>JABEBX010016048.1_pt1 | contig 15644 bp, 10 predicted proteins | sample 7245971 | NCBI WGS metagenome assembly JABEBX01 (sample SAMN14506365, study PRJNA622280) | hot springs metagenome | biome: hot spring [ENVO:00000051]|acidic hot spring [ENVO:00002120]; feature: spring [ENVO:00000027]|sediment [ENVO:00002007]; material: sediment environment [ENVO:01001048]... | reverse complement strand
CACGAACTGGGCGCCGATGAAGGGGTCGAAGCCGGTCCCCGTCTTGAGGGTATAGCTGGCATCGCCGTAGAACATATTGGCGAAGTTGTAGAAATCATAATACCACGCCTGGGCCTTGGCCCCATCGAGGGCGTAGGAGGTGCCGAAGGCCAGGGTGCCGTTGGTGCCCTGGGCCGCTGATCCGCTCAACACGCCTTCGGTGCTGCCGTAGAGGGTGTCCGCCTCGAAGCCGGCCTTGTAATAATAGTTGTCGCGGGAATAGTCGGTGGAGGTCCGGCTCTTCCAGCGGAACTGGCGCAAGCCGTAAAAGTGGAGATCCTTGAGGGGTGTCACTTCGGCATACACGGCCTGGTAGGTAGCGGGCAGGATGCGGGAGTCGGTGTTGTTCAACCAGGGGGTATTGATCTCCTGGTCGCCGGCGCGGACCAGGAGCCAGGGCTGCTTGAACTGGAGATAGGCCTGGCCCAGGGCGTTGATGGAGTTGTTGGGCCCGATCAGGGTGGCGTCCAGGTGGGGATAGGTGGGCGCGCCGGAGAGGTCGTTGGCGCCGAAGGAATGGGCGGTGAAGAAGGAAACGCCGACGCCGAAACCGCCCAGGAAGGGGGCCGTCTCCACGTTCAGCCGTCCGGCCAGGGCAAAGGCATCCTGGTTGGGGACATTGGGGGCGCCGTACAGACGGCTGAAATAATAGGAACGGATGTTCCCGTCAATCTTGCTCTGCTGGAAGAAATCCGTCAGCGTCTCCGCCTGGGCGGCGCTGCCCACATAGACAAGTGCGATCGCTGTGGCGATGAGATGGTGCGTGCGCATAATAATTCTCCTCCTTAATGCTCTTAGCCCTTGGTGTTGTAGCAACAACGCCAAGGGCTAAAGCAAGATTAATGCCATTTTAGTGATTGCAATAAAACGATACTATTCTTCATTAAATTTACCAATTTACTTGGGACATTTTGTCTATTATAAATCTTAGATAAGGAAATAATGTCGCATAAAATATGATTTTTTAATTATTTTCTTATTATCCTTCGTGCCCCACCGCAAAAGTCCGGGGCTTGGATCCTCGATCAGACGCTATGCCGCTATGGGAGAGCGATGACAACCTTGGGGGATAAGGAGCTTTAGCGGAAACAGGGGGATGGTGGCGGAAGAGAGCGGGAGTCGAACCCACTCGGCACTGGAGTGCAATGCCCACCGGATTTGAAGTCCGGCCGCCCCACCGGGGACGTATCTCTTCCATAATTCAAAGAATTATTATAGCGTAATCGTTGACGGAGTATGAAACCCGGGGGAGCAGCGGTATCAAGGTTGCTGTTGCCGATGCCTTGATCGCCGCTGATAATCGTTCTCATTGGTTGGCGCGCTGCAACGCGTTACCGTCCGCACCGAAGGTTGCCTCGCTTCCCTGCCGAATGCTGCGCAGATTGCCTTGCCTCCTGGTAAAGGCGCTCCGATCAAAAAACTCAAGGATCTGAATAGCCAGCTTACGCCCTATGTCGATGCGGTCCCGATACTGAGCGGCAGTAAATCGCCCGTCTGCCAGTTCATGGCCGAGATCCTCGGCCGCAGCGGCCAATCTGCCCACGATTTCCCTGGGGAAGAAGTGATCATGCGCCACTTTAAATGCTTGTCCGGTGCGGGCGACCCGATAAAGTAAGCCGCGCACCTCCTTCTCATCCATACCCAGTTCCTGCGCAATATCACGTACCCGGGGTGGCTGGAAGTCGCCGGCAATGAGCAGAGGCTCCATTTTCTTCCAGTTTTCAGTGTCCTGAGGGGTGAGCTGCGGGCGATGACCGGGCAAGTGAAACCAGTGCCCATGCCGAGCCAACCAGCCGGCATCGCGGAGGGCGGTTAGACGGGCCTCCAGTACCTCCAAGGGCGGCCGCTGGGGCAGTTGCATCCGTAGTTGGGCGGCGGTGGCTCCAGGTAGATCCGAGGCGCTTTGGTGCAGTCCGGAAAGAGCGGCGAGAGCGCTTTCTCCCAGGGCATCCCAAGCCTCGAATGCAAGACCCAGCCAACCCTCTCCCCTTTGAATGCGTACCATGGGCACCGTGGACCACAGCGCTTCTGCGTCGGCATCGCGGAGATTCCAGTCCCTTTGGAAGACCGTCAGATCCAGAGGGATATCAGCCGCCTGCAGGAGCCGGGCCAAGGCTTCTTCCGGCCGATCTGTTTCCAGCGCCCGCAAAGCAGCCAGACGGGCGGGTTTGCGTCGGCCGCGGGCCGGGGGGTGAGGGTCCAGCACGATTCCGCCGCCGATGGTTTGCCGTGCGGATGGATCGCGTAGCACAAAGCGGTCGCCATGCTGCGCCAAAGTGCTTCGGTGGAGGGCGATCTGGGCCAGGATTTCCTGACCAGGTCGCATGGTATCACCCTCCAGGAGGGTCACCCGCCCCATGATATCGGCGGCACCAAGGTGAAAATGAATGGGCATTCCCTGGTGCAGGGGCTTTACTTCTCCCGCAAGCAGTCTCAAGTGAACGTCCATGCGCTGGCTGGGCGCATGCAGCGGCGGCGTGACGATCCAGTCACCCCGGTGAATGTATTCCTTGCTCACTTGCCCCCCCGCCAGGTTGAGGGCGCAGCGCTCGCCCCCGCGCCCCAGTTCGGCCCGGCGGTTCTGCACATGCATGCCGCGAACACGCACGGGAATCCCTGCGGGTGAGAGCAGCAGACGGTCGCCCACCCGTACCTCCCCGGAATAGGCGGTACCAGTGACGACCGTGCCCGTGCCGGCCAGGGTGAAACACCGGTCGACAGCGAGGCGGAAGTGGCCAGGTCCCCCCTGTCGTGCCCCTATCCGCTCCGCCAAGCCTTCCAGGTATTGATACAAAGGGGCGACGCCGAGGCCCGTCACGGAAGAAAGGGGAAAGAGGGGGCAATTGGCGAGGGTAGTTCCCGCGAGCAAGGCCTGTATCTCCTGGGCCACCTCATCGATCCGGCCGGGGGCCACGCGGTCTACCTTGGTCATGACCACGGCGCCATGGTCAAGCCCCAGCAGGTCCAGAATCTGCAAATGCTCACGGGTCTGGGGCATGACACCGTCGTCGGCGGCCACCACGACGAGCACGAAATCAATGCCGGTAGCCCCTGCAAGCATGTTGTGGATCAGCTTTTCATGACCGGGAACATCGACAAAACCCAATACCTCGCCGTTGGGCAAAGGGATATAGGCGTAGCCTAGGTCGATGGTAATACCACGGGCCTTCTCCTCTTTGAGACGATCCGTGTCCACCCCGGTCAAGGCATGGACAAGGGCTGTCTTGCCATGGTCAATGTGGCCTGCGGTCCCGATGATCATGGGTTCGCCTGGAAGTTCAGCGAGGCAAGCTGGGAGACGAAAGCCGCCTCGTCGTCCAAACAGCGGAGGTCAAGGCACAAGGCCCCACCTTCCACCCGCCCGATGGTGGGGATGGGCAGGGCGCGAAAGGCGGCGGCCAGTTGTTCGACGGCTCGCCCACGCCGCACGCGAGGCGCAATGCGCAGACAGTGGCTGGGAAGCGCGTCCACAGGCAATGCCCCGCTGCCGATCTGACTGCCGCAGGGCAGCAGTTCAATCCGCGCCTCTCCGGCCAGCGCCTGTTCCAGGGCCGGCCGCAGCCGCTGGCCCTGGGCCGCGATTTCTTCTTCCGGCCGGGTGAGTAGGCGCAATGTCGGCAGCCGCTCTGCCAATCTGTCGGGATCGCGGTACAGGCACAGGACCGCCTCCAGGGCGGCGAGGCTCATCTTGTCCAGTCGCAGTGCCCGTTTGATGGGGTTGCGCTTGATCTGCTTCACGAGGTCGGCGCGCCCGACGATGATGCCGGCTTGCGGGCCGCCCAACAGCTTGTCACCGCTGAACGTCACCAGATCCGCGCCATGGCCGAGCGCATCCTGGGGGGTGGGTTCGTGGGGGAGGCCGTAACGACGCAAGTCCAGCAAGGTGCCGCTACCCAGGTCCACAATGAACGGCAGCGCGTTACGATGGGCCAACCCTGCCAGGGCCTCCTCAGGCACCGCCGCAGTAAAGCCATGGATGGCATAGTTGCTGGTATGCACTTTCATGAGCATGGCGCTGCGCGGCCCGAGGGATTGCTCAAAGTCCCAAAGATGGGTGCGGTTGGTGGTCCCCACCTCATGCAAACGGCAGCCCGCGCGCACCATGATGTCCGGGATCCGAAAGGCATCCCCGATCTCCACCAATTCACCCCGGGAGACCAGCACCTCCTTGCGCAGGGCCAAGGTATTCAGGACCAGAAAGACGGCGGCGGCATTATTGTTGACCACGGTGGCGGCCTCAGCGCCGGTGATCTCGGTGAGCAGCCCTTCGACATGCACATCCCGGTCGCCGCGCCGGCCTTGGCCAAGGTCATACTCCAGATTGACGGCGCCGGCCGCGCGGGCAACTGCCGCCACCGCTTCCGGCGGCAAGGGCGAGCGTCCCAGGTTGGTATGCAGCACCGTGCCCGTGAGGTTGAACACGCGACGCAGGGAGGGAGTGCTCCAGGCCTTTACGTGAGCATGGACAAGCTCGCCGATGCTGCTCTCATCCCATTCCGGTATTCGTCCTGCCGCGAGGGCCTGGCGGGAATCCGCTAGTACCGTACGAACGGCTTCGGTTACCAGGAGGCGGCCATAATCTTCCATCAGGCAAAACACCGCAGGGAAATGGAGTACCCGATCCACGGCAGGAATACGGGCCTGCGAAGCCGGGCTTACGTATCGCGGCACATCCGTTCCTCCCCTCACTCTTCCTGGGTCAGTAATGCGGGATTAATGGCCATTCTCTGCCAGCCACCTTCTCCCAGGAGGATATCCAGAGCGATGCTGATGACGTCGTCGGCTACCGGATCAAGCTCAGGATCCTTCTCCATATCCATGATCTTAATGTATGTCTTACACTTTTCGCAGGTTTCGGCGCTGACCGCAGGGAAGTGACCGTCGATGCCTTGGTAGCGGATGCCATCCGTAGCCTCACAATGGCTGCATTGAATGCGGACCATGTGCCATGCGGTGGCGCACAAGGAGCAATGAAGATAACGGCTGCGGTACAAATGCGACTCCAGCCGCAGGGTACTTGCTATGGGTGGCGACCCGCAGACGGGGCAGAGTCCCGGCGCTTCCAATCGGTGCAGCCTATCTTCTTCCAAGGCGGCTGCCATGCGCGCCCAATAAACCTGCAAGGCAGCCGCCAGGAAAGGGACCAGGGCAGGATCGATAGGTTGTTGCACACCGCGCAGCAAGGCAAGTGCCCAGGTATCGAGAACCGAATCATCCATCTCCTCCAAACGGGTTAACGCGATGCGGCTCGCCGGGGGCAAAGGGAGAGAATCGAAGGTCGCCGTGATCTGCCGCAAGGCCGTCCGCCATTCCGGGCCAGGCCGGATGGCCTGAGCCCCAAGGGGCGGTAGACCATGCTGCTCGCAAAGCCGGATCTGCTCCGCGGGCGAGAGGGCGATGTCGGGGGCTTGGCCGAGAGCCAAATGCTGGGCATCGGCCAGTGCGGCCAAAAAAACCACAAGATCTGATGGGCCATCGTGAGCCGCAGCCAGGCTGCGATAGCGAGTTGCGCGCCGGGAAAACAGCGTATTCGTGTCGGGCAGCAAGACCAATGGCACCTGGTCACCAGGATGCAAGATCCCGGCTTTTACATTTTCTTGCGCTTTGGACATGGCGAGCTTACTCCGATTCTCCGGTGATCTTTCGATACCATCCACGATGATGCTTCTTCGCCCAAGCCCGCGATACCGTCCCGCGAATCATGGCACCCATGGTACCCCGTACCCAGATGGCGGCGTAGATATGCACCAATATGCCGGCAATCAGCACAAAAGCGGCGACAGCATGCACCACCACCGCAATACGCCGTACCTCTACGGGAAAGTAGAGGGCGAAATACTGGTACCAGATGATCAGGCCGGAGGCCAAGAGCAGGAACATGCAAGATATCATGATCCAAAACAGCACTTTTTGACCGCCATTATATCGCCCAACCTCTGGCAAGCGCTCCTCGCGGTTGCGCGCCACGTCCCCGATTTGCCGCAGCCAGCGCCGGTCGTTGGCGGTGAGCAGGTTGTGACGCCACATGCGGGTTGCCAGGGCGATGAAGGAGATCACCATGACCACTCCCAGCCAGGGATGGATGATACGCGCCCATGGACCGCCACCAAAGAAGGTGGTGAGCCAAAACCAGGACGGATCAAAAAAAGCGAGTCCACTCAGGGCCAGCAAGATGAAGGTGATGGCCACCAGCCAGTGGTTGGCCCGTTCGGCGGGCCGGTAACGCAACAGGAGGTTATTGCTTATGCTCATTTTCCGACTCCTTCTTGGCCTCTTTCGCCTCGTTATCCACATCGTTGGGGCCCAGGGTCACATAATGGAAAAATCCTCCGAGCGCCACCACTCCCAAACCGATCATGGCAAGGGGCTTGAAGGCCCCCTTCCAGAAGCGCACCCAAGGGCTGATCTCCGGGTCCTTGGGTAGCCCCTGATACCACTGCGGATGATCGGCATATTGCAGGACATACATGACATGGGTCCCACCCACCCCCGCCGGATCATAGACAGCCGCTTCGGTGAAGCCGGTTTCCTTCAATTCGGCCACCCGGGTCTCGGCGTGATGCTTCATGTCGTCCTTGGTACCGAAATATAGGGCCTGGGTGGGGCAGGCCTTGATGCAGGCCGGCTCCAGACCCACCGCCACCCGATCCGAACAGAGGGTACACTTGTACGCCTTGTGATCCGCAGGAGAAATGCGGGGAATGTTGAAAGGGCAGCCGGTAACACAATAGCCGCAGCCGATACAGTGTTCCTCGTGGAAATCCACAATGCCGTTTTTATACTGCACGATAGCCCCGGGCGACGGGCAGGCTTTCAGGCAGCCCGGGTCGGCGCAGTGCATGCAGCCGTCCTTGCGGATCAGCCATTCCAGATTCCCGCCCACCTCCACTTCGCTGTAGCGCATGATGGTCCACGCATCAGGGGTAAGATCCATGGGGTTCTGGATGCTGCCCGCGCAGACCCCCGGCTCCTGGCGCAGGTCGTTCCATTCCATGCACGCTGCCTGACAGGCCTTGCAGCCGATGCAACGGGTTACGTCGATCAGCTTGGCGACCTCCGGGACGTCCCGGATCTCCGGTTCTGGCAGGGAGGTGGCGGAGCGCCTTTCGATATCCAATGATTGCAGTGCCATGTTCGCCTCCTCACGCCTTTTCGATGTTTACCAGGAAGGTTTTAAACTCCGGAGTCTGCGTGTTGGCGTCGCCCACATAAGGCGTCACCACGTTGGGTGGGAAGCCCATCTTCGTCAACCCCTTGAAGCCCCAGCCATAGGGCATGCCCACGTGGTAAATGGTCTTGCCGTCCACCTGGAGAGGCCGCATGCGCTTGGTGACGATGACCACCGCCTCCATCTGCCCACGCATGCTGCGCACGACCACCCGTTCGCCGTTGCGGATACCCTTTTCCCGCGCCAGTTCCTCCGAGATCTCCACCCATTGCTGGGGCTGGAGGATGGCATCGATGAGGGTGTGTTTGCTCCAACTATGGAAGAGCTCGGTGATGCGATAGGTGGTGCCGACATAGGGGAATTCGTCCGCTTTGCCGAACTGCTCCATGTCGTTCTTGTAGACCCGTGCCACAGGATTGCTGATCACCTGGGGATGGAACGGATTGGTCCCCAGCGGATTCTCGAAGGCCTCGTAATGCTCCGGGAAGGGACCATCCACCAGGAAGGTGCGTCCAAAGAGCCGGCCCACCCCCTCCGCCAGCATGATGAACGGGCCCATGCCCTTGGAAGGCGGGACGGTGGGCGGATAGTCGGGCACATCGATCCCTGCCCACTTCTCCCCATTCCACCAGATGAGCTGGCGTTCCCGTATCCATGGGTTACCGGCCGGATCGCAGGAGGCGCGGTTGTACAGGATGCGGCGGTTGAGTGGCCAAGCCCAGGCCCAGCCTGGCGCCAGACCACGATTATCGGGATCATACGTATCCCGCCGCGCCATCTGATTGCCTTGCTGCGTCCAGGCGCCAGAGAAGATCCAGCAGCCGCACGCGGTGCTCCCGTCGTCCTGCAACTGGAGAAAACTTGCCAACTGATCCCCCTTTTTAACGAGGGCTTTGCCGGGGTTCGCGGGGTCGGCCACATCTGCCAAGGCATAACCATTGTATTCCCGGGCCAACTCCACCGGGCTTGGGGAACGGGGGTCCAGATAGGGCCAATGGAGGTTGAAGATGGGATCGGGCGAGGCCCCGCCCTCCTGATGATACAGATCCCGCAGCCGCACAAAGAGATCGGCCATGATATCGATGTCGCTGCGTGCCTCCCCAGGGGCATCAGCTCCCTGATAATGCCACTGTAACCAGCGCGAGCTATTCACCAGGGAACCATTTTCCTCGGCAAAGCAGGTGGTGGGCAAGCGGAAAACCTCGGTGTGGATGTCCTCTGGCTTCACGTCATTGTACGCGCCGTAGTTCTGCCAGAATTCCGAGGTTTCCGTGGCGAGGGGGTCCATGACCACCAGGAACTTCAACTTGCTCAGGGCACCGCTGATCTTAGCCTTGTTGGGAAAGGCTTGCAGGGGATTGAAGCCTTGGCAGAAATACCCATTCATCTGCCCCAGCCACATCATCTGAAAGACGCGGAGGATATCGTAGACGCCATCCACCTTGGGCAACCAATCGAACCCGTAATCATTGTCCTTGGTGGCCGCATCCCCAAACATCGCCTTCTGGAAGCTCACGAAAAATTTGGAGAAGTTAGACCAGTAATTGAGCTGGTTGGGTTCCAGGGCCGCCGGTGTGCGGGCCTTGAGGTAATCGGCGAATGCCTCGCCATCGCTGGGCAGGGTTATATAGCCCGGCATCATGTTGGACAATAGCCCCAGATCGGTGAGCCCCTGTATATTGGAGTGCCCGCGCAGGGCATTGATCCCACCGCCTGACATGCCGATGTTGCCGAGCAACAATTGGATCATGGCCATGGTGCGGATATTCTGGGTCCCCACCGAATGCTCCGTCCAACCCAAGGCATACAGGCTGGTCATGGTCCGCGTCGGAACGCTGGTCGAGGCGATGGCTTCGCAGACCTTCAGGAACAGATCCTTGGGTGTCCCGGTGACCCGCGAAACCAAATCCGGCGTGTAACGGGCATAATGCTGCTTCATCAACTGGTATACGCAACGCGGGTCCCGCAGGGTCGGGTCGGTTTTGGCATAGCCCTGGGAATCCAGTTCGTAGTCCCAGGTGCTTTTGTCATAGGTCCGTTTGGCCTCTTCATAGCCAACAAAAAGCCCATCGGAGAAGTGGTAACCCTCCTTCACGATCAGCGGCGCGCTGGTGTAGGCCGTGACGTATTCGTGTTGAATCTGGTTATGGCTCAACAGATAGTTGATGACCCCCCCGAGGAAGGCGATGTCCGTTCCCGAACGAAGCGGGACATACATATCCGCCACCGCCGAGGTGCGTGTGTAGCGAGGGTCGACATGAATGACTTTGGCCCGCTTGCGTATTTTGGCCTCCATGACCCATTTGAAACCCACGGGATGTGCTTCGGCCGAATTCCCACCCATGATCATGATGACATCGGCATTCTTGATGTCCATCCAGGTATTGGTCATGGCACCACGTCCAAACGTCGGGGCAAGACTTGCCACCGTCGGGGCGTGTCAGACGCGGGCTTGGTTATCGACGCATACCATTCCCAGGCTGCGCAGTACCTTCCAGGTCACGTAGCCCGTCTCATTAGAGGAAGCCGAAGCGGCCAGAAAGCCTGTGCTCGTCCAGCGGTTCACCGTGGCACCCGCTGCATTTTGTGCGATAAAGTGCTTGTCACGATCCGCTTTCACTAGCTTGGCGATACGATCCATGGCCCATCCCCAAGACACCCGCCGGAAGGACTTTTCTCCCGGCCCGCGGTATTCGGGGTAGAGCAGGCGGCTGGGGCTGTGGACGAAATCCAGCAGGCCTGCGCCCTTGGGGCAAAGGCTGCCGCGGCTCACCGGATGATCAGGGTCACCCTCGATATGGATAATGGAGGCCTTGGCATTTTTTGCCTTATCCCCCAGGGCGTACATGACGATGCCGCAGGCCACCGAGCAATAGGGGCAAGTATTGCGAACCTGGGTGGTGCCCATCAGCTTAAACTCCCGCACTTCGGCAAAGGCGTCGGGTGGCATAAAGCCCAGTGCCGCCATACTGGAACTGGCGAGGCCCGCGGCGGAGAGCTTGAAAAACTGTCGTCTGGTGATCTGCATGAGAACCTCCCTATAAGGAAGCAGAAATAGATCCGTTTGCTGAGAAAACTTTATGCAATGATTATGCCTAATTATATCTAAATGATTATATTGACAATGAGCGACTAGCGGCGTTTTCATCATGAATGTTTGGGACATTCTGTCCTAGTCTATGGAGACAATATAGCCCATAAAATCGCGCATGGGAGTTGACGCGGGGTCCCGCGCATCTTTTCTCCGGAATCTCCGCTGGAATGGTAACCTTCCTTAATTTACTGTAATTTCTGGTGTCCCTTCCTTCAAACTGCCGATCACCCGCGCATAAAGGAAGCCTTTCTGATGAAAAAGGGCGACGATCGACGTGGCGATCTCAGGGGCGCAGGTTACCATCAGCCCGCCACTCGTCTGTGGATCGCACAGAAAGGTCTGTTGCCAAGGCGCGATATCTTTCGGCAGATTCACCGCATGGCCATAGCTGGCCCAGTTACGCTCCCCCGCACCCGTGGCATAGCCATCTCGGGCCAAGGCCACCGCCTCTGGGAGCAGGGGAAGTTTGCTCAGCATGATCTCCGCATGTAGGCCGGAACCCCGGCAGATCTCCATGAGATGGCCAAGCACGCCGAAGCCCGTAACATCGGTTACCGCGTGTATGCCATCGGACTCAGCGAGCCGGCTCCCCACGGTGTTGAGCTGCGTAGTACTGGATAGCATCTGGGCATAGGCGGCGGCGGAGAGGGTGCCCTTCTTCAGTGCCGAACTCATGATGCCGATACCCAAACCCTTGCCGAGGATCACCGCGTCGCCGTCCCGCGCTTGGTTGTTGCGCAGGATCTTCTGCGGATGAACCAAACCTAGTGCTGCCAAGCCATAAATGGGTTCGGGAGAGTCGATGGAATGACCGCCAGCAATGGGAACCCCTGCATCTCGACACACCGCTGCACCGCCAGCGACCACTTGCTGAATCACCTCTGTTGGCAGCCTGGCCACCGGCATGCCGACGATAGCCAAGGCCATGATGGGCCGCGCGCCCATGGCGTAGATGTCGGACAGGGCGTTAGTAGCGGCAATGCGGCCGAAATCGTAAGGATCGTCCACAATGGGCATAAAAAAATCCGTAGTTGCTACAATGGCTTGATCATCATTGATTTTGTATACGGCGGCGTCGTCGCTGGTTTCCATACCCACTAACAAGTCCGGATGATGACCATGGTGAGGGATTTTTTCGAGTATCTCCTCCAGTACCGCCGGTGCGATCTTGCAGCCGCAACCACCCCCGTGGGAAAAGCTGGTTAACTTAATTTCCGATGTTCTCGACACTGTTGGAACCTCGCGCTTATCAGACTCATGAACTCGGCCATCGGGATCTAAACTGAGACGAAATGTCTTACTAGGTACCTTTTCTACTAATGTAGCAAAAACAGTGCCATTGGGGCTCGCAAAGGTGGGCTCAGTCCTCGCTCTTCCCATCCCAATATTCTGGCTCCCGGAGCAACCACACAGTAAACGCAGAGCCTTTTCCTTCGTTGCTTTGCACCGTGATTCGTCCGCCATAGCGTTCGACGAGGGTGTAGCTGATAGAGAGTCCAAGGCCGGTACCCTGACGCTTCTTGGTGGTGAAGAATGGATCGAAGATCCGGTCGATATCTTGCGCCTTGATGCCCTGCCCCGAATCTTCGATGTCAATGCATGCGCCCTTATCCTCCCAGTTGCGGGTGCGCAGCGTTAGCTTCCCGCCAGTTGGCATTGCCTGAATGGCATTTACCAACAGGTTCACCAGTACTTGCTGCAGCTCGTTGCCGTTGATGCCGACCCGTTGGTTGGCGCCAAAGTCTTCACGCACCGCAATAGTACCGTCACGCATCATGTGCTTGACGAGGAGAAGGCTATCCTGCAAGGCATCGTTCACGTCCACCGCTTCCACGTAGCCGGCGAATTCCGCCGGTCGCGCAAACTGTAAGACCTTGGTCACGATGAGACGGATGCGGTTAACCTGTTCCTGAATCAACGAAATCTCGTTCATCACGGGGGCCGACTTCCCCCCCAAAACATCCTGGATAACATCCAGGTTGCCTTGAATTACCGCAACGGGATTGTTGATTTCGTGGGCGACCCCAGCAGTGAGTTGGCCGATGGCGGCCAATTTTCCCGCCATGACGAGTTGCTTTTGGGTGGTCCGAAGGACCTCGTTGGCTTTTTGCAGATCAATGGTTCGCCGTGCTACCTTGACGTCCAAATTTTCCGCCCACTGCATAAGTTGGGCATTGCGCTCGCCAAGGATATCCAAAAGGTGGTCAAAATGCCGTGCTAGCTTTTTTAGCTCATCATCGCCACCGACCACACCTACACGCGCGTTGCCATCCCCGGCCTCGGCAGCGGCCATGGTCTGATACATGCGCCCCAAGGGGCGGAAAATTCCCGTGGTCCAACGCAAGGAAAACCATGCTCCTAACATCCCCAGGACGAGCAGCAGGGCGGAGATACCCATGACCACGTCCCGCTTGGCTGCAGCGTACGGCGCCTCCAGAAAACCTACATACAACATGCCGACACGGCGTCCGTAACTATCCGTGAGCGGCTCATAGCCGGAAATATACCAATTATTGACGACGAAGGCCCTGCCTAACCATATTTCTCCCCGTTTCAAGACGCTATTGCGGACCGTTTCTGACACCCGGGTACCCAAGGCCCGCTTGCCCTGGAAAAGCCTCACATTGGTGGCAATCCTGACGTCCCCGAGAAAAAGGGTAGCCGTTCCAGCACTACCAGTCGGCAAGGTACCCGGCGGGTAAACAATGTGATTGATGGTATCCACCAAGCGCAAATTGCCATTGAGGAGCGTGCCGCCCTCCAGCACTGCAACCACTCGGCCAGCGGCATCCAATACCGGGGCGGCCACATGCAGCATCAACCCACTTGTCTCTACGTTACGTTCGCTGGGGGCGGCATGGGAGGTAGGGATCAAAGACAAATAGGCGTGCTTTGCCAGTCCAGGCGCATCGTGATCCAACTCGGCGGGCGTAAAAACATCCAGCGCCACCGCTGGGTTGCCTGCCATGGCCCGCTCGACTACCGGCCAGACGTGGCTTATGCGGCCAGGCGCCCGCCCCGTAGCCGCCATGACTTGGCCATCCGGGGACAGGAGATTTAAAAACTCCAGATGCAGGGAATCCCGAGACTGGCGCAGCATGCCGACCATGGCATCGTAGCGCTTGGCCTTGAGTAGGGCCCAAACCTGCCGGGAATCAGCCAATCCTTGCAACTGGCCTTTCTTTGCATCCATGAGATTGTGGAAGTATTGATCTGCCACCATCAGATCACTGTGGACCTTAAAGTCCAACAATTTATTATAATAATCATTCGCCCAATAAAACAGAAAACCCAGCAGGAGAGGGATGGATACTAAAGGAGGGACCAGCGCTGTGAGCAGGATTTTTTGGCGAACGGTGCGTGGCAGGAGACCACGCAACCCCTCAGAAAAGAGCACCCTCTTTCCGCGCGCTAAATCCCCAGGCCGCGCACTTGCGCTCCAACGTCTTGCGCGAGACCTGCAAACGCCGAGCAGCCTCGGATTTATTCCAAGACACCGCTTCCAACACATGCAGGATATGACGCTTTTCTACGTCTGCCAGGGATGGGCCTGTCGAGGCCCTATTGTCGCTGATGGGCAGCGCGGCGGGATCGGGAAGATCGCTACCGGCCAAATAGCCCAAGATGGTGGATCGCTCGATGACATTACGCAACTCCCGAACATTGCCCGGCCAGGAGTAAGCACGCAGTCGCTCCATATCCCTATGAGTCACGCGCAGGGATTCTACGCCCAAATGGGTGGCGATCTGCTTGGTAAAATGATCGACCAGAGCAGGTATATCTTCCGGACGTTCGCGCAAGGGGGGAATCTCCAGGGTGATCACCTCCAGACGATAAAAGAGATCATGCCGAAAACGGCCCGCTTTCACCTCTTCCCGTAGGTCGCGGTTGGTCGCCGCAATCACTCGCACGTCCACGGATATTTCCCGTTCCGACCCCACCGGGCGAACTTTGTGTTCTTCCAAGGCCCGCAGCAGGCGGGACTGGATGTTCATGGGCAGTTCGCCTACCTCGTCAAGGAAGAGCGTGCCCCCCTGGGCATAAAGAAACATGCCATCGCGGGCCTGGGTGGCGCCGGTGAAGGCACCCTTGACATGGCCGAACAATTCGCTGTCGATTAAATTCTCCGGGATGGCCCCGCAATTGACGGGGACGAAGGCCCGCTGGGCACGGTTGCTCATGCGATGCAGGGCGCGGGCCACCACCTCCTTACCGGTGCCGGATTCGCCCTGGATCAGTACGGTGCTGGGTAGAGGCGCCACCTGCTTGACGATGGCACAGAGGCTACGGATGGCAGGGGCATTGCCCACCAGGCCATCCACCAGCAACTCGGACATTTCGCGCTTGAGAACGAAGTTCTCTCGTGCCAACCGGGTGCGATCCAGACATCGGTTGATGGCGTTGAGGATCTGGTCCAGCCGAAAGGGCTTCAGGACAAAATCGGCAGCCCCGGCGCGCAGAGCTTTAATGGCTGTATCCATATCCGCAAAGGCGGTAATCAGAATCACGTCACCGGAAAAGCCGGCCTGCCGCAACTCCACCAGCCAATCGACGCCATTTTTCCCTGGCAGGGCGATGTCCAGGATTACCAGATCGAAGTGATGGCGCTCGAGAAGAGCCATCCCCTCCTCGGCGCTGGCGGCGGAATGCACGCTGGCACAACGGGGCGTCAAGACTCGATCCAGAAAGTTACGCATGCCTGGCTCGTCATCCACGACCAGCACGGCGCATTCCTTCCAGAAAGAAAAGGCCCACGCGTCGGTTGCCGTCGATTCCAGATGTTGGCAGGAAACACTCCCTTCTATCATGGCGATCCCGGATGATTGATCTTGGCTAGCAGGGGAAAAGGCGTTTTCACTATAGCACAAGCGAACGCAACAGGAAGTGACTGTGGCGTTAATAAGTTGGGCAGAGCGCTAATCGCTGGGCATCCTAGTCCCCTGGCTGTGTTGTTCTACGGCTTATCTTGCCGGCAGATAAAAACGCACCCTGTGGGTTCGGGCCGTTGGACCGCCGGGCGCGGGATTTTGCGAAGAACAGGCATGCCATGGTCCGGAAGTCGCGGCAAAAGGCCCTCACCGACTGTCGCATCCAGGTTTATGGGCGTCAGGTTACACGGCGCTCAATGGTGGAACAACTTATTTACCGATACAAAAACTGCCAAAAATCTTGCCGAGGAGATCTTCCACCCCTACCTGCCCGGTGATCTCGGCAAGGTGGCTGCCGGCCAGGCGCAGGGCTTCCGCCACCAGCTCCGCCGGGGCTTGCCGCTGGTGCAGGCCCTTGGCCTGCTGTAGTTGACGGTGACAGCTTTCCAGGGCCTCCACATGCCGGCGGCGGGCG
>JABEBX010016897.1_pt1 | contig 15645 bp, 15 predicted proteins | sample 7245971 | NCBI WGS metagenome assembly JABEBX01 (sample SAMN14506365, study PRJNA622280) | hot springs metagenome | biome: hot spring [ENVO:00000051]|acidic hot spring [ENVO:00002120]; feature: spring [ENVO:00000027]|sediment [ENVO:00002007]; material: sediment environment [ENVO:01001048]... | reverse complement strand
GTGGCGATTTGGAGGAGAACAGCCGCGCCTTTCCAAGGCAAGATATCCCCTCGGCATGATCTTGTTTCAGATGAGGCCCTGATGCACTGTCTCAAAAAAAATATCTACGAACGATGCGTCCCGGAGTAAACTGCCTCCATCCGATGCAGTCCCCTCAAGGAGCTTTGACATGGAAGAGACCGTGGCGTCAGGAGTGCCCACTCCGGAGGCGAAGGGGTTGTCGCAGATCGAGCGCGTGGTGGACACATTTACGGCGCCGGACAAGACCTTCGCCGATATTCTGCGCAGTACGAGCTGGTGGCTGCCATTCCTGATTCTGCTGGTGGTGACGATGGCATCGTCGTTCACCGTCGATCGGAAGATCGGGTTCGAGCGGGTTGCGGAGCAGACAATCGCACAGAACGCATCGGCTGCGGACCAGATGTCGCAACTCACGCCGGAGGCGCGCGCCGTGGCGATCCACCGGGTTGCGATCGCGCAGATGTATAGTTCGTACGCCGCGGGCATCTTCATCCTGATCGTCGTAGCGATTCTTGCTCTGTTGAACTGGGCGGGTCTCAACTTCGGACTGGGAGCGAAGACGACCTATGGACAGAACTTCGCGGTGTGCATGTACGCCGGGCTCCCGAAGATCTTTATCGGGCTGCTCAACATTGTCTTCGTGTATGCGGGAGTGAACACGGAGAGCTACGACATGAGCAACCCGGTGGGGACGAATCTCGGGTATTATCTGACGGATTCGGCGCACTGGCTGAAGATGGCGCTGAGCTTCTTTGACGTCTTTGGGCTGTGGACGCTGGTGTTGACCGTGATTGGGCTGGCGATCATCGCGAAGAAAAGCAAGGCGCAGGCGGCGATTGTGGCGGTGGGATGGTGGGTGATAGGACTGCTGATTCTTACGGGATTTACGGCGGCTCGGGGATAGAGCGATTTTCCTGTGCGCCGTGAAAGGCGTTGGTCAACAGCGGGTGCAAATCCCACCCTGGAACTGAATCGCTGCGCCCGGTAGCAATCAGAGCAGTGGTGAAGGCAACGAAGCCGCTGAACCCTCCGGCGTCGTGTAGCACTCTCCCCTGGCGACAACGCCCGCCGGCGCAATCTCTCCCTCCGGCAGCAGCATCGCGCCCGATGGCCCTGTGGCCAGCGCCCGTCCGCCACGCTCGAGGAATCGCTTCACGTTCGCCGCCAGGCTCTTCCGCCCGGCCGGGTCCTACTCGGGCGCGGCCAGAATCAGCGTGGTGCGCGCGATCCGCGCCTCGCTCCAGTCGGCATTCAGATCGGTCAGCGATCGGTCCCAGCCGGACGTCTTTACGCCCAGCCCGCGCAGCGTCAGATAGGCCGCCTTGGCGCCCCGCAGCCACTCCCCCACCTCAGGCGTCTCCGGCAACTCCCAATCCTGCGGCATCCTCTCCCCCCATCTCCTCCACCAAACCTCTCCCCCGTACGAAGTGGGGGAAGTGGGGGAAGAATAGCACCTGTGACCCCTCCGCCGAACCCTCCCTTCCCGCGCCTCTCCCTTTGTATTCCACATCTTTACACAGGACGTATCCAGCATGGTTCTTTCCGGCCAGGCACTTCCTCATGCATGGTGGAGGTACTGTTTCTTTTTTGTACAGCGACTAGGCGTAGTTAATTTATTAGTGATTTCTTAGTTAAGCTGGCGGTGATGGTATTCTTGGCGCGTCGCCTCAAGTTTTTTCCGTTCGTCTTCTAGCCGGAAGATCTTCGGAGCCGTTGCATCCGCCATGGGTAGGAGATGGTCCATCGTCTGGCGCCGTGATCAGGAGATTCACTTCGGTGGACGATAACTTTTTACCGATCAGGGGCGCCAGCTTGCCCCGTGCATAGCCGGCCTTTGTTGGAGGAATGATGTCTGTCTCGCTGCGCGAAGCTCGCCTGGGCCGGCAACAAAGTTCGCTCGCGGCAGTATGTTCCTGGCTTCTCGTTCTGATGCTCGCCCTCTGCGGCGGCGCCGCCTTTGCGCAGAGCCTCACCATCGGGACTCCGGTCAACTTCGGAGACGAGAACCTTCAGCAATCCACTACCAAGCAGATCACCTTCACCGCCCCGATCGGCGGAGTGACCATCCAGACCATCTCCGTTGTCACCCAGGGCGTCACCGGCCAAGACTTCACCCTCGTCTCCGCTGTCACGGGCTCGAGCGCCAGTTGCTCCGATGCGACCCTCTACGAGCCCTCCCAGTGCATTGTCACTGTCGCATTCACGCCGCAACAGATCGGTCTGCGTCTGGGCGCCCTCACGATCACGGACAGCTCCAATACCATCGTCAACACGGTGTACCTCTCCGGCGTCGGCGCCGGACCGCAGTTTGTCTTCCAGCCCACCGCCTATACCGCGATCAACTCCGGTAACGGTCTCAGCTTCACCGCCGGCACCGCGATCTGGGATCCCAACGGCAACATTATCTTCACCGACCTTGCCAACAACCGCATCCTCGAGGAGAGCTCCACGGGTATCTTTTCCGTTCTCTACTCCGGCATCGCCCTCACCAACACCTCAGGCCTCGCCCTTGACGGCCTGGGCAATCTCTACATCTCCTCCGGCACCGACGTGTATGTGCTAGCGCCTGGCGCTTCGGCGGTCACCATCCTCAATACCGGAGGTGTCACCCTGCGCCAGCCCTCCGGTCTGGCTCTGGACACGGTCGGCGATCTCTACATCGTGGACACCCTGGCCAACACGGTCTATGAGATCTCTCAGAATCCTTCCACCGGTGCTAACGTTGGCCAAGCGCTCACCTTCACCGGCACGGCCGGACCACTCAACGGCCCCACGGGTCTTGCGATTGACGCGAACAATGAGATCTACATCGCGGACTCCGGGAATAAGCGCATCGTCGAGGTTCCTGCCACCACCAGGGTGGCCGCTCGTCGGTGGTATCCCCCTGGTCGCTCCCAGCGGCGTGCTCTTTGAACCCACCGGCAACCTCCTCATCAGCGACAATACGCTCGGTCTGGTAACCGTTGTGCGCAGCACCAACACCGAGGACTTCCCCACTCCGACCGTCGTGGGCGACCTCGACAGCACCGACGATCCTCTCCTTCTCACGGTTCAGGAGACCGGCGACCTCGCCGGCACGCTGAACGCAGGCGCTGACCCCAGCTTCTCGGGGACCGAAGCGACGGCCTTCTCGCTTGCCAGCACTGGCACCTGCTCATCCCTCGCCGTCTTCACCGTCGGCCAGGTCTGCACCTACGCTCTCAACTTCGACCCGACCGTCGTCGGTCCCAACACCGGCAACCTGGTGCTGACTGCCTCCTCGGCCAACGGAGCCACGGCCACCGCCAGCGCGAATCTATACGGTATCGGACTGTCCACGCTCAATCACTTCACCCTCGTGGCGGTAACCATTCCCCCGACAACGCCCACCACCGTAAATCTTGGTGGATCCGTCGAACTGATCCTGACCGCGGTTCAATCCGACGGCGCGGTCGCCACCGACTACACTGGCACGATCAGCTTCACCACCACGGACCCCAACGGCGTCTTCCTGGGTGGCACAACCTACACCATGACGACGGCCGACAACGGGGTTCTCACCATCCCCTCGCAGATCAATCAGACCACGCAGTTCACCCTGACCATCACGACCACCGGCACGGTTGCCCCCACCGGAACGGTCACGTTCTATAGCGACGGTACGCTCATCGGCACCGAGACTGTCACCGACAGCGGCACCACCGGCACCGCCAGCATGAACGACAGCTTCCCCGTAGCCGGCTCGTATTCCATCACAGCCACCTACACCCCCAGCACGAATACCAGCGGCGGCAGCGCCTCGCTCATCCAGACCGTGATCGGCGGGCCCACCACCATCTCCCTCTCCAGTTCGCTGAACCCGGTCTTTCTGGACAATCCCACCCTCCTCAGCGCGATCATCCTCCCGATCACTGCCGGCGGCCCTGCCCCGACCGGCACCGTGAGCTTCTATGACGGCGGCACACCCATCGGAACCGCGGCCGTTGTCAACGGCACTGCCACGCTCAGCGCCAGCTTCGTCTACTCTGGAACCCACAACCTCACCGCAGTCTATTCGGGTAGCACAATCTACTCTGGGATCACCTCGGCCGTCTACTCCCAGACCGTTGCCGACTTCTCGATCACGGTCGCCTCGGGCGGCTCCAGTTCCGGCACAACCATCGCGGGCGGCACCACCACCTACCCTCTGGTCGTCACCCCGATCATTACCAGTACCTTCCCCTTCGCTATCACCCTTAGCTTCTCGGGGCTGCCCAGCAGCGTCACCGGGACGCTCACTCCTGGAGCCATCGCCGCTCCGGCTGCACCGCGTCGAGCGGCTACTACGGCCAGACCTCGCAGACCTATAACCTTACGGTGACCGCAACTTCCGGCAACCTTACCCGATCCACGTATCTCACGCTCATCGTCCAGTAACCCATCGTCCAGCAACCCGTCGTCGAGCAACCCGTCGTCGAGCACCCAAGAGTGACCTTCGCCATGCGTCAGCCAGCTTCTTCAATCCGGACTGCAAGCAGCAGATCAGCCGCGTTCTTGCCGCGGCTTGGCGCACCGGACATGCGGAGGCACATGCGCGCAGCATCTTGCGGCAGCCTGGCTCATCGGTTGTTCCGGAGAGCGACCGTCTCTCTGCTCCTATTCCCCTTTGCCCTGTGCGCGGCTCTTACTTCCAGCGCCCACGCCCAGGCCCCCATGGATCTGGGCATGACCTACACCCAGCAGCGCTCCAAATTTGTTGGCTCCTCCGCCTCGGACGACTTCTATCTCCGCGGAGCGACGGTCGACTTCGCCTACATGCCCTTCCACGGTCTCGGCCCGGTCGTCTCCCTCAATGGCCTCGCCGTCACCAATCTTCGCACCGAGATCGACATCCACCAAGCCAGCTTTCTTGGTGGCGGCCGCTACACCTTCAGCCTGGGCTATATCACACCGACCGTCTGGAGTCGTCGCGGGAGCATCTTTGTCGAAGGCCTGGCCGGCATCACGCACGCTACCGCCGGCTACTATCCTGAAGGCAACACACTTGCCAACAGCGCATCGGGCTTGACCTACGCCTTCGGCGGCGGCATCAACTACACCCTCTATCACCGCTTCGATCTCCGCGTCATGTCCCACTATTTCGTTACCAGCCTTTCCAACGGCGGCACGAATCAACAGCGCAACGCCCAGATCAGTGCCGGCGTTAACTGGCACTTGGGCAGATAGAGCGAATTTCCTGTAGGGATCGTGCGATGCCCTGGTGCCGCACGCCGGGCCTGCACAGGTTGTGGAAAAGGTTTTTTCGTCCTAGGTGCGAGCTTGTTTCTCTGCTGTTGCCCTTGCCCTTGCAAGGGGCGAGGGCGAAGATGCGCGACGGGTTTGGGTGAAGGCATACGGGCCAAAGGAGACGCCTGAAAGATGCAGGCGGTTGGGGCTAACAGGCTGGGAGGCAGGTTCTTCGGCTACGCAGCCGCAAAGAGCGCGGCTGCTCCGCTCAGAATGACGATTCTGTGGTGAGTCGCATCCAACTCAGGGAGATGGAATTCGACTCTCCGGGGGCTGTCGTGCCTGCCGGTTCACAAACCGAAAGACGACTTCGCCTGCTCATCGAGACCGGCATCCTCCTGGCATCGGAGAGATCGCTCGACGTCCTCGTCAGGACAGCGTTGCAGGCTGGTCTGCGGCTCTCCGAAGCGCAGTTTGGGGCCTTTTTTTACAAGCACTTCGTTCCCAGCGGCGAACCCTTCACCCTCTACCAGGCCGTCGGCGTCCCTCTTGCCGTGAAGGGTGATGCGGGGAACGATAGCGGCATCTCCTCCACGCTTGACGGACTGCGCCCCGCGGAGGTCTCGGAGATTTCGGAGATCCGCAAGATCCCTCACGACAGCTTCCTCACCCAGGCCACCCTTCGGCTTTCAGACATCACAGTCGATCCCCGCTACATGCACCGCTTCACGGCAGGGGAAGGGAGCCTTCCCTTCGCCGGGATCACCCCGCGCCATCGGCCCATCCGCAGCTATCTCTCTGTCCCCGTTCGCAGCCGGACCGGAGACGTGTTCGGCTGCCTCATCTACGGTCACTCCGGCGCCGGGGTCTTCACTCCGGTCAGCGAGGAGTTCGTCACCGGCATCGCCGCGCAGGCCGCCGGCGCCATCGATCACCTTCGCCGCGCTGAGAGCCTCAAACTCCAGGTCTCCCGGGCCACCTCCCAAGCCGACACCGCCCAGGCCCTGCAACGCGAGACCACCGATCGCCTCCGTCAGGCCCTCAGCGCCGCCCAACTTGGCTCCTGGACCTGGGACCGCGCCACCGATCGGCTGTACCTCGACGAGCGTGCCGCCGAGATTTTGGATGCTGAGCCCCACGCTCCCCTCACCCGCGCCGCTCTGCGCAAGCGCATCGCCGTGCTCGAAGATCGGCCCTATACGCTGGAGAGCTTGCAACGCTTTCTTGCCTCGGGTGGTAGCCATGCCCCTGGTAGTATCGGCGCCCCAGGTAGTGTTTCCACTGCCGAATACCGCGTTGACTCACCCACCGGCATCCAGACCTGGGTCCAGCTCAGCGGTATCGCCACCTTCGCTCCCGGCTCCTCCCGGATCATCGGCATGGCCGGCACCGTACAGGACATTACCTCCGGCAGGGCGCAGGAGAGTGCTCTGCGCCAAAGCGAAAAGCTCGCCGCTACCGGTCGCCTCGCCGCCACGATCGCCCATGAGATCAACAACCCTCTGGAGGCGGTCACCAACCTCATCTATCTCTCGCGCACCAATCCCGGCGTCCCGTCCTCGGTTCAGCTTCTGCTGGAGACCGCCGACACGGAACTCGCCCGTGTCGCCCAGATTGCTCAGCAGACCCTTGGCTTTTACCGCGATACCACCCACCCTATTGAGATCGAACTCAACCGGCTTCTGCACAGTGTCGTCGACCTCTTCGCCCGCAAGATGGCCTCCCGCAAGATCACCTCCACCCTCGATCTCGAACCGGGGCTCCGCATCAAAGGCCTTCAGGGAGAGATCCGCCAGGTCTTCTCGAACCTCGTCGTCAACGCGATCGACTCCTTTCCGTTGTCCACAACCCTCGCGGCAGCGCCCAAACCGGGCCGCATTCACATTCGCGGCCGTCATCTCCGCCGCCGTCGCGCCGTCTCGATCCTCATCTGCGATGAGGGCTCCGGTATCCCTGGTCCGGTACGTCAGCGCATCTTTTCTCCCTTCTTCACGACCAAGCTCTCGGTGGGCACTGGCCTGGGCCTTTGGGTCACACGTGGCTTCGTGGAAAAGCAAGGTGGCAGCATCCGCTACCGCACCCGCACCGGCGACGCCTCCGGAACGATCTTCCGTATCGTCCTCCCTGTGGCCACGCCCGCCGCCGCGCGCCGCTCCGAACTCCCGGCCCAGCGCCTGTCTGCCTAGCTTTCTCCCTGATGGTGAAGCGTCCGGCTGGAGTTTGGCGTCGTTCTATCGTGTGTCAATATATTGAATTCTTGCGCGGCCCCTCTGGTATTGCTTCCCTTCGTCCGCTAAACTCATGGGAACGATCCAGATAGGCACAGGCCCCCATGCAACCGGCACGTCTCTCCAGCGGCTCGCGCTTCGATTCGCAACCGGCTGACTCTCCCGCAGTCGGCGATGAGGTGCGCGAGGCGGCTCCCACCCGCATCCTGGTCGTGGACGACGAGCCTCTGATCGCGGACACCATCGTTGAGATCCTCAACCGCAGTGGTTTCATCGCCGATGCGGCTTACGGGGGCAAAGAAGCTATCGAGGCCGCCCGCCGCATCCACCCTGAGCTCATCCTCTCCGACGTTCTCATGCCCCACATCGACGGAGTCGAAGCCGCCATCGCCATTCAGAAGTTCCTGCCCGGTGTGCGCATTGTCCTGTTCAGCGGCCAGGCGGCCACGGTCGAGATCCTGGCCCGCGCCCGCAGCCGCGGCTACCACTTTGAACTCCTGGCCAAACCCCTCCACCCCACCCAGCTCATCAAACACCTTCAAAAGGCAGATAGTAGACAGTAGTGAGTAGACCGTGGAAGGATGTTCGGCACAAGGTTCCCTTGTACCTTGGGTTTATCGCCACTGGTGTCGCGTTAACGATACCGGGGGCGATTCTACCGCTGTTGTTGACGCGGTGGTCGATGAACGACGCGCGCGGCGGTCTGTTGTTGTTCTGCTTTTATGGCCTTGGGACGTTTGGCTCCTACTATGCGCGGGGCAGGATGAACCGGTCGATAGCCCGGGGAGCATTGTTGACGCTGCTGGGTGCGCTGGCGCTGGCGTGGGCCGGGGAATGGACGGCATACGGCGCCATTGCGATCTACGGTTTCGGCCTGTCGCTCACCATGACGTCGATCAGTTTGCTACTTTCGCAACGCTTCCCGGAGGCGCGGCGCGTGGAGCTGACGCGGCTGAATCTGGTGTGGGCGCTGGGTGCGGCGCTAGGGCCGTGGATCGCCCTGCGGTCGACGCGCGGCCGCTCCCTGCGCGGCTATGTGATCACACCGGAGAGCGCTATGCTGCATGTCGAACATGTGCTTCTGGGGGTGGCGATCTTCTTCGCCGTTGTGGCGGCGTGGTCGCGGTGGATGGAGCAGAGCGCGCCGCTCGGTGCGCGTTCGCCTGAACCGGCAGCCGGGCGACCGGCGGCCAGGCAGGGCGATCCAGCGCGGTTCGGGGTTCCGTGGCCGTTGCTGGTGCTGATCTTTGGATCAACCGGAGTGGAAGCGGCGGCGAGCGGATGGCTGACCTCCTACGCGCAGCGTGCGGGCGACTCGCTGGGGATAACGATCGGGGCGGCGACGTTCCTTTGGCTCGGTTCGCTGATTAGCAGGATGGTGCACTCGACGGCGTGGGCGTCGCGGCTGCCGGAGCGGGGTGTTCTGGGCGCGAGCATGGTGGCGATGACGGCTGCGCTGGCGCTTCTGATCGCGTGGCCCATGGGCGTGGTGACCATCGCGGCCGCGGCGGTGCTTGGTCTTGCCGCGGGACCGGTGTATCCGCTGTTGCTGGCTGCGGCGTTGCGACATCGGGAGAACTCAACCGGGTTTGTGGTAGCGGGTGTTGGCGCCTCCATGGTGCCGCTGCTTACGGGAACGGTCTCCAACTGGACGCACTCATTACGCGCGGGGTTGGGCATTCCGCTGCTGGCGGCCGTGATCATGATGGTGGTCGTGGGCGCCGCACGCAGTGTGCTGGAAGGAAGGACAGAAGCGGTCACCGAATCGCTGACCTGCTGACTTACCGGTTAAGCCCAGTCGTCGCGGACCTGGGCCTGCTCGGTGAAGACCTGGTCGAAGCGCTCGGACTTCTTGATGAGGATGTCGCCGAACTGCTCGGCCTGGCGGAGCAAGATGGCCTGCAGCCGTACGAGTTCGAGCATGGCGAGGAAGGTGCAAATGACGCTGCGCTCGCTTTTGGTGTTGTGCAGCAGGCGGCGCAGGCTGATGGGTCTGTCTTCCATGAGCAGGCGGCGTTTGAGGAAGTCGATCATCTGAGCCACGGTGACGGTCTCTTCGTCGATGCTGTGAACGGGACGGTTGCGCAGGCGGGTGAGGATCTCCTGAAAGACCCGGACCAGGTCCACGGTGTCAGCGTCGATCTCGCGTTCGGACTCGGTGGAGTCGATGCCCTCGTCGTGCAGAAAGCTCTTGAGGCCGGGCTGGGTCCAGGAGGCATCTTCGAGCATCTGCTTCTGTTGCAGCATCTGGGCAGCGGCCTTGAAGCGTTCGTGTTCGAGGAGGCGTTGGACCAACTCGCGGCGCGGATCGTCGGATTCGGATTCGGATTCGGAGGCGAGCGGGTCGCGCGGCAGCAGCATGCGGCTCTTGATGTGGATGAGCAGCGAGGCGACGTAGATGAACTCGCCGGCCGCGTCCACGTCATGCTCCTTGAGGTGATGGGTGTACTCGAGGAACTGCGCGGTGATCTGCGCGATGGGGATGTCGTAGATGTCGATGTTCTGCTTGCGAATGAGGTCGAGCAGAAGATCGAGGGGGCCGTCGTAGACCTGGCCTACGGTGATGCTGAAGGGAGACTGTGAGGCCTCATCGCGGGATCTGTCGCGTTCCGACCGCCGGGGCTCGGGAGGGGGCGGAGGCGTGGGGGGATGTTCGAGCGCGAAGGGCTCGTGGGTTGCGATGGCGGGAAGATCATCGGCGGGACGGGGAACGGCGGGGCCGTTTGGCTGCGCGCTACGCTCCTCGTTTAGCGGCTGCGGGTTCAGCGGCTGCGGGCTCAGGACGTCAGCCTCTTGCTTCGGCTCGGGGTCTTCCCGTGGATCGGGATTTTTTTCGTCGCTCATGGTCAAGCGAGTCCCATCGCGTGCTTGATCTCACCGAGGGTGAGGTTGGCGCGCTTGGCGGCGCGGTCCTTGCCGTTGACGAGAACGTCCTGGACGACACTGGGGCGGCGTTCGAGGTCGGCGCGGCGCTCGCGGATGGGCGCGATGGTGCGGACGATGGCGTCGGCAACCCAGCCTTTGCACTCGATGCATCCGATCTTCGCGGAGCGGCAGCCGGCGGCGGCTTCGGCCTGGACACTCTCGGAGGAGAAGACCTTGTGGAGGTCGAAGACGGGGCAGACGTCGGGGTTGCCGGGGTCGTCGCGGCGGATGCGCGCCGGATCGGTGACCATGGTTTTGAGCTTGGCGCGGATGCTGGCGTCGGATTCGGAGAGTTCGATGTGGTTGTTGTAGCTCTTGGACATCTTGCGGCCGTCGAGACCGGGGAGCTTGGGGGAGGGGGTGAGAAGGGCCTGCGGCTCGGGGAGGATCTCCTGGCGGCCAAAGGGGGAGATCTTCCGGGTCTGGGAGGCGGCCTCGAAGAGCTGACGGTGGCTGAAGCCGGTGCGGGTGGAACCCTTGGGTTCGCCGGCGAGCTTGCGGGCTTTCTCGAGGATGGCCGGCATCTCCCAGGGGGCTGCTTCGGGAGAGAGGTAGAAGTCGCCAGGATAGAGAGAGTTGAAGCGGCGACCGACCTCACGGGTGAGTTCGACGTGGGCGACCTGGTCGGCGCCGACGGGGACGAAGTCGGGCTTGTACAGGAGAATGTCCGCGGACTGCAGGAGAGGGTAGCCAAGGAAGCCGTAGGTGGCAAGATCCTTTTCGCGGAGCTGCTCCTGCTGGTCTTTGTAGGTGGGGACGCGTTCCAGCCAGCCGAGGGGGGTGAACATGCCGAACAGGAGGCAGAGTTCGGCGTGGGCGGGAACGTCGGATTGCCGGAAGATGACGCAGCGGCCAGGGTCGAGGCCGGCGGAGAGAAAGTCGAGGGTGATCTCGGTGGTGTTCTCCAGTACATTGCCGGGGTCGGCGTAGTCGGTGGTGAGGGCGTGGAAGTCGGCGATAAAGAAGTAGCAGTCGTACTCCTGCTGCAGGTGGACCCAGTTGTAGAGGGCGCCCATGTAGTTGCCGAGGTGCAGCCGGCCGGTGGGCCGCATGCCGGAGAGGACGCGAGGACGATGGATGGTGCGTGAGGAAGTGGGGCTCATAGGTCGAACTTTAAGGATACAGTGACGCCGCCGAACTTCAAAGGATACCGTGCGGGCCTCGGCGGCTCCGACTGAGGGGGACGAGCAGCCAGAGGAACTCAGCAGGGAATAAAGACCGCATGGGAACGTACGATTGTCCATGCACGGGCAAACCGGCGCTTTAGAGGAAACAGACGGCCCGCAGCTATTTCAACAAGCTTCTACAGGCTGAGGACGCGGGCCATCGCGAAGCCGTCATAGCCTTTACTGCCTACGGTTTGGAGGGCAGCAGCGGAGATGCGGGGATCGCCGCCGAGATCGGCGAGGAAGCGGCGGACACCCTGGACGTTGGGGTCGGTGGAGGAGGGGTTGGCGACCTCACCCTTACGGATGACGTTGTCGGCGAGGATGAGGGTGCCGGGGCGGGAGAGCTGGAGAGCCGCGGCGAGGTAGAGCGGATAGCTGACTTTGTCGGCGTCGATGAAGATGAGGTCGAAGGGGTCGGCCCGTTCGGCAACGAGCTGGGACAGGGAATCGAGTGCGGGGCCGAGACGCAGCTCGACCAGGTGGGCGAGACCGGCGTGCGCGATGTTGGCCAGGGCGACCTCGGCGTGTTTGGGATCGAGTTCGAGCGTGATGAGCTTGCCGCCGGGAGCGAGCGCGCGGGCCAGACAGAGGGTGCTGTAGCCGCCGAGGGTTCCGATCTCGAGGATGCGGCGGACGGACTGGACCCCGGCGAGAAGCTGGAGGAACTTGCCCTGGGTGGGAGAGACGTCGATGGAGGGAAGGCCAGCGGCGGCATTGGCGGCAAGCGTTTGGTCCAGCGCCGGGTCGGCGGGAAGGAGGGTGTTCTGAAGATAGCGATCGACAGTGGTCCAGAGAGCTTTGGAGGTAGATGGCCGCATGGTGGGAGAGACCTTGGTGCTAAAGGCTGAAGAGCAGGACGTTGAAGATGTTCATGATGGGCAGGAAGAAGATCTCGATGACGTAAAAGCCGAGAAAGAAGAAGGCGAACATGAAGAGGAGGCTCATGCTTTGGTAGCGCTGGGCGGCGTTGTAAGGGAGATAGTGCATCAGGACCTTGCCGCCGTCCAGAAAGGGAAGGGGGACGAGATTGAAGACGAAGAGCAGGAGGTTGACCAGGATGCAGAAGTAGAGAAAGAGGATGAGGGGGAAGATTCCAGGAAGGCCCTGGTCGCCGAGGCTGAAGTTGCGCATGGCGAGCCTGGAGGCGACCAAGAGGGAGTAGATGGAGCCGGGGATGGTGTGGCGAACGATGACGAGAAGGAGGAGAGCGACTACAGCGGCGAGAAACTGCGCGGCCGGGCCGGCAAGGGTGGCGATCATCTCGTCGCGGGAGGGGTCGCGGAAGTTGCGCGGGGTGAAGGTGATGGGCTTGCCCCAGCCGAGAACCAGAGGACTTTGAAAGATGAACAGGACGGGAAAGACCAGCATGCCCAGAACATCGAAGTGGCGGGCGGGGTTCATGGTCTGGCGGCCCATCATGCGGGCGGTGGGGTCGCCGAGACGGCTGCCTGCCCAGGCTTGCGCACAGTCGTGCAGGGAGATGGAGAGCACCATGACGACCAGTTCAAAGATGATTAATGCGTAGTTCAACGGCATGGTTCTAGTTTACGGGAGCGATTTGCGTCCGGTGGGTGTGGCGTGGAGACGCGCGAAGGGTATAGACTCTTCCCATTGATGTCACCGGGGCTGCCTGGGGCGACTCTGCAACTGCAGAAAGATCCTCCAATGCAGGCGGACGCGGAGACATACGAAAGCGGAGATGGCACGCGCTGTCTCCGCTTTTTCATGCGCTGTCTCCGCTTTTTGTTGCTGCCGGATTTTGCGCGAACGGCGAGAGGACGACGCAGGTCTGACGGAACGGTTGCGGCGGAGCCGGAGAGCGGTCGCCAGCTTGGAGCATTTTTCCTGTTGATGGGAACCTCGCGGAGGGCGAGCAGCGTTCGTTGCGCACGCCGGGGCGGAAGAGCCTCTGCTATCTCGCTGCGGCGGTTATGCTTCTTCGTCCTTGGTCTCGAGCAGGTCGGCGAAGGTCTCCTTGTGCTTGGGGCGAGCGATGATCTTGTCCTTGAGGGTAGGCAGCGGGTGCGAGGGGGGAGGCGTGCCCAGACGCTTGCGGGCGTTGGCTTTGACGGCCTTAGTGGCGGAGAAGACTTCTTTCGTGGCCTTCGACTTGCTCATGGGTGGGAGCCTCCTGGGGAGAAGTACAACGTCATCGGTGATGTACAGCCTACTCCCGCGGAGGGTTGGAGTTGAAGGGGAGATGCGCAAATATTGTGGAGATGACGACGCGTAGAGGGGTTCTTCGGGAGGCAAAGGACAGCCGGAGAGAGCCTGGAAGCGTATCTCTGAAGGGCGTATTCTTGGAGTGGGTTGAACGCGCTGTCTTGACCTAAATTGCATGTACCGAGGTACCGATGGAAGAGCGCGACTTCTTCGAGGAAGTAACGGAACAGAAGACTCACACGATGGTGTGCCCCCACTGTGGTCAGGCGGCGGAGTATATGCTGAGCTGGATGGTGCGGCGGAAGCGGGCGCAGGCGCCACGCGGAGCCGATGAACTGGACCGAGCGAAGTTCGCCAAGGCGCGCAGCTACATGGTGCGTCTGGATGATCTGGTGGGCTGCAAGAATATTCGCTGCCGTAAGCGGTTTGAGGTGGTGGGGATCCAGTCGGTCGCAGATCTGCAGGAGGTCGCGGTGGGAACGGCGGAGAACCGCGCGGAACGGATTCGGGCGGCGTTTGGGCGGCGAACGCTGGGGTAGAGCAATTTTCGTGTAGGTATCGTGCGACGCCTCGGCGCCCATGGGTGTTTTCTCCCAATGAAAACGCCACTGAATAGCTTTGTGGTCTGACAAGTTTTACAAATGGAACCGGCACAATCTGAACAGATTGTTGAGACCAGGGAGTTTCACCCCAACGAGGAAAAGCACTCGTTGGGGGCCCCGGTTTCACCCCAACGCGCAAAAGCACTCGTTGGGGGCCCCGGTTTCACCCCAACGAGGAAAAAGCACTCGTTGGGGGCCCCGGTTTCACCCCAACGAGGAAAAAGCACTCGTTGTGCCGCGCTCTATCAAAGCGTCGCGTTTTTCCGCAGTCCGTGAAACCCCGTTGATTCTGTTGCCTTTATGTGCAGGCGAAAGCCCGTACCCTTCCGGTCGCGCCCTTTCAAAGCCAGATTTTCACCACAGGCTGCTAGGCGTGGGGGATTGCTAAGATGACGGGATTGCGCCCTGCTTTTCCAGTGTCTCGCGCGTGACCAACTTATGTTCCACATGGTTATACGGCGCAATCGTCTGCCCGCGCAGAATCGAGAGGCCCAACTGAATCAGTCTTGGGCCATAACTGGCGGCCTCATGCGAGACGGAACCAAGCCATGGGCTGCCGGGTTTTGCAATCTCCTCCAGCGCCTCCGGAATGCAGTCCTGTCCCGCAAGGAATACATGCTTTTCGCGCTTGAACTCGCGGATAGCTTCGAGCGCGCCCAGAGCGCCCATATCATTGGCCGCGGCAATCAGAATGTGCTTGTCGCGCGGATGGCGGTTGAGAAACTCCGCCACCGCCTTGCGGCTGCGCTCCCGGATGCCGCGGGTGTCGATGCGCACAAAGGATTCAATGGGCAAGCTGGGCAACCTACCGCGAATGCCCTGAAAAGAGCCCGTGATGCGGCTCTGCACCAGTGGGCCGGCGTCTTCAATATCCAGCCCAAGCACCCAGTTCACCTTCTCGTTCCAGTGCTTGATGGCATGCTCGGCCAGAAGTTCGCCGGCTTCCATGCCCACGCGGTAGTTGTCCACCCCAAAGTACGTTGCATGCGGGTGGGGAATATCGAGCGCGATCAGCGGAATGCCCGCGGCCATGATCTTGTCGGCAATAATCGGCGCCGCCTGCTGATCAATTTGGAACTCGATCACCAGGTCCACACGCTCCTGAATGAACGTTTCGGCCACCTTGATGGCCGTTGGGCCGTCGTAGCGATTATCCAGAATCATCAGGTCCACGCCAACCTGGCCGGCTGCCGCCTGCAGACTTGCCGCCACCTGCTCGGAGAAGGGCATCTCCGCGCTCTGCTTGGCGAAACCGAAACGCACCTTGCGAGGACGGCTCACCAGCCGGTAGAGTCCTTCCTGCGACTGCGCCAGATAGCCGCGATGCACAAACGTCTTCAGGATGCGGTAGAC
>JABEBX010022063.1_pt1 | contig 15646 bp, 11 predicted proteins | sample 7245971 | NCBI WGS metagenome assembly JABEBX01 (sample SAMN14506365, study PRJNA622280) | hot springs metagenome | biome: hot spring [ENVO:00000051]|acidic hot spring [ENVO:00002120]; feature: spring [ENVO:00000027]|sediment [ENVO:00002007]; material: sediment environment [ENVO:01001048]... | reverse complement strand
GATCAGGAGGCTCTCGTCGGTTTTCATTTCGCTGTGGATCGTATCGATCAATTTGACGCTGACGAAGTTGGTAGTGGTGAAGATGTAATCCTTCTCGGTCGACCTGCCCTGCTTCCAATAACATGTCTCGACTGGCTGAAATCGAAAGCCCTCGTGCTTCGCCATGGCAGCGGCAAGCATGTTGGCGTTATATTCTTTGCTGATGACCCAGTTACCATGGCTGTCCTGCTGCAGAAGTGATGGGGCAAGGTAGTAATATTTGAATCCGCCGCCGCCTTTCCAATTCTGTGCTTTACTGATGCCGCCCTGGTCTGTTCCATCGCAGACTTTTTGCAAACGTGGAATGCAATGGGTATGGCAGTGCTCGCCAAGCTCAATACCGATCCATTTGCGTTTCATTTTATGCGCAACAGCGGCGGTCGTGCCTGAGCCAAGAAAAGAATCGAGAACCCAATCGCCTGGATTGGAACCCAAAGTAAGGATTCGTTCGATAAGTTTCTCTGGTTTAGGAGTGGTGAACACATCACGCCCATTGAATTGTTTAACTTCTCTCTTTGCGTCGTCATTGCTCCCAACTTCATCGTACAGCCAAATCGTTTTTGGAACCACATCTCCAACATCGACAAGAAATTTTTTCATTACTGGTACACCGGACTCGTCCCTACCAAAATATATTCGATTATCCTTTTCTGCCACGACAAGTGTTTGTTGTGAATATCTATTAAAGGTGCCAGCCGGAGGAAGCCATTTTCTCCCATTCAAAAAGTATACCGTTTTGCGCGTAGTACCGCTCTTTGCATGAAGCGGGATTGATTTCCAGTTTCCCCTTGGATCGTTATCAGGATTCTTGTACCTTGCATTCATTTCTTCAGTTCGAGGTAGCAGGTTTGGTCTCCAATTATCCTTTTCTTTCGCGTATACAAGAATATGATCATGGTTGTCAGAAAACCATCTTGCATCATTACTTTGTGTATATTTTTTCTGCCAAACTATGTTATTGACAAAGTTGGGACGTCCGAATACTTCATCACATAAGACTTTCAAATAGTGACTCTCATCATCATCAATCGAAATCCATAGTGAACCATCTTTGGACAACAAAGAATGCAAAAGCTCTAAGCGCGGCTTCATCAGATTCAACCAAATAGAATGTTCAAGACTGTCATCATAATGTTCAAATGCGTTGCCTGTGTTGTAAGGTGGATCGATATAAATACACTTTATCTTTCCAGCGAAGTCTTGTTCCAATGCCTTTAGGGCGAGGAGATTGTCGCCGTAGATGAGCATGTTCTCGGTGTTCCTGTCGCCATAGGATTTACCGGGATCTTCGATGAGGATTCGCGGCTCAAGCTTGGGCTGCTCGCCTTTGCCAATCCAAGTAAGTTCGAGTTTTTGTTTTCCAATCATTTTTGAATTACTTCCATTTATCATCATAACATCTTTGCTGATATTTTTATCATTTGTGAAACTATAACTTTTAAAAGTTTTGGAACTATGATTAAATAGAAATGCAAGATCTCAAAGTACGGTTGACTTACCAGCATTATTTGCCCCAACCAATCCATGTAGATGATCAAGCTCCAGCGTTACATCGCGGCAGGAACGAAAATTCTGAATTCGTACAAATGAAAGTTTCATTTTACTCCTCCTTAGTTGGCGTTTTTGATTCCAACATCTTTAATTCCAGTATTTCAATTTCCTGCATCGTTTTACCAGCGATGCCTTGCAGATCACCGTACATGCCAACTGTTGCCTGCATAACGTGATCGATTTGTTCTTCTCGTTTTGCCCACTGTTTTGTTATGGCTTTCTTTTCCTGGTTTAGATCATTCTGCATTGTGGAAAAGGCTTCGACGATTGCCTGCACACGCTGGCGAAAACGAGGGCCTGTAAGATACTGATACACCATCTCCATCTTGGTTTGCTGGCCTTCAGAAGCAACACGAGCGGAGGCAATCTCCATCAATGCTTGCCGGAGAAGCATGGCTACAGGTATCGAAGCTCTTGGAGATGTTATCCAAACTCCGTCCACGAGTCCGAAGGGTTCAACATCTTTGGGCAATACCTGCGACACGATGACAGCGATCTCTGCTTTTGCAGCTCGCTGATCTTCACGAAGTTTTGGCAGCCACTTATCACTCCATGCACTCGTTCGCTTTGATTCCCATATGATCGTTCCACACGGCTGGTTCATAGAATTAAAAACACGCTGCAAAACATCACCGCCGTGTTCGCCCTTGGGGACTGGTTCAATCACATCGTGGGGGAACTTGGTGCAAAGCAATTGTTCTAACTCAAGCTCCTGAACCTCACCCTGAAGCTGCTGTGATCCTTGTTCAGCCTTTCGTTTGAGTTCTTCGATTTGCTTTTGCATGGAGAGGATCGTTTGTTCCTTCTCCATGACTTTCAATTTAAATTGTTCCTCCGCTTCTATTCGTGCTTTATCTGTTTCCTTACCCACGATAACCTGAACCCGTTTTTCAACTGATAACTCGACTTCCCGTTTAGCATCTTCCAGCTCCCTTTGCTTTTTCAGCAAATCCGCCTGAGCCTTTTGAGCCTCAGCAAGTTTTTCATCACGTTTCTTCAAGACTTCCTGAAGTTCGGTAACTTCCTGCTCTTTTTGCTTAAGGTCAGAAGATAAAGCAAGTTTTGCCTTACGGGATTCTTCTTTGGCAATACGAGAGGTCTCCTCTTTCAAGCGTTCCTCGACTGTGGCATCGATAGCGGCGCGCTCCTGTTTGATTGCTTCTTCTCTTTTATGCAAGGCTTTTTCTTTTTTTACGATGGCTTCGTCCTTCTCTGCGAGTTGCTGCTCGTATTCCTTCCTGGTCGCTTCAACCAGCGGTGCCGCCAGGGATTCTGTAAGTTTGATCTGGGTCTTACACTTAGGACAAATTATAGTTGGTTCTACCATAGTCACCTCTATTGAATACTCCATCTTATGGAGAAAAGTTTTTCTTTTTGAATCTGCTGCTTCAACTGCGCTTCGATCTTCGAAATCAGACCTTCTTTTTTTACTTCCACATCGTCCTGTGCTTTGAATAAGTCCTGCCGTAGCGAGTTTCTTCTTATTTCCATTTCTTTGATCACACGTTGAGCTGCAACTTTTGCTTCAAGATTGAGTATCCTTTTCGATTCTGTTTTTTTGAATTTGATATCTTTATCGAGCTGCTTCAATTCGATTTCGAGGCTCGTCTTAACATCGTCAGCCCATTTTTCCAGCTTCTCCATCTCAGTTTCGAAAAATCCAGAATTGCGCTCGGAGATCTTTCCGAGTATCTCTGCAGTCTGTATCTCAATGAAGTTCTTCAGTTTTTCCTCGACCATTGGTGGAAGGATCTGACCTGGATTCCCGCTAAAAGTATGCGGGAATGACATGTTCGGGGAAAACGAGTCCCCCGAAGTGGCAGGCGGGAAAGACGAGCCGTCTGGATGGAATGACAAGTCCTGTACACTGGCAGGGTTTGAAAATAATCTTCTACATTCTTCCGAATCGAGGGTTGTTCCGTCATCGCAGACACCTGCTAATAAGACGTGGTCCTCGGATTCGAAAGCTGTCACCGTCAAGTTCTCCACGGTAAGCCAGCCCGCCTTCCCAACGAACGGCTCAAGTATAGAGATTTTCTTTTCGGAATCAGAATAGTTGAAAGTTAGCGATCGTACCGGCAGTTCGTTCTCTTTGCACGTGGCTATTATTTTTTGAGCTAAAGGGTGTCCGATGCGATAGGTGTTTACATCCTCTATGTTCTTTCCAATGCGATATGGTCCCGGGTGAATCTGTTCTTCAGGAAACGGATTTCGGAGGAGCGTGAAGGAATTCTCCGAATGATCGAACGAAGCAAACGGCGCAAGAAAATATTTGGTTATCTGCCAGAGCAAAGTCTCGTATTTGTTCAGATGCTGTTTACTCTCCGCAAGATTGAGTTTGAGCTTTTCGTGGACTTCTTCATCAAAATTCTCGAGGAGCTTGCGTCTTGCAGACTTCATTTCTTCATTAATCTCTAAGTCGAGTTCGTGCTGCAAGATATCGAACGAAGATTGTATTTCTTCTTCCGTTCGACACTGCTGATAAATGTCAGCTATGCGCTTTTCAAAATCGACACCGGATTCAATGACTCCCAGCACCTCATCGCTCGCCCCGAATACACCGTTAAATAAATTGAATTTCTCGAACAGCAATTGGTAAACGCGTTGGTCTGCGGCGTTCTTTTTATTGAGGAAGTTTACTACGACGACATCCTGCTTTTGACCGTATCGATGGCATCGTCCGATTCGCTGCTCGATTCTCTGAGGGTTCCATGGTAGATCATAGTTTACAACCAGCGAGCAAAACTGGAGGTTTATGCCCTCGGCTGCTGCTTCAGTAGCGATCATGATTTCAGCCTCGTCGTGAAAATAGTCTACGAGTGCGGCTCGAAGGTCGGCCGATCTGGAACCACTGACTCGATCTGTTCCCTTATGCTTTTGGAACCATTTATTGTATATCTCGCGTGATTTCGGGTCGTTATTCGTACCATTGAACAGAACAATTTTTCCTGCGTGCTCTGTGCCTTCGAGAATCTGGCGGAGATATTCCTGTGTGCGTCTCGATTCAGTGAAGATTATTGCCTTCCGTTTACCGCCTTTGGACTCGGTCGCAGCAAATCCTTTATCAAGTGCGGTTCTTAGCACTTCGCCTTTAGAATTCTTCTTTATAGAGTAAGCGAGTGTGGCAAACTCTTTCAATGCCTGAATTTCCTCACGCATCCTCACGAGGTCATCCGGCGAATATTTCTGTTCGACTTCCTCTTCGGCATCTTCTTCATACTCATCGGCGTAATCTACCAGTTCTTCGAAATTTTCTTCGACGGTCTCCTGAATTCCCCCGGACACCTGCGTTTGAGTCTTTATTGTCTCCTCCAACTTGCCGGCAAGCGCTTCGAGCGTTCCTGAAATGGCGTAGGTCGAGGACGCTAAGAGTCTTCTGAGTATCAGGGTCATGAGCTTTCGCTGGCTTGCCGGAAGTGCGTAGAGATTTGGTCGTTGCAAATAACTGCTCACCAGATCGTAAAGGCGTTGCTCCTCCTCGGTGGGGATAAATTCCTGGGTTATGCAAATTCTGTTCGTGAAGTTTACGTAGTCGCTGACCTGTTTGCGAAGCGTGCGCTGGCATATTGGCTTCAATCGTTCCTTCAAGTCATCGAAACTATCCTTATAGTGATTCATTGTTTCGAGAGCATTCGTCTGAGTCACAGAGAGGTCATCGTTCTGCATGTTGAGCGATCCATATTGTTCTTTGAAGCTCTTCAGATCACCGAAGGTATAATTATCGATAACGCTAACCAGTCCGTATAATTCCATTAAAGAATTTTGAAGCGGAGTAGCAGTCAACAGTATTTTAGGCGATTCACTCAAAGCAGCCTTGATGGCATTGCTGATCTTATTTGTCGGTTTGTAAACATTCCGGAGACGATGAGCTTCGTCTATGACAGCAAGATCCCACTTTACGAGCTTTACATACGCGTCTTTTGCTCTGGCAAAGTGGTACGATGTAATGACAATATCATTACGATCGAAAGGATTAAGATTGCCTGAGCTTATGGTTTCATTGAAAGATTTCGCTTCGAGTATAATTGAAGGAAGATAAAATTTATCCATCAGCTCCTGATTCCATTGTTTCCGGAGATTTGCGGGAACGATCACGAGAAGTTTTCGCTTCCTCTCAGCCCACTTCTGTGAGAGAACAATGCCGGCTTCTATTGTTTTACCGAGGCCGACTTCGTCAGCGAGAATGGCACCTTTGGAGAGAGGTGAACGAAATGCGAAAAGAGCTGCGTCAACCTGGTGAGGATTTAAGTCAACTTGTGCGTCCGACAGCGGGCGCACAAGTTTCTCTATCGAGTCGGAGGGTGAACGTTTTGTAAGTTCGTACGCGAAGTATTTGGCATGATAATCGGTCATAGAAGTTATAATGTATGTAGACTATTTGCTTTTGGCATTTTATTGAACTTCATACCCCACTCTCTCTGCAAGGTCTGTACTCAATGGTGAGTTAACTGTCGTTATTTATATACTCATTCTATAAAATTCTCAAGCCTTCCTATTGCGATGGATTTTGCTATGAAAATGAATGGCAAAGGGCTGGGCAACCCAGCCCCTACTTTAAGAAAATCTGGATTCCCACGAAAGTGGGCATGACACAGTGGCGAAATACCTTGTCCCTCTGAAAGCTGGACCCCCCTTTTAAAATGGGCATTTAATGAATAATAATAATAAAGGGCTGATCCTTATATATATACTAACGGGTTAAACTCCCGTTATGGTTTAAACGGATTTTTTCTTTAACTTTTTAAGATACGCAATGTCCTCTCTGTCTTTTGCCCGTAATGGTTCCCTGAAGCTTTTGAGCTTTATCAGATCATCGGGTGAAGCGAGTCTGATAAAGAAATCGGAATCTTGGTCTTTTACAATGACAGCGTTTTTCAAACATTGATCAAAATTTATACGTTTTCCGAATGCTTTTACGAAGAAAATGTCTATCTTGAGCATGTCGTTCACAAATGTTACCAGCGGGCGTTTGGCGGTCTTCTGGGATGACGCTTCAAACCCGTCTTGCTCCATGATATCAAATACCTTCTCCCTGTCTGCCGATGAAATCCAGAGATCGTAATCAAAAGAGGTTACCGGCGCCCCGTATAAAACTATCGCCTGTCTGCCGATAATGACATATTGAATCAGATTGTTGTTGAACCGCTGTATTATTTGTTTGAATTGTGGTTCTTGTCTTTGTTCCATGATACAAGACTTCTGAGATAATTTATTGTTCTTATCTGCTCTTCTATAACGGAGAGTTTTTTCGTAAGAGAAAGCCTTGAAAACCATCGTATGTTTTCAAGCTCGGCGTTTGATACGAGGAATCTTTTTTTTCCTTTGACGTATTTCTTCATACTCCAAGAATATCATACATCTGAAACAATCACAATAGACCGAATCGAGTCACGTAATATCTAACCATAGAGGGTATCATCTTGTCATGTAAAAATATAACCGAAAATACATTCTCCAAAGTAGGTGGTATAGGCTACCTTTTAAAGAAGGGAGTAGGTTATGGGGTGTATTCCGCTGCATTCGGCACCTGATTCCGGAACATTCGGCAGCCCCCTTCTTTTACAAACTTCATAAAAAGTGGGGGCAACAGGTCTTTAAAATTGCCTCCGCTAATTCCAAAACGAATTAACCGTGAGTTAGCTATCACCCCGGAAACACCTTATCCTTCTCTGTAATCTTTAACCCCAGTGCCTGAATGACCTTCCTCTTAGTGTCCATCCTACATTCTTTCCCTTGCTCTATCCTTGACAGGGTCCAGCCTTATAAATCAGAACCTTGTAAAGAATGGCGGCGCAGGGAATCGAACCCCGGACATAGGGCTTATGAGACCCCCGCTCTACCAACTGAGCTACGCCGCCGCTGCAAAATAATGATCACATTTATTCATGAACTTTACAACTGTCAAGAAAAGAAGAAGCAATATGATACTTTTGCAGAATATACGGGTAGATTTCTTCTACTTTTGCAATGGATCACAATGACATATGTATTATAAAAATTGGTTGTTGAAAGTTGGTTTGTCGCAATTGACAATTGTATTTATAAATTATAGTAACTATTCAGCAGATTTTTGCTACAATGATATAACATGGCGAAAAGGAGTTTTTATGTTTTATATAGCAAACGAAGATGAGCTGAGGAAGGGCAGGGTAACAGATATATATTTTGAAAGAGCATTGCAGATATTAAAGGCAAAGGGTATTTCAAAGCATGTTACAATGGAGATAAGGACAAAGGGACTGCCTTCCAAATGGGAATGGGCCGTGTTCTCCGGTCTTGAGGAGGTAATAGAACTGTTGAAAGACAAACCCGTTAATGTAAGGGCGATGCTGGAGGGTACTGTTTTTTATCCGTACGATCCCGTTATAGAGATTGAGGGTGAATATGCAGGCTTTGGCGTTTATGAAACGGAAATACTCGGACTTATCTGTCAGGCAAGCGGGGTTGCAACCAGTTCTGCACGGGTAAAGCTCGCTGCGGGCGGGAAACCGATATTTAGTTTCGGCGCACGTCGCATGCATCCTGCCATAGCCCCAATGATTGAACGCAGCGCCTATATAGGGGGATGCGATGGAGTTTCGGATGTGCTTGGTGCGGAAAAAATTGGACTAAAACCGGTTGGAACTATTCCGCATGCTTTTATTTTAATCATCGGTGATACAGTCAAATCAGCCATTTACTTCGACCAAATAATAGAAAAAGATGTTCCGAGACTTATACTTATAGACACGTTTCAGGACGAGAAGTTTGAGGCTATGTCCGTAGCAGATGCATTAAAGGAGAGATTATACGGAATCAGGTTTGATACGCCGGGCTCCAGGAGAGGAGATATGAAACAAATCGTAAAGGAAACGAAATGGGAACTTGATCTCAGGGGCTACAAAAATATAAAGCTTATGGTGAGTGGTGGGCTTGACGAAAATAAAGTTGCTGAACTAAAAGAAATTGTTGATCTTTTTGGCGTGGGCACGTATATATCTAATTCGCCTGTTGTTGATTTCGCTATGGACATAGTTGAAATAGAACACAGGCCTAATGCAAAACGCGGAAAAGAATCGGGTAGAAAAACGGTATTAAGATGTAAGAAGTGTGCTCGACGTACTGTCTCGGTATATCCTGCAGTGATGAACAGATGTGAAATATGTGGAGGGCAGCTTGAAGAAATTATGAAACCGGTTATAACAAACGGCAAGGTGGTCATTGATTTGCCGCCAGCAAGCAAAATAAGGGACTACATAACTGAAGAAATAAATAAAATAAATAAAAAGGAGACAAAATGAAGGTAACCATAACTGCCATAAAGGCAGATATAGGGAGCATTGGTGGACATATAAGACCCAGTAAAAGGGTAATAGATAGGGTCAAGGAGTATATTTCTACGGAAGGTGGAGGGTTGCTTATAGATTCTTACATATCTTCCACTGGCGATGATATTGCAATATTAATGACGCACGAAAAAGGAGTAGGAAGTGACAGTATTCACAAGCTTGCTTGGGATGCATTTAAGGAAGGAACAGAGATTGCCAAGGAACAGGGGCTTTATGGCGCTGGACAGGATCTGCTTAAGTCCGCTTTCTCGGGTAATGTGAAAGGACTCGGCCCGGCTGTTGCGGAAATGGAGATAGATGAAAGGAAGAGCGAGCCATTTTTATTTTTTGCAGCGGATAAAACGGATCCTGGTGCATATAATCTTCCTTTATACCTTTCGTTTACAGATCCCATGTACTGTGCCGGTCTGCTGCTTAATCCGCAGTTGAGCAAAGGGTTTAAGTTTATTGTCATGGATGTTGAGCATATAGAAGGGGATAGGGTCATTGAACTTGAAATGCCAGAGGAGATCTACAGCCTTGCCGCGCTTCTCAGAGATAATCAAAGGTTTGTTGTTGAGGCAATTTATTCGAGGCATGATCAGACGCAGGCTGTTGCAGTGAGTACATCGAGGCTGCACAACATTGCCGGCACATACACAGGTAAGGATGATCCCATAATGCTTGTAAGGGTTCAGGGTAATTTTGCAGCAACAGGAGAGGTGCTGTCTACATTCAGTCTTGGGCATTATGTCGCAGGTTTTATGAGAGGCAGCCATAATGGACCCCTTATGCCGGTTAAGATTAATTCTTCGATATCATATTTTGATGGACCTCCAATCGTCTCATGCCATGCATTCTCCGTTCACAACGGCAAATTGACCGAACCTGTCGATGCCTTTGATCATCCGTTTTGGGATCATGTGAGAAACAATGTTGCTGCAAAGGCAATAGAGATCAGAAGACAGGGATTTTCTGGTCCTGCGATGCTGCCTTACGGTGAACTTGAATACGGAGGTATTGTTGAGATCATGAAAAAGCTCGAGAAGAGATTCGAAGTGAGGAATAAAAAATAGTGTCATAAGGTGCGGTATGATTATTGCAGGTAAAAAGATTCAATCAAACGATAAGGTTATTGTTAAAAACCCTTATGACAACAGTGTGGTAGGAGAGGTATCAAGGGCATTGGAATCCGATGTCGATAAGGCTGTTGATGTTGCCAAAAAAGGCTTTATAAAACTTTCACATCAGACTGCATACGATAGATATAAAACTCTCATAAAGCTATCTGATATACTTTCCCAGCGATCTGGGCAATTTGCAAAGACGATTGCATCGGAGATGGGGAAAACCGTAAAAGAGGCAAAGGCAGAGGTTTCAAGGGCGGTTGAAACCGTTCTATGGGCAGCAGAAGAGGCAAAGAGACTTTACGGCTCAACAGTGCCGATGGATGCAGCGCCGACAGGTCAAAATAAGATAGGTATTTTTATAAGGGTTCCAGTTGGTATTGTGGCTGCCATATCACCTTTTAATTTTCCTCTTAATCTTTCGCTTCACAAAATAGCACCTGCTTACGCTGCTGGTAATGCATTTATCCTAAAACCTGCTGAGGCGACATCAATTACAGGCGAGATGATTGGTGAGGCATTTGTCGAAGCAGGTGCGGTAATGGAGGCAGTGAATGTTTTGACAGGCTCGGGCTCTAAAATTGGGCTCAAGCTCGTAACGCATCCTGATATAAGGGTGATAACGTTTACCGGCAGCAGGGATGTTGGTGAATGGATCACTCGGAATGCAGGACTGAAAAGAGTGGTGATGGAGCTTGGATCCAATTCTGCGGTTGTTGTTTGTGAAGATGCAAAACCTGAAAACATGGTAAAGAGAGTGGCTTTGGGTGGCTATTCTCAAGCTGGTCAGGTTTGCATATCAGTGCAGAGGGTTTATGTACATGCAAGGCTTTTTGATAAGTTTGTTGATTTATTGAGCAAACAGGCCGGAGAACTGAAAACCGGTAATCAACTTGATGAATCGACAGATATCGGTCCACTTATTACGAACAATGATGTACTGAGAGTAAGGTCATGGATAGATGAAGCTATTTCTCATGGTGCCACGCTTGTCTGTGGCGGTGATATAAGCGGTAACCTTATGAAGCCTGTTGTGCTCATCAATGCAAAAGAAACGGAAAGGGTAATTAAGGATGAGCTATTCGGTCCAGTTATCGTTGTCAATAAGTTTGAAAATGATGACGAGGCGATAAGCATGGTAAATAATTCAAGGTATGGATTGCAGGCAGGTGTATATACCAATGACATCAACCGTGCATGGCGATATGTGAAAGGACTTGAGGTCGGAGGTGTATTAATAAATGAGATACCGAACTTCAGGGTTGACCTGATGCCGTACGGCGGCGTTAAGGAGTCAGGCATAGGCAGGGAAGGCCCGCGCTTCGCGATCGAGGAGATGACCGAGATCAAACTCATTGTATTCCATCTTGGTTAACCCAAAAAATGCAATAAGGGAATTTTTTCATTCGCTCATTTTGCAAATGCATTTTTTGGGTTAAATATTATCAGATAATTGGCTTATCAAATCAGCTTATCGGGTGGTACATGTGCTGCGATTTTCGATTCGTGTCCGACTACCTGATTCCTGCCGTTTTTCTTTGCACTGTATAGTTTCTCGTCCGCAAGTTTGATAAATGATTCAGCGTCCTTGATCTGCTTGTTCTCGTTGCTCGCGAGTCCTATGCTGACGGTAACCTCTATGCTCTTATCACCGTATATAGTTTTGTGCTTAGTAATTATTCTCCGTAACCTCTCGCTGATAATTCTTGCATCGTTCGTGGAAGTCCTGTCGAATATAATTAGAAATTCATCTCCGCCGAATCTGCCGAATCTGTCGGTCGATCTTAGATGTACGTGGAACAATTGAGCAATGTCTCTGAGCACCGCATCTCCGACAATATGTCCGTAGGTATCGTTTATCTTTTTAAAATGATCGATATCGACCATTGCAATAGAGACCAATCTTTTGAAATGCCAGGATTGAGTAATCATGGAACCGAGTAGTCTCATTATATGACCTTTATTATATACACCTGTGAGGCTGTCTTTTTCGGCACCATCAATCATTCGCTGAAAAAATGCCGTATCATGTTTTGACAGCGATGCTATTTTTAGTTTATATATACCTATCGAAAATATATCACCCTCATGGAGCTCTGCTTCTTTTATTCTATTTCCATTAACATAAGTTCCGTTACTGCTGTTTAAATCCATTATGACAATGCTGTTCTTATCATCTATATTTATTTGAGCATGTCTTCGTGAAACCGTTGATGAGTTCAGGTTGATATCTGCATCTTCTGCTCTTCCGATGATATTTTGCTGTTTTATAAGTGAAAAAATCTTTCCTATTTGATCGCCTTCGATAATAATACATGATTTCGATTTTTCATATCTGAAATCATCAGGATTTATTTGGATTAAGGTTGTTTTATCATCATTCATTATTTGTAACCGCTTTAATTTACTATACTAATATAGAGCGTCAGAATATTCAACTGAATTGTTAATAAACTGTTCGTAAGTACGTTGAAACACACGGCAGATTCGCACCCTGTGCTTGTTCTACACATTTTGCTTAAAAAATAGGCAGTGGATCTCATTGATATTATATATTTATTGTTATTTTTAAAAAAGTGTTTTAATGAGATCCTTTATTAAAGAGGTTTTGAAGATGATATCAAGTGCAGAACTGCTAAATACGGCTATAAGATCCGCGAGGATCGCTGGGACTATCATAAATAAAAGGATTGATACATCGAAGGATGTCTCATACAAAGGAACAGTGGATTTGGTGACGGATGTCGATAAATTATGCGAGAGAAACATCATAAATATTATAAACAAAAGCTTCCCGACGCATTCTATACTTTCCGAGGAAATTGGAGGAATAACAAAATCAAGCAATTATAAATGGATTATAGATCCCATCGACGGTACGACTAATTTTTTTCATTCATACCCTTTTGTTTCTGTGTCGATAGCGATCGAGTATAAAGAAGAAATTATAGTAGGTGTGGTATACGACCCTATAAAAAAAGAATTGTTTCATGCAATTAAAGGTAAAGGTGCATTTATCAACGATAGAAAACTTCACGTATCGAACGTAAAAATAATAGAAAATGCGCTTCTTTCAACAGGCTTCCCTTACGACATAAGAACATCAAGCGAAAACAATATCGATAACTGGGTAAAGTTTATAAGAAAAGCCCAGGCTGTAAGACGGGATGGCTCAGCAGCTTTGGATCTTTGTTATGTAGCAGCAGGAAGGTTTGATGGTTTCTGGGAAATTAAGTTGAAGCCTTGGGATGTAGCTGCCGGTTTTCTGATGATACAGGAAGCCGGAGGCATTGTTACTGATTTTAAAGGCGGGCCATACTCCATTTATAACGATCATATAGTCGCTTCTAATCCTCATATACACAGTATATTACTTGGCGTTCTTAATGGTTAAATAACATAATTCTTGAATACTAAACACACTTGATCGTATAATCATCAATAATTTAAATAAATGGTGTAATTGCAGTAAGGAGGTTTTAAAGTGTTTAATACCAATATAAGAATAAAAATCACTTTGTTGATAGCAGGATTATTATTTATTCTCGAGGCTGCCCAGTTAATCGTTGGCTGGTATAACCTTAAATCACAGTTTACATACCTTATTACAAAAGAAGCAGAAAGCGCGATACAAGATGAATCAAACAACATATCGTTTCAGGTATCTGGTCAGACCTTTTCTAATTCAGTACTCGCGGTATCAGAGTCTACCCTGTCGAATGTTATGCAATTAGTGCAGGGTGCGTCTTCTGTGGATGTTTTTATGCCAGATGGTAATGTGATAGCCTCCTCTTCAGAGATGTTGAACAGCAGAACACTTCCAGATCAATTACTCAATTATTTAAAGTCACCGAAAACAGGCATCACAGTCATAAATACCAATAGATACAGGTATTTCATAAATTCTATTAAAAATACAAACGGCGATACGATTGCTTATATCGCGATCACATTGTCAAATGAAAAAGTAAACTCTTTCATATTTAACGTGTTTTACCAGAATATTTGGACTGCATTGATTGCATACCTTATTATTATATTTATTACATATTTTGCCGGATTTATTATTACAAAACCTGCATCAAAACTCCTTTCCTATACAAAATGGATTGGAAGCGGAGATTTGACACACACTGCGCAGGTTTATTCATCCGATGAGTTTGGCGTATTGACAAAAGCGTTCAATGACACCACGATAAAGTTAAAAGATGTTATCTTGAAGATAAGGAATGTGACAAAAGATGTTGTGGGGATTTCCGTTTCTTTATCGGATACATACAACAATCTTGAGAAGGCCTCTTCAAGAGAAATAGCAGGACTTAAAACCGCATTCAGTTCTATAAATTCAACTATAACGGCAATAGAAAATATCGCCAATACTATGGAAGGCGTTGTCACGCAATACACTGATCTTACATCAGCATTGAACCAATTTACAAGTTCAATAGGTGAGGTCGACAACTCGACAGAAAGATTGACCATTTCCATAGGAGATATATCCATCTCTATAGAGGAAATAGTGGGTTCGATAAAAGAAGTAACAAACAGTCTTGGTGAGCTTTCCAAATACATAGAAGAGTCGAGTTCATCCATTCATGGAATACGCTCGTCTACAAAAGAGATAAGTGAGTATTCCATCAACAATTCTAAATTAGCAGAGATTGTTGTAAATGAATCGATGGACGGTTTGAAATCCGCGGATATTACAATCGAGGGTATAGGCAAGATAAAGCAAACAACTGATGAGATAGTGAATTCCATAAATATGCTCGTAAAAAGTTCGAATCAGATAACCGAGGTTTTAGACAGCATAAACCAGATCGCTGATAAAACAAATCTACTTGCACTCAATGCTGCGATAATAGCAAATCAGGCAGGTGAGCATGGAAAGGGGTTTGTTGTCGTTGCTCAAGAGATCAACGAACTTGCAGAAAGAACAAGGATATCAACGACAGAGATCGACAGGATAGTGAAGAGCATAAATTCAGAGATGAAAAAAGCAAAGCTTGCTGCTGACAGCGGTATCAAGTCGGTGGAAGAGGGTATCAATCTTACGAGAGTAACACATAAAAAACTTTCCATTATAAATGAGAGTACAAAAAATACCCATAATGTAACAATGTCGATAGAAAAGATGATAAGGGAACAAACCATGACTATGAATACCATAGCAGAGGCACAGGAAATGATATCCAAGGTGTCCAAGCAGATACTTACAGCTATGAACGATCAAGTGAGCGGTACCTCGCAGATCAGCCATACTGTAGATGGTATAAAAGATCTGACCAATAAGCTCCACATAGCTACATCTGAACAAACAAAAAGCATACAGCTCATAGCAAAAAATGCCGAGAATACCATGCATGCTATAACGAATGTAAATCAAACCCTTGGTATTCAGAAACAGGAAAATAAAACAGCCGTTGATACAATTGATATCAGTTTGAAAAATATAGAAGAAAATGTTGCTACAATCAAACAGACGGAAACTCTGCTTGTAAAATTAAAGGATGCCCTTGCCTACTTAAGGGATAGCGTTGAGTGGTTTAAATTGGAATAAAAATAATAATGTATTGAATAATTGACTTATAGTAATTAGTGCTTTAGTTTTAAATAAAAAAA
>JABEBX010000592.1_pt1 | contig 15660 bp, 11 predicted proteins | sample 7245971 | NCBI WGS metagenome assembly JABEBX01 (sample SAMN14506365, study PRJNA622280) | hot springs metagenome | biome: hot spring [ENVO:00000051]|acidic hot spring [ENVO:00002120]; feature: spring [ENVO:00000027]|sediment [ENVO:00002007]; material: sediment environment [ENVO:01001048]... | reverse complement strand
GGTGTGTACGATACGCATCTGGTTCGCCGTCCTGCCAGTCCGTACGAAATACAGGCAGGATCGGTGATTCCGGCAACGCTGGTGACAGGTATCAATAGCGACTTGCCGGGGAGCATCACGGCGGTTGTCTCAAGAAATGTCTATGATTCGATCAGTGGCGCATATCTGGAAATACCGGCAGGAACACGCGTGGTCGGCACGTACACTGCGGGCGGAAAAATCGGGCAAGACCGTGTTCTGGTGGCGTGGACGCGTTTAATTTTTCCCAATGGTTCTTACCTGAACTTGGGCGCGATGGAAGGTGCGTCCGGACGGGGATACTCCGGATTCCACGATCTGACCGACGATCACACTTGGGAAATTTTCAAAGATGCGCTGCTAATGACACTCCTGAATGTGGGGATCGGAATGGCTGATCCCGATGGTGGATCTGCACTGCAAACGCCAACCGCTTCTCAATCTGCCGAGCAGGCCATGGCGGCGAGCTTTGGGCAGGTGGAAACGCAAATGCTGCAAGCGAACATGAACATTGCGCCCACGCAGATCATTCGCCCCGGCTACCAATTTGGGATTGTAGTGACCAAGGACATGATCTTCCCATCTCCATACAATCCCGCGCCTGCCGCCCTGCCTGCTACACCGGGCAATTATGCCAATGCGTCCGTGGTCAATCCCTATGGAAACTGACAGGGGACACGGCATGAAAAGACATTGCGTAATTTCGGCGGAAAAGCGTGTCCTGCAAGTCGCCCCGAAACTTGCGGCGTACTGGAGGGCGCTGGGCGATTTTCGGTATGGGCGCATGGCAACGGAAATGTCTCTAGCAATCAACACGTTTCTGTATGCAGAAAATAGGAACTTTGTCAGATATGAAGAAGTAGTTGCTGGGCAAAAGTGGCGGAAGCCGATCAAGTGTGGGCTGTCTCACGCGGTACGGGCAGACCTAGCGCAGCTTGCGGAAGAGAAGGGGCTGAGCATAGACGATGTGATCCTGTCTGCCGTGCTTTTCTGGATTGCCTTGCCGGGACATCGGCCACAAGGAAGTTGAAGTTAGCACAGGTTAACAGAAGGGAATCACTTTTTTCACTGGCGGGCCATCCCCGCCGCCAGTTATTCAACCTAATCCATATCTATACGATAACCTTCTTCATCTTCTAGTCGAACAAAATAAATTCTTCCGCTTGGTGATGTTGGCCATAACTTGCGCATACCAGCGCATACCTGTATTTCATTGTTTCCCCCACTCAGATTTGATGCTTGCCAGACAATCTCACCAACAGCTTTAGCTTGCCTTGATCCAGGATAACCGACAAGAGTTACTAGGGCACGTCCAATTGATAGACCAGCCCCAATTGCTAATGGGGGAAGTTCATAACGCTTATGCAAGGCATCATTTACAACTGAAAGCGTTTCGTTTAAGCAGGCATGGGCAGCACTAAATGAGCTTATTATACTCTTATGTACATCAATCACTTGGAAAAGTGCTAAAACGCCATCCCCTAGATACTCAGTTACTTGACCATTAAAGAAAGATATTGTTTTAGACAACGCAGGTAACAAAGCAGTAGTTTCAAAATACACTCGTTCAAATCCAGTTTTTGTCAGTGGTTGATCAGAACGTACCATGTGTTCTGTCGAATCCCTCATATCAACAACCAGAGCGATAAATTTATCAACCTTCGGAACTCCATCCCGCACCAAAGGATAACCAGGTATATTTGCTTTTTCAGCCAAGCTGGCGGCTTCTTGTAGTTGAGATTCAGCCGCGATCTTAAAAAGTTGCCCCACCTTCAACCAGGAACTATCAGCTTGATCCAAAGAATCTTTGACCAACAGTTTAATTTCAATAAGTTGATCACTAGTCAACTCCATTCTGCCCCCAATAACTATAAAGAATGAGTTAAAAGATAAACCGCTACGCCAACAACTAACCAGCCGATTGCAGATAGCAACGCAAATCTAAATCTAATCATTTTTTTATCTCTTATATAAACCAACTTCATCTGCTCAAAGACCAACTCCGTAAATAACTCCGATTCGTCATTTGTAAAAGTTTTCGAGTAATCGAAAAGGCTTATAGTGGACTGCGTTCCCTTTCTGTTAAAAAACGAGTCACAAAAGTTAATGGAAAACAAACCGCCACCATAAAAACTGCCGCGAGCTTTATTATTTCCATCAATATGTTTAGCTGGATTATCTATAGGTGCTATAGCTAATAATAAAAAGAAAAGAGTTAATGCCCATAAAAGACAGAAGATAATAGCGGAAATTGATCCCATGTACTGCGCACGCATAACCAGAACAACAAAAGTATTATGAATCTTTCCTATAACAGCGAATGGTGCTAGCAATCCGGCAAGTGATGCAGAAACCTTATAATCTATAGCTCTAATCGTTGACTGAATATCCTGGATAGATGCAAGCAGAAATTCACTGTTAGGCTCCATCACGCCACATCCTCTCTCAACTCTGGCAGCCTCTTGACGATCTTTACCGTCTCCAAACTGACAGTCACAATCCGCTTGAGCAGGTCCAATATGTATCGCGGATCTTCGCTCCATCCGTTAGGATCGTTGATGATGCCGCTGTCCTTGTCCACCGTGTACCGATATCGATCCATGATCCACTCGGGGGCAGGCTTCCCATTCACGATATATTCGTAGGCTTCCAGAGGAATCCCTGTTAGTGTGACGTGACTATTGTAAATGATCGTCGTCTTGTCCTTCCCGCTGGCAGCGTCTTTGCCAAACTTCATCTTCTCCACACGATAGAAGTCCTTTGGGGCCAATCTGGCGAACGCCTTGTGATCAATCTTTTCATCGACCGGATATACCTCTACGCTCTCATATTCAAGATGCCACTTGGCAAGATCGCGGCCTGCCTGCATGAAGGCGGGAAAATCCATGGCAAAGGGAATGCGTGGCAGGGACTTCTTGAGTTCCGCTGCAAAGCGTTTCCGATACTCCGGAGAGTGCAGGACGCCGTAGACATAGTAAAAAATGTCCTCTTTCGTGATCGTTGAGTCCACGTAGTGATTTCGGAACGTCTGCAGCGCCCAGTCTGTGATGGCGTCTTTGCGGATGTATTCGTCGCCGGAAATGGCGGGATCTGCGTCCAGAAGGTTGATTTGGTCGCCAACATCTTTACGGGCTTTTTCGTAGTAGTAGATGGGGAAGCATTGGCCGTTAGCTTGAAGCTGAACATCCGGAATGAGATTCGTTATGATTGCGGCTAAGTCTTTTGAAGTTCCTACTCCTGTTAGTGAAAGCGCAACATTTGCATGGCGTACTGTTGGAAAAAGCTTTTCTTTGTAACGATGATTAAACTGAGGATCATAGTATAGGTTGCTTTTACAGAATGGTCTGTAAAGGCTCATTCCTATTTTACTGCTACTATAAGTCCCTGTACGCATTCTGCATAAATCAGCTATGAGTCCACCTGTCCACTTGATTTTCTTGGGATCTGTATCGACGCGCTTCATTGCTTCTTTTTCACAATCATTTCTAGCCTTACGGCAGTCCACACTGTGCAGTGCTACTTGCTGATTGTAGAAAGCTATCATTCTCTGCATATTGTTTTCTAAGGCTGGGCGACTAAAGTTGTATGCCCAGTCGTCTCTATTTGTTTGCACTCCATTTGAGCGCATCAGAAATATTGCTTTGCCGCCATCATCATTTAGCGGAACAAACTGCTCATACTCATCGCCGCGCTGGTTGATCCAGTCATGCCGATCATTAGGCTTGATCAATTCCATGTGCCCGGCGTCCTGCATAGCCGCAAAACTACCAGATTCCGTAACGATTCTGAGTTTTTCCTTCTGACTGAGATAATCCCCGATGTCTCTATAAAATATCTGGCATTCCCCTTTCGCTTTCGGATGTTTTACTAATAGCGTAATCGCAACTGGAGTGCGGCTGCCTTCACCGAATACGTTTCCGCTCTCCATCCGGCGCTGTTCTCCGGATGTTCTAGCGTTGCCTCGCAAGTTGAAAACGTAAATGGCCGAAAACTCATCAGCAATACACTTCCGAAAGCCATCCATGGCGTTGTTATCGATGAATGAGCCATTACTCACAAAACAGATAATCCCTTTTTCTTTGATACGATTGCTCGCCCAGCGGAACGCCCTGATATAAGAGTCATACAGGCTATTCTTGTTCGTTGCCGTTGAATACGTTGCGTAGCTGTCCCGGATCGATGAATCCAGTGCTCTATACTTGATGTTCTGATTATTATCATTGGCGTCCGACTGCCCCACGGAATATGGTGGATTCCCCACGATGACACGAATGTCCGCATTATTCTGACGAATAACGCGGGCATTGTTTTCTGGCATCATCTCTTCATTGAGCGTGCCCTTGTCCTCAGTCATCTGGAACGTATCCGTCAGCACAATGCCTTGGAACGGCTGATAATCACCGCCCACGATATCGTGGTAGGCCGCTTCGATGTTGATGGCGGCGATGTAATAGGCCAGCAGGATGATTTCGTTGGCGTGTAGCTCGTTGAGATACTTATGAGATAACTGCCCTTCGGTAATCAGCCCACTTTGCAGCAGGCGCACCATGAACGTGCCCGTCCCTGTGAAGGGATCAAGGATATGCACGCCAGCGTCACCTAGGCCAACGCCAAACTCCGCTTGCAGCACGTCATGGGCACTTCGCAGTATAAAGTCCACGACTTCCACAGGCGTATAGACGATGCCCATTCGATCCGCCGTGCGAGGGAAGGCCGTCCGGAAAAACTTGTTGTAAAGCTCGATGATGATCTTCTGCTTGCCAGCAGCCGTGTCGATGCCGCTGGCCCTTTCCCGGACACTTTCATAAAACCTGTCGAGCTTCTCCGTTTCCTTTTCCAGCGCCTGGTCTTCCAGCGTGTCCAGCATCTTTTGCATGGCGATGGAAACAGGATTGTGCCTGGCAAAGGAATAGCCTTCAAAAAGCGCGTCGAAGACGGGCTTCGTGATCAAGTGCTGGGACAGCATTTCGATGGCGTCATCTTCCGTGATGCCGGGATTGAGGTTGCTTTGTAGCGCCTTCAGGAATTCCTGAAAAGCGTTCCTGTGGGCGGAATCGGCGCTATCCAGCAGCGCCTTGATCCGCGTGATATGCCTCTGGGCAATGTCTCCGACGTCTTTGGCCCAATCTTCCCAATACCGCCGACTGCCGACTTTCTGTACGATCTTGGCGTAGATCGCGTCGCGCCATTCCTCGACGCGATCAAAATTGAAGGCAGCCTGCGCCAACTTTCTCGCGCCCTCTCCCAGCAGCTCGGTCTCGCCGGTGTCCACTGTTTCCGCTGTGTCTTCCGGCTGTTCGGCGCGCCCGCCCACACCGATGAAATTGAGTTTGTCATCTTTCTGTTGCGTCAACTCGATCTTGTTGATGAGTGCATTGAACCGGTCATCATGCGCCCGCAGTGCTTGCAGGACGCGCCAGACCACTTGATATTTCTTGTTATCCTTGAGGGCTTCCTCCGGCGATGTATCTGCCGGGATGCCGATGGGCAGGATCACATAGCCGTATTCCTTGCCCGGTGCTTTACGCATCACGCGCCCGATGGACTGTACGACATCTACGATGGAATCTCGGGGATTCAAGAACATCACGGCATCCAGCGCGGGCACGTCCACGCCTTCCGACAAACAACGGGCATTCGTGAGAATACGACAGACGTTGCCCTTGGTGTCCGCCTTGAGCCAGTCCAGCCGATCATTGCGGAGCATCACGTTGAAGCTACCATCGACGTGCTCGGCTTCGCAGTTCAGCAGTGCGTCGAGTTCGTTGTCATCAACATACTGATTGACGATTTCTTGGAACATTCCGGCAATGCGCTTGGAGTCCTTGATAGAGCGGGCGAAGGCCACGGCGCGGCGCATTGGCTGCATATCCGTGCCGTACTGAATCGAATGTCCCTCTGTGTCCGTGCCAAAGCGCTTCGCTAGGCCATTCCAGCAGCCAACAATCTTGGCTGCATCTTCCAGATTCAACTCATTGTTGCGGTCAGCGATCTGGCGCTGGAATGCTTTGCTGACATACTTCTCATCAACGGCCAGGATCATGACCTTGTAGTCGGAAAGCAGGTCCATGCGCACGGCCTCCGAGAATCCCAGCTTGTGGAACTCCGGCCCGTAGAGGCTTTCGTCATCCATTGAGCAAAGTTCGATGGCGTTCTCGTTGGCCTTGGACTTACTGCTATCGCCATAGATGCGCGGCGTCGCCGTCATGTAAAGCCGTTTCCGGGCTTGTACGTACTCCTGCTTGTGAACACGCACAAACTTCGACTCGTCTTCCGTGCTGAGTGTCGCGCCCGTTGTTCGATGCGCCTCATCGCAGATGACAAGATCGAACTCCGGCAAGCCTTTCCGCTGCGCTTCCGTGATGACTTGTATGGACTGATACGTCGAAAAAACCACCGTCAGACGATCATCCTGCGTTTCCTGCGACTTCTGGATCAGCATGTCGCTGTCCGTGGTGGCGGGATAAGCCAGATCCTGTACGCGGATATCCTCGCTCTCATTCCTTTTGCCGACTTTCACGTCAGAACACACGGCGAAGCAGCGCAGCGGCTCGCGGGCTTCGGTGTTCCACTCCTTGAGCGTCTGGGACATCAAGGAAATGGAAGGCACAAGAAAAAGGACAAAACCTTTCTCAGGGACAAAATGCTCGGCGATCTGCAAAGACGTGTACGTCTTGCCAGTCCCGCAGGCCATAATGAGCTTGCCGCGATCACTTTCCTCAAAGCCCGCCAGCACTTTTTCCAATGCGATTTTCTGATGCGGGCGGATCGTCTTTCTGGGCTTGAGGACAAGGAACTCCGGCTTTTCGAGGGAAAACTGGCTCCAGTCGACACTGCTGTTTTCCAGTTCGTCCATGCCGATGCGGAGCACAGGAATCTGCTGGCCGCTCAGGGCATCCTCAGCATGCTTGCTCCAGTGGCTTGTGGTGGTGACAATGATCCGGCTCTTGAATGGTTCCTTGCCTGATGCCGTGAAGAAGGAATCAATATCGCTTTTTTGCAATACGTGCGATGGCGAATTGAATTTGCACTGTATAGCGCAAAATTCCCCGCTGCCACGCTCCTGAGCTACCAAATCAATGCCAACGTCCGCGCCGAAGCCCGAGACCTGACGGTCAGGCCAGTCCGTCCACAGCCAAACATCGCTGTACTTGTTGTGGTAGACAGGCTCTATCTTGAGAAAGGCCACCATCAGGCGCTCAAAGAGGTTGCCCTTGCTGCGCTGGTCTGTCGTATAGGCTTCGTATTGATGCAGGATGTCGTGGATGGTTGTCATTTCTTGTTTTTTATTGTCCGATAGTGGAGATCTTGATTCATCACGCCGCATGGATCTCTACATACTCCACCACGCTGGCCGCCGGTGGGATGGGCAGCCCGTCCTCGCGCATCCCCTCGAGATGAAACGTGACGGCCTCGTGGATGTTCCTGTGAACTGCTTCTAGTGTCTCGCCTGCGGCGATACATCCCGGCAGATCCGGAATATAAGCTGAATAGCCGGATTCTGTTGGCTCTATGATAGCTGCGTATTTCATGGGCATCACTCCTTCCATCCGGCTTGTTTGCAGATGCTGTTCCAAGTGCCCGGCGCTACGTCATCACCGGGATGACCTGCCACCGTGACGCGGCCCGCTTTTGACGGATGCTTGAACTGCCGATGGCTACCACGCATGGCCACTTGTTGCCAGCCGTCCTCAACAAGTTTAGCCAGTATATCCCGTATTTTCACTGGTGGGCCATTTCGGCCACCAATTCTTCCACGGTGATCCCATATTCTGCGGCAATGGCTTCCATTTTTTTCCGCTCGGCAATGCGGGCCGCAACTTGACGCAGCTTGGTATCGTCCGGCGCTTCGGCGATTTCTGCCAATTGCGTTGCTTCCGCCGATTGCATCCGCGTTTTGCGCGGCTGGGCGATCAAGTCCGCCAGATCTTCCGGTTGCAGGTGCGTGTATCGCTTTAGCATTTGCATGGATTGATGGCCGGAGATCGCCGCCGTTTGCAGTGGATTGAGGCCGCGCTCGGAAAACCTACTGAGGGCTTCGTGACGTAAATCGTGGAAGTGCAGGTTTTCGATTCCCAGCGCGTGCTTTGCGCGCCGAAAAAAAATGTCGATCAGCGCCCCCGTAATGGGCTTTTGCTGGTCTTGTGTGCGCCAGACCACGGGATCGCCGTCTCGCGTATTTTCTCGGAGAATAGCAAGGGCAGGGGCGGACAGCGGAATGGTCCGGCCTTTGGCGATCTTGTCATTCTCTAGCGGAATGATGAGGGCGGACCGTTCCCACAAAATATGCTCGTAGCGCATTTTGACGATCTCCCCGCGCCGCATCCCCGTTTCCAATGCAAAAAGGATCATGTCTGCAAGCCATGCTTTGCCCAACTTTCGTGCCGATGTGATGAGCCTTGCCTCTTCGTCTGGAAGCAAGCGGCGATCTCTGGATGGAGTCCCCGGCGGCTTGCGAATGGACTGTACCGGATTTTTTTCAATCAGCCCACGCTCTTTGATCGCATAGGCAAAAATCGCGGACAGGCGCTTCAACTCTTGATTCACCGAGGACGGGCAAACCGTTTTCAGGCGATCATCGCGGTACCGTGCGATATCCTGTGGCGTAATGTCTGAAATCGCTTTTTGTGCAAGCCATGGGGCCAGCTTTGGCAGCGAGCGGATAAAAAAATCAATGTTATGTAGCGTGACGGGACGGACATGGTGCTTGGAATCGGCATGGTACTTGCGTGCCACGGCGTTGAGATCCATGCCATGAGTAGCAGCAGTGGGCGTTGGTGGTGTCCATTTCCCCGCCCGCATGTCCCGCTCCCTGCGCTCTCCCCATTCTACCGCGTCTGCCCTGTTGTCAAAGGTACGCGTGATGGCTGGAAAGCCTTTAAGCCGGATCATTGCCCGCCACGTTTCGCCACGTTTCTGGTAGGTCGCCATGGTCCTTTGTTTCTACGAAAAAAACAGGCGATGAATGTGCCACACTGTACCGATCCGGTCAACTGGTTAAACATCGCTTTGTTTTCAGTAGGTTACAAATCTGGTGGTTCTTCTCCCTGTAAAAATTGCAGGATCTTGTTCGGCAAATGGTCCAGTCGGCCGGGAAAGCCGCCCTGAACATAGGCCACATGTCCGCCGCGCTGACTCCAGCAAGTCCGGACCGCGGGACTGCGGGGCCAGCGTTCTACTTGAGTAAAGGGGACGATAGGATCATTACGGCTATGGATCAATAGGCTGCGGGTTTTGATCCTACTCAAGAGGGGGGCGGATGAGGCTAGCCGCCAGTACTCCACGGCGTTTCGGAAGCCGTGGAGGGGGGCGGTAAAAGCCTCATCGAAGGCGAGAATCGTGCGGGCCTGCCGTACTGCCTCCCAATCCAGTAAATGGGGATAGCGACTGGCGTAGGGCCGCATTAGCCGTTGCAAGACATGGACAAAATATCGTTCATAAACGGGATGCTGGGCGATATGGGCTGCCGTTGCCGTCAGATCCACTGGGGCATTGACGGCCACGGCCGCAGCCAATGGCGCATCTGGATTTTCTCCAAGATATTTGAGGAGAGCGTTTCCTCCCAGGGAGGCCCCCACAGCAAAAAGGGGGCGATGGGGAAAATTCCCATGGAGCCGTTGGATGATCCAGACAATCTCGGCACTGTCTCCAGCATGATAGGCACGAGGGAGAAGATTCTCGATACCGCCACAACCACGAAAATTGACCAGACAAAGATTCCACCCTAGTTCCTGGATGGCTGCCGCCAGAGCCCTGGCATAGTGACCACGGCTACTGCTGCCCAAGCCGTGAAAGAGAACTACTAGCGGGGCTTCCTCATGACCATCTACCCAGTCCATCGCCAATTGATCCCCGTCGGGGCTTGACCAGATTTCCCGCCGTAGCAAAGGAGAGGGGACCTTGGCAAAGTAAGGAGCCCACAGGGTCTCCAGGTGACCGTTGCAGAGCCAAAAGGAAGGTCGGAAGCTGCAGTCCAAACCTCAATCTTCGATATAGGCGTTGTGGGCTTTCAGAAATTGTTCCAGTTCTTCAATGCAACTGCCACAACCAGAGCCGCAACCAGCATGGACCATCAAAAGCTCCATAAAAGGGAGAGGTTGGGCCCGTTGTCGTTCCAGAATTTCCAGAAAGGTTGCCGCTGAACAGCAACAATACGGACTGTCATCAGCAGGCTGGGCTTCGGCAGACATGGATCTCAGGCACCTCGATTACCAGTAATCATATCAGTAGCTCCAGTGTATCGGCGGCTACCGCAAGGGGCAAGGTCTGTAGGTCTGCAAACGACGGCAATGCCATGGCAAGCGGGTTGGGAAGGGATTCTGCACAGCCTCCTACAGAATGGACCACTGTCGGTTGATCGTTGCCAATATTCCTGCGCAAAGCAAGGCCTCTTTTCCTACACTGAATGCAGTGGCTTTGTCGAGGGGATATCCAGGATGAGTATGGAAAAAAAACCGCAATTCAACTTGCCCAAACCGCCGGCTGGAGGCTGGGGTTCCGTCGAGGGCATTGTCCATATCTTTGGAGAAAGCTGGTCCTCCCCGGCGACGCTGGAGACTCTGGCGCGACTTAACAAGCCGGGGGGTAGTATGTGTACCTCTTGTGCCTGGCCCAAGCCATTGAATTATCATCCTTTTGAGTTTTGCGAAAATGGTGCCAAGGCGATCTTGTGGGATACCACCTCGGCGCGCTGTACCCCTGCGTTCTGGGAGAAGCACACGGTACGTGCGTTGCGAAACTGGACGCACGAGCTGGAAAAGACCGGTCGTCTGACTGCGACACTTCGCTATGATCCAGAACAGGATCGCTATGTTGTGGTGAGCTGGGAAGATGCTTTTGCCCGGATTGGCTCGATTCTGCGCGAGTTGCCCCGGGAACAGGTGGTGTTTTATGCCTCCGGCCATGCCGGCCTGGAAGCCTCCTATCTGTATGGACTCTTTGCCCGGGTCTATGGCAACAACAATTTGCCCCAAAGCTCGAACATGTGCCATGAGACTACCAGCGTTGGTCTAAAGCGGGTAATTGGCTCGCCAGTGGGCACGGTGATTTGGGAAGACCTGGAGGCGGCAGACTGTTTCTTTTTCTTTGGTCAGAATCCGGGGGTGAATTCTCCCCGCTTTCTTCATCCCCTGAAAGATGCCAAAAAACGGGGTGCCAAAGTTATTACCTTCAATCCGCTCCGGGAGCAAGGTCTGGTAGCCTTTGTGGATCCCAGTAGCGTTGTGGACATGCTCACTGGACAGGAAACCCAAATATCAGATCAATATCATCAATTGCGGGCTGGTTCGGACATTGCGGCGTTGACCGGGCTTTGCAAGGCGGTATTGGAAGCGGATGATGCTGCGGGAGGAGCCATCATCGATCACGACTTTTTGCAAACACATACCCACAATGCCGCTGCCTTTTTTGACTTTTTGCGGGCAACCAGCTGGGCGGAGATTTGCTCCGAGACGGGCCTGCGGGAGGCAGACTTGCGGGCTGCAGCAGATGTCTACATGCAATCACAACGGGTGATCGGCGTATATGGCATGGGCTTGACACAGCAGGTGCATGGTTCCGTCAATGTCGGCATGCTCGTGAATTTTCTCTTGTTACGCGGAAACATTGGGCGGCCCGGTGCGGGTTGTTGTCCGGTGCGTGGTCATTCCAATGTCCAGGGACAGCGAACCGTCGGTATTGCCGAAAAGGTCGCCTTGGTCCCCCTGGATCGGCTGCGCGAACTTTTTGCTTTTGAGCCGCCACAGAAGGATGGCATGAACATTGTGGAAGTGGGAGAGGCGTTACTGCGAGATGAAATTGCAGCCAGCATTTGTCTTGGTGGCAATCTACTGCGCGCTATGCCGGATATTGGCCGTATCCAGGAGGTTTGGCAGCAGCAAAAATTAACCGTGACCGTGTCCACCAAGCTCAACCGCAGTCACCTCTTTCCAGGAGCAGAGGCCTATATTTTACCTTGCCTATCGCGCGTGGAGATCGATGAGCAGCAAACGGGTAACCAGACAGTGACCATCGAAGACAGTTTTTCCATGATTCATCCCTCGCTTGGGCATCGCGAGCCTGCTTCCAAAAAGCTACGCTCGGAATTGGCAATTGTTGCTGGACTTGCCAAGGCAACTCTTGATCCCAATCCCAAACTGCGTTGGGACGCCTGGCAGGCGGATTATTCTTTGGTGCGTGATCTCATTGCCGCTACGTATCCAGAGGATTTTCATGATTTCAACGCACGCATCCAGCAACCTGGCGGTTTCTGGCGAGTCAATGCCGCCCGGGAGCGAATCTGGAAGACGGAAAGTGGCAAGGCCGAATTCACGCTTCCAGACCGTCTCAATGCCATTGATTTTCCCGATGCACCCGGACGCTATCGCCTCATTACCATTCGTTCCAACGATCATTTCAATACGACGGTTTACGGCTACTCCGATCGATTTCGGGGGATCGAAGGTACCCGTTGGGTATTGCTCATGAACCAGGAGGACATTGTTGCAGCCCAACTCCGTGCCGGGCAGGAAATATCCCTGATTGCTGACACCGAGGATGGATTCGAACGGCGTATCGACGGCCTCAAAATCGTCTCCTATGAAATTCCCCGTGGTACTGTGGCTGGTTATTATCCGGAACTGAATCCCTTGATCCCCATCAGCCAGCACGATCGGCTGTCCAAGACGCCGGCTTCCAAGGGGGTTCCTGTGCGATTGGCGGTCTAACCCCATGGCTGCATCCAAGCCCTCCCATAGCAAAACAAATTCCGCAGATCGAGCGTCGACATTGGCATGGGCGCGCCGCTGGAATGGTCAACGCTTCGATCTGCAACAGGATATTCTCGTAGAGGAAGTACCGGTTTCCGTGCTGATCAACGGTGAGCCTTACGCCCTGATGATGGCAACCCCAACCGATCTGGAGGACTTTGCCCTTGGTTTTTTATGGACCGAGGCGGTGCTGTTGGCTCCCGAGGAGATGCTGGCAATGGAAATGGAAAAGAGCGAGGACGGGATCGCAATCTATCTGCAACTTTCGGAGATAGCCGCTACGCGCGCTGCCGTGCAGCGCCGCTCGATTCCTGGAGGCAGTGCCTGTGGACTTTGTGGGCGGCCGGACTTTTCTGGTTTACAACCATTTGCTGCATTGCAGCCTAGCCCCCTTATTATCGACTTAAAAAAAATACAGCAAACTTTTATGACAATGTGCTCCCAACAGCGCCAACATAGACAAAATGGCAGTACCCACGCCGCTGCCATCCGCTTGCACAATGGTGATCTATGGGTGCGGGAAGATATCGGCCGCCATAATGCCGTCGACAAGGTCATTGGTGCCGCCATACGCTCCGGTCTTCAGCCAGGCGCAGTGGAGTTGCTCGCCGTAACGTCCCGTCTGCCCTTTGAGATTGTCCGTAAGGCACTGTCGTGGCGCATACCGTGTGTTGCTGCGATCTCTGGGGTCAGTAGCATGGCGCTTCGCCTTGCACAGGAGAACCATGTGCAAGTCTTTGGTTTTAGCCGTGCCGGTCGTTGCACAGAGTATCTGACCAAGCACCAGTAATGGTTTCCGTACGTCCGCCTGCCAAAAGAACATCAGCCCTTGGATAAAGCGGTCTATTGGGCCTGCACATCATCCATGGGGAAAGCCAGACGGCGGCAGTCAATCCGGCCCATGATCCATAGTCTGCGTTCTGGGTAAGAGTCCTGCATCCTCCGTAGCCAGGGAAGCTATGGCTGACCAATCCAGATCCCCACCACTCTGGGCGGTCAAGCGCAGGAAGCGATCGCGAAGAAGGCTTGCGATGGGCAGAGGAATTTGCAGCGTTTCTCCAGCCTGGAGGAGCAGTCGAATGTCTTTTTGACCCAAAACTGCAGCAAAACCCGGGGGAGAAAATTTTCCGGCTACGATTGCCTCCCCATAATTTTTATATAGCGGAACATTAAAAATACTCTCGGTCAAGATATGGAGAAAAGCATGCGGATCTATCCCACCTTTTTCAACGAACGCAAAAGACTCTCCCAACGATTCAATGACCGTAGCGATGAGAAAATTTCCGGCAAGTTTGGCAAGACTTGCTTGTACTGGTTCTTTGCCAATAACAAAAGAACGCTGCCCAATACGGGCAAGAAGGGGCTCGATTTGGGCAAGAATATCCGGATTACCAGCAAGGATAAGAAAGAGTTTGCCCTCTTGGGCGGCATCAGGCCGGCCAAATACGGGTGCTGCGATAAAGTGCTGCCCGGCTTGCGCGTGGACTTGGGTTAAACGGGAAGTCAGATCAGGGCTAATGGTACTACAGGAAACATGAATAGCTCCGGAACACAAGTGCTGGAGAATTCCTTTGTCTCCAAGTACTGTTGATTCCAAAGCGCGATCATCGGCTAACATGGTAAATACAATATCGACGACAGCAAAATCATGCAGAGATGTTGCGACAGTTGCTCCTTGCTTGCGCAGAGCCGATGCCTTTTCTGCTGTGCGATTATATACCAGTACATTTGTTCCGGAAGAGAGTAGCCGTGATGCCATCCCTGTTCCCATTCGCCCAAGTCCAATAAATCCAATATTCATTTTTCCTCCAGCAATATGGTCATCCTCTATGGTAAAATTATCAATTAAAATTTACTGTGCATTTTCCTATCCTTCGCTCGCTTCGTCGGTGCATTGTGCCGATAATCTGGGATAATCAATATATCCTTTGGGCCCAGGCGTATAGAAGGTCGCAACATCTGGTTCATTGAGCGGTGCATCCATACGAATTCTCTCGGGTAGATCTGGATTTGCCAAAAAAGCGGTACCAAAAGCGACTGCATCCACCTCGCCCTTGTATACCACTTCCTTTGCTTCGCTTGGACGATAGCCCATATTGGCTACGAGGACTCCCTGGTAGATGTTGCGAACAGGGGCAAGGAAATCTGCTTTTTGTCGACCATGAAAGTCTCCCCGCATTAGATGTAAATAGGCCAAGTTTCGATCATTGAGTTGCTGTGCCAGCCAGGTGATGAGGCCAAGGGGGTCGCTGTCTTCCATATCATTGAAACTGTTGATCGGTGATAAACGAAGCCCGACCTTGGAGGAACCGATGGCGCTAGTTACTGCATCAAGCACTTCCAAGAGCAATCTCGCACGATTTTCTCGGCTACCACCAAAAGGTCCTGTTCGCAGGTTTGAACTATCCCGTAAGAATTGATCAAGCAAATACCCATTGGCGCCATGCACTTCGACTAAATCAAAACCAGCAGCAATGGCGTTGCGTGCGGCTTGTGCAAAGGCATCAATGATTGCTGGAATCTCATCATCCCTCAATTCCCTTGGTACCGTATAATTTTGTTTTCCTTTGGGAGTGTGGACCGTCTCGTTTTGGATGGCAATTGGGCTTGGTGCAATGGGGATCCGGCCCTCGTTGAGATCAGGATGACAGGCGCGGCCACCGTGCCAGATCTGCAGAGCAATTTTGCCGCCAGCGTCATGGACCGCTCCTGTTATCATCTGCCAAGCCTTTATCTGTGCTTGGTTGTAAATGCCGGGCTCGTGCCAGAAAGCTGAGGTACCTGGCAGAATCATGGTTGCTTCCGCAATAATCAGCCCAGCACTTGCCCGTTGCGCATAGTATTTGGCCATGAGGGGAGTGGGTATATGCTCGTCATCGGCTCGACAGCGAGTAAG
>JABEBX010000591.1_pt1 | contig 15687 bp, 14 predicted proteins | sample 7245971 | NCBI WGS metagenome assembly JABEBX01 (sample SAMN14506365, study PRJNA622280) | hot springs metagenome | biome: hot spring [ENVO:00000051]|acidic hot spring [ENVO:00002120]; feature: spring [ENVO:00000027]|sediment [ENVO:00002007]; material: sediment environment [ENVO:01001048]... | reverse complement strand
CCGCTCATACTGTTCCAATGCTTCTATATCCCTAAAGTCGATGCCCCAGCATAGTTCGCGGGTGCCATACATCCACATAACGGATCCACCACATATTCTAATCGCCAATCACGAATCTTAATTTTAACATGAGTGGTACGCTGGCCCTTGATTGGCAGATCCATCATGGAATTTAGATACCCCATAAAAGTTACCAACTCTATTTCGTTGTTACCATCTTTATTTGAATGCCACATGAGGAACGTATTTACCAGATGATTGCTGCCGCAAGTACCAAGCCCCTGCGATGGCTACAACAATCGTTGAGTGTCCAGCTAAATACACTTGCACACCTGTTGCAAGTACGAGGCCCCTGCAATGGCTACAATAACGTTCAACCTGGTTAAGAACTTTATTACCCGCGAACAAGAACAGACAAACCACTTAACAGTTGCAAGTACAAAGCCCCTGCAATGGCCACAATAACCGCAGTGCATTAACACCGCATACCCAAAAGGATAATATCCACTATTCCACGAACCGTCAATTTTCATCACTGGTTTTACCGTGAGAATTGGGCGCTATTCGCGTTGTGCCTTGTAGTACCTTTCCTGAGCTTGGATAGCTACAAAACGAGTAACACGAGTGCAGAAATATCTTAACTGTCGGTTGCAAGTACGAAGCCCCCGCAATGTCTATAATAACTCGAGTCGTGGGGAAAGGTTTTTGCGCACCTCGTTGCAAGTATGATGCCCCCGCAATGGCTACAATAACACCAACCAGGCCTCTTGTCGGAGATCCTCCCTACGTTGCAAGTACAATGCCCCTGCAATGGCTACAATAACGAGGCACAAGCGGGACGCTGATCCTGGCGCACCACGTTGCAAGTACAAAGCCCCTGCAATGGCTACAATAACCGCAGTGCATTAACACCTCATATCCAAAAGGATAATACCCACTGTTCCGCGAACCGTCAATTTTCATTACTGGTTTTACCGTGAGAATTGGGTGCTATTCGCGCTGTGCCTTGTGTTTATTAAAGCGCGAACACGCCATGTTTCCCCCGTCGATAGACGTTCGCGCAGATCAGGCATCAGCCAATCGCTTTTGTCGCCGTGCTTCCGCCATTTTCTCACTTTTCAGCCGCTTTTTTTCTCCTTTATTCTGGATCAAGGCGCGGGTTTCCTCCCAATAACTGGTCACCAGTGTTTCCAGATCATTATGCGCAACTTTCCATGCGATAGCCGCAGCGTTCAATTTACGACTTACCGTGCTACCACAATCCAGACAATATAATGTCTGACTATTATTCTGCTGTTCCTTAAGCTGTTCTCCACCACAAAACCCGCAAACACTGGCCGTTTTTTCACCTTTTACCTCGAGAATCGCCGTCCCATGTTTACATGCAGCCCACTTGATTGCGGATTCCAGTACATGCAGCGCAGCCATGACCCGCCCACTTCTGGCTTTTTTTGATAGGTCCGTTTTTTCTCCTGTTCTTTCGTCGATTTTCTTTGCCGCCTCTTTCATATCCGGCATATCCAACAGAATTGTTTCATACCGTGAGGCTAAATCAATCGCCACCTTTTCATAATAAGTCTTGCGGCGATTACGAGCGGATCGCGCCAGAGACACGGCCTGCGTCCACATGCGTTTGTCGGCTTTCCGCCAGGTCTCCAGCCAGCCGGGGATGGCTATTTCGGCATCCCGCATCAAGGCAATCAGATGATGCAGCCGATTCGCAGATAGGTACTGTGCAGGCAGTTTTCGGATTCTGTTCCAATGCTCCACCAAAGGCGTATCCCCCTCTGTAGGCAGTCCCATTTCCTCCTTTAACCGCATAAAGGTTTCATCCCGATAGGTGTCCCGCTTGCTCTGGATGTTGGATGATTCGTTAATATCGTTCTCGATGGATACCGGCAGCGTCAGCATCTGTGCATCCAATGGATCATCGGTGTCTGCAATCCCTGCCAGCCGCCGCCCTTCCTCATCCCAGGACCAGCCAAAATGCACGGCAACCAGAGGTTTACGACGATACTCAGGCGTCAAATCAAGCGGCTTGGCCAACGTCGCCAGTAGTTGCAATTCATATTGATATTTCCCCCCGATTTTCTTGCGTACCAGGTGCGCCATGGCGATATGCGTGTCTTGTGGAATAGCGCGATGCAACTGCACCGTGCCCTCCGCATAAACGCCTTCTGAAGCGGCTCCCAGGCGAAAGCGGAATGCACTGTAAGATCGTGCGCCAAATCCTTTTTGGGGGTACGCAATTTCAATATCCTTGCGCTTGCCTGTAAAAATATCTTCGACAGGTGCTCCACCAGCTTGCGTGAATTGCAGGGTTAATGTGTCCTGATCCTTTTCCTCACCTCTCGCAAATTTAGGTGGCTGACCTTTTTTTGCCATGGACATTTCCCATGCCTTGAGCGCGCTATCGAGGATACGGGTTGCTGTAAAGGGGCCTAGACCATCCCGAACGGCTTCTGCACGGCAGGCGTAGGTTTCTGTGGATGCGTTGTTCCCGATTCGACGATAGAACCGTTCTTTCAGGGTATCTTTGTGTTCTTTCCGCACTTCTTTAAGAATCGCCGAGAGTTGATTCCAGTATTCCCTACGCTCCAAGGCAATTTTTTTCATGCGGGCTTCGTCGTTATCGGCTTTCGCTGCAGCAAATGCCGTGTTTGCTGCAGCGATCTTTTCATGTAACGCCTGTCCTTCCGGCCCGGCATGATCCATGACAAACGTCTGCATTTCATCGTATATGCCGCGCATAACGGCGATAATGTTGTTATACATTGCCCGGGCTCCCCTGATTTGACCCTCAATATCTGGTACAGAATCCGGACTGATGCGCACGCCGTACTTATAGACGATTTGATTTCCGTTAATCTGTGGCGTTATTTCGATTTTGCCCAACTTATATCTCCTTATTTGCTTTTATTATCCTGGAATCAACCATGGATGGAAAAAGAATGCCCAAATATTTACGAAAAACATAAGAACAAAAAAAGCAATCAAAACAATTTGCCCAGAAATTCCACCGCCTTCATTTACACCAGATTGCATAGCCTTCTTTTTATTTACAAGAGAGCCATAAGAAAGATATACCATTGAAAGCATGACTACAGAAAAAACAATAGCCATTATAATCTTTACATCATAACTAGAAATAGATATTGAATTGCCAATTTTTGTATGAAGCTCTGAGAATGTCATTGGTTTATTCCCTTCCTATCAAATGAAAGCAACTTTAATGCAAAACGCAGGATCTCCCGCAATTCCAGATAAGCCACCCAAACTATCAGGACCACCAGGGCAACCGGAATAATCAGTCAGAACATCGCCAAAACCGAGAGCAACCTAACGTCTCCGACGCGGAGATGGGCTGTTGGGTTTGGGTGCTTCGCCACTTTTGTCCGCTTGCGACTGTACAAGGGAATGCTCACGGCCTTCTCTTTGGCGGTTTCTGGTGACGTACCACGCTGGCTTGTCCAAATAGTCTCCATACTCGTCCAGGATCTCCTGAAAGCGGGCAATATAGGCACTTACCAGAAAGGCCATGTGCGCCGCCGGTCCAACGGGTTGGTAGCCATCCGCGACGATGGAAATGGAAGAGCATGCCGTAAATAACTCCTCGCCTTCCTCTTTTGTGAGGGGTTCCTTTTGCTGCAGAATCTCCTGAACTCGGTCATGGGCATATTTCCAGCTATGCGCGACTTCCGCATGCTGCTTGGGCGCGTCAGCAGGGATTTTCTGCATGAGGGTCCGTAAAAATGCCAATGCGATGTTCCTGGACGAAGACAGGTCCAGCAGTACCGGCTTATACAACTTGTCATTCCGTTCGCAGTTCGACAGCAGGATATTCACGGAATAAAAGGTCGGTATTCCCATCACCTTGGCCATGGACAATGCACGGGTGGCCTCATTCATCCACGCGCTGGGGGTTATACCAATGGTGAACTCTGACGTACTTTGAGACTGCGAAGCATGGACGATTTTATCTATGCCCGCTTCGACCGTTCGGGTAATAGGCGTATCTGGGAATCCAGCCAGACTATCGGGATGGCGGTAACCGAGATACTGCAGGGCTGTGGCCGCGCTCTCCAGTTCTCCCCGGAGTTTTTCAAGATTGTCAGAAAAAATGGCGATGGCCCGACCGTTTTCCGGAGAATCGACCACTTTCTTGGAGGAAACGAATTCCTTGACCCGAGCGACGAGATTACGCAGAAATCCCTCACCAGCGCCTTCATTCGGGGTTTTGACGAGTCCGATATACATCCGCCCCTGTTTGTTCAGGTCATAGACGGCAAGATCGCGCCAACGCACCGCTTTATCGAAAGCCTCAAAAAGCTCCTGCATTTTCTGATCGTCAATCAACTGCATCATTCACCTCACTCTGCATAGAAAGACACAGGAAGCAGGATGATTGGCCATTCCCCACGCTGGTGTCCTGCGTGCGCGAAATACTGGGGTTCCAATGGGTCTTCTGCCAGGCCATCAGCCAGGTCTTCCGGATGTTCCAGCTCGTCCACCCTACTCTGCACCTTGGCCAAGGCCTCAGCATTGATCGCCGGCCCTGCACCAAAGCGATAGATTCTGTGCGCCGCTATAACCATGGCGCATATGCCTCCCACCTTGTCCTCATCCTCGCGGAGCCGGTTTTGCCATTGATTCACTTGATAGAGGACCGATTCAGGATTGTAGGTCAGCATGCTGTGAGCGGCCTGCGCCCAAAGTGGTAATTCCCGCAGATTGTTCATGCCCTCTACCGCACGATCCAGATGTTGAGCGACTTCCTTGAGATCCTCGGTCTGGGAATCCATCGACATAACCACACTCCTTTGTGTCTATAACTTAGTTATAGCACTACATATATGCTCTTACAAGAAACCCTCTCTCACGGCTTGCTGGTTTTGTTCTTGCGTGCGGGCTGATCCGGGAATTGCCACTCTGGTTTGTTTCCATCCTCTGATTTGTGTCCGTACTTGCCGATCCACTGGTCTTTGTAATCCTTGCCTAAACCCATCGTGTAGGCGTCATAGACTCTCTGTCGGTAGTCGCTGAGAAAATTGCGGGCATCCTGGGCAAGCTGTAAATGCAGCTTCGCGCTGGCCATCTGCTTAGTGACTGCATCCATCATGTTATTCATCACCTGGCTGTCCACATGCTCGATGAGTGCCGTCAGTGTTTTGGCGTCGCCCTCTCCCATGAGAGGCCGTACATCGCTGTCTTTTTCTTTCAGAATCTTCTTTAGTGCGGCGATGTTCAGTTGCCCGTCATGATAGAGGTTCACCATACCGATAACCCAGTCCTTCTCACAGGATTGCACCATCTCGGGATTGATCGGGAGCCTGTACTGTCCGGAAGCCTGTATGTTTTCAAATTCCTTGCGGATTAAATCATCCGCGCGGTTCAGCATTTTGGTGGCCTGATCTATACTGCTCTGGATGGTGTCCCAGGTAGAACTGCTGGTCCATTCTTGTTGCGTCATTTTCGATGCTCCCTTGTGTGAATGCGGATATATTCTGGTTATTACCAGAAAAAACCGTTTTGCTTTGTGATCTATCTCTGGTTATGATGAAAAAGATGCTTTACAAAAACTTTATTGACCGTCAGCATGCTTGTCGAGGATATAATCTATTTTGTCCTTCAACAAAAGCATCTCCATTTTTTTTGTAAAAGCTGCTTCATGGACTTCGCACGATCTATCAACCGCTTGAGTTATATCCTCAGCCGTTACGTCCACAAACTGTTTTACACTAACTAAGGCTATGGCAAAACATTCCATGACTGTTTTATTGCATGAAAATATAATATCACCATGTTTTATCCAACAATAAAATGGCACTTCGCAAAGATCAGGAGGGATTTCGCTCGCATCAGAAAATTCACCAATGAACGGTGGCAACTTCCTAGTCTCATGCACCTTATTTAAGAAATTGGAAAAAGTATTGTAAAATTCATAATTATTTATGGTTTTCCTATGATTTTTTCTGTCCATCTGGTGCCCTAATAATCATCGGTGCCATGGTTATAAAGTCTTTCATACTTTTCGAGCAGATCCGGATCAAGGCCGGAACACTTCATCAGTTCCTGCATGTTTTTCTGGAAGTCCGCCCAGGAGATAGGCAGCTTGGGGGGATAGGTCAGACATTCATCCCCCATCCACTGATTACCGTACTCATCAATCAACATGGGCACGGGTTTTTTCAGATCAGGATCATAGGTTTCTGCCACTTCGATAATCTTTCCTCTTACGGGCCAAACATCGAGCTTTTTTTTCATTTCCTCTCTGGTATTCCAGGTCATATCTCTACTCCCTAGAGACTGCCAGACTGATGGGACTGGACGGTGTTCTTTATTTCTCTCAGCAAAGCTATTCCATCCTTATCTGCCCTAATCGGTAGCTTCTGTTCAACCGTTTTTTGAATTTCATTGAAATGGCGCATCATTCCGATGATATAAGACATTTCCTCTGGCGTCGCATCCTCACCAGCCTGCTCTATTACCGTGCGCAAATGGGGCGGTAAATCGTCATAGTTCAAGTCTGCAGAGGTTGGTGTGGTGGCCGTTTCGACTACTGGTGAAGCATTGCGGATTTCTCCATCAGAGGCAGCGACCGCCGCACTCGTTTTTTCGGGGAATACCGATGTATTACCTGCTGATGGCGCATGGCCTGCCGTAATCTCACCACTAACGGTATTGGCGACCACGGGTTTACCCGTGATCGGATGATTGAGCTGTAAGGGGCTCCATTTTAACCGGTCTGGTGCAATGATGGGCACTAAATGCTGAATATGAATGGCATCGGGTTCTTTCGGGACCACATAGATCATGTTTGCTTTGATGACGCGCTGAATATCGCCCGTCTTACGTTGTAATGCCATGAAAATATGCGCCTGGCCTTCTTTCTGGGCTTTCAGTTCTTCGACGTTGACCAAGGCCTCTTTCTGCACGCTGATGGTTGGGCCTGCGCGAATGCCGCCGAACTCAGACTGCATATTGTATTCGTAGGCATTCTGTACCGGCTTCCAGACCTCGCCACCGAGCTTGATGGCCATTTCCATGGTCTCGTAATCTTCTACACCGGCAATGATTTTGACCCGTGTAGCGGCACCGGCAATGGCCTTGGCGGTTTCGGCGTTTTTCTCCAGCATGTGGCTATGCGCCTGCGCACCATAGGACACCGAAAACCCCAGACTGCGGGCTTGTGTCGCAATCACGTCCTCACCATCGACGATATAAGCGGGTTTTTCATCAAAGATAATGTAAAAGGGATGATCGCCCTGCGTGAGCGTCTTGAAACGCGGATCTCCCGCCCGTCTTTCCACGGTATCACCGAGAACCCGGTTCATCATGGCCTTCACCGATGCGGTGACGATTTTTCCCAGCGACTCCGCGCCCTGCTTGGATAGCCCCAGTGTGGGTAAAAGTACGATAACAATGCGCCGGTTCAGAGCCACGTCCACCCAATCAATTTCGGTGTAGCTGCTATCGGTGATGTACCAGTAAATATCCGCCATGATGCCCAGCGACTTGGTGAGCTGCATGATGACATAACCATGCTGTTCTTCCCGGGTGGCTTCGTTGGCGTCCTGACTGGGGGCCTGTCCCTGCTCTAGCGCCTGCAGTTCCGCCTGTATCTTGGCCTTGAAAAGCTGATATTGCTCGGCAGTCACATCGGCTGGCTGTGCGCCGGCCAATGTTTGGCGGTAAGACAGTTTCAGCGCCTCAATATCCTGTGGCGTATATTGGGCGCTCTCTTTGGGAATCCCGCCCGGCAAGGTTTTGAGGTAGCCCTCCAGACCCGCACGAATGCGCACCGGGATTTTTTCATCCCGATAAATCTTCATGATTTCCCGCAATTCCACGGAAGAACGGAAACGCGACGGGCTGAGGGGTTCATCCGCATGGTCCCGTAACCAGACCAGCGACGGCATCAGGGCCTTAATCAGTGATTCGGTACGCCCCAACCACATCTGGTCCGTGTTCGGACCTGAATCCAGCAGAGCCGTCATCATCTCCGACAATTCCGTACTGGCGCCCAAGGCCAGGAGGTTGGCAATGTTACTGGTTCTGCGCTTGTCCGCGACCGTGCGATCCTTGCCCCCTGTCTGGAAGTTGACGATCAACACGTCATCCTCCCGCAGAAAAGCACGGGCCATAGCAATCACCCGACTGGGGATCACGATTTCGCCCTTGCCATCGATGAGGATCATGCCCGTGCCCTGCATCAAGGCGTTCCAGACAAAACCCATCAGGGTCTCGGTCTTGCCTGCACCTGAAACCCCGATCAGATACAAATGGGCACGCAAATCGCTATTGGTCAGGTACAGTGGCCGACCGGTAAACCGCTCCCATCCCAGTAGGAAAATCCCCTCTCCTTTACGCATGGTCCCATTCACCGGGTCCATATCTGCAGGGTCATCGACGCCCAGATAAATAGGGGCCTTCAGTGGCCAGCCGAATTTTCTGACCAAGGCCTGCCCGTACCAGAACAAAATAGGACCGGCAATCAGAACGGGGACCGTTAATCCGGGGAAAATAAAGGTGGCCGCACCCATCAGTGCCAGGATCATCCAGACCCCATCACTCATGAATCCATCAGCGATCCTTTTTCCGAGCGGACGAACGTCACGCATAACCTCACGATGCTCGAAGTGTGTGCGATTGGTACTCATGATTGCCGCCAGTCCATCAGGTCCTGATTTTCCACCCGGCGAACGGTACCGGCATCTTCTTCGCGCAAGGCGAACACCAATCCGGCTACCGCACTGTCTACCTGCTTCTCCGGAATCGCTACACCATCATCCCCAAAATGATCCAACTCATTCCCCTCGATCTCAGCCTGATGCACTTTATCTTTGGCTTTTTTGACTTCGGCCACATAATGCGCGATGACGCCATCACCTTCGATAAAATTGCGGGGCCGTCCCAGACTCTGCAGGGCATACCACAGCGTTCTGTCCACGGCACGCAACCAGGCCATATAACTGGGCGGTAACAATCCGCGCACCCTTGCCTCAGCCACCAAGCCGATAAAAAAAGTCTCCCGATAAGCATGCCGTTTACCTATTTCTGCCAGATATTCCTTGTCCTTATCCGACACAGGCCACGGCACCGCTTTCAATTCTGGCGGGATATAATCGCCCCCCTTCTTGGGTTTGACCCCGTAGTAATGCCGCGCCAGTTTACCCAGCCTGTTTTTGGTTTCGGTGTCCTTGCTGTCGCGTGCCTGGGGAATACAGGCGGTCGTCAACGCCTGAAACCAGACGGGCCATGATGTATAGGCATCCATGGGATGTTTTAACTGCTCCTGCAACGCGGACTGGATACGATCCGGATCTTCCAGACAGATGGTGTCTGGGCTGTCATCCAACTCCTTATAGGCAAGAGGCCTGCCCTGGCCCTGTAGTTTTTTGACCCACTCCCATGGCCGTAGGGCATACTGAAACGCGCCGGACCCGGACTTGTTGAGGATTTCACTGGATTGCCAGAGCCATGGCAAACCCCAGGGATAGATCTCCTTCATGGCAATGACCATATCGTTCAGGCCTTGCCGGTTCTTGCGAATCTCGACGGTCTGATAATTGCGGTAAGCCAGAAAAGCTATCACCGCAATGGTTATCCATCGGTAATACTCCCCCAGTACCGTGCTGTAATGGGCAACATCATGCCAGGTCACTTGTGCGGGATGGGCATGTGCCCAGAGATACCAGTTCAGCATGGGCATGTTGACGGACATCTCCGCAGCTACAGAATGTCCCCCTATCCAGCCCTGCAGATGCGCCAATAGCCAGGTCTGGCCATAAGCGATCCAGCTCCATAGGAATACCACAGGCTTCTGCAGGACAAACCACGCAAGAATGGGTCCGAAAATCAACGCCAGCAATAACGCAATAAGCCCTGTATCACTGCCCGATCCACCATTGCCGGAGTTGTTTGCCATACTTTCTTTCCTGTGTGATCTCAAATAAGCCGCGTCTCGTGCGGTATCCGGTGAGCGCCTAAGCAGGTTGGAGTCGCCTATCACTCACTGCCGCTGTTGTCTGTAAGATCCGTTTTTTTCAGGAACACCTGCGGCTGGCCCTGAAAAGATTAAATGGTTTTAGCTATTCACTATTTTTCACTCAAAAGATGTAACAGGGCTTTGCCCGATATACGCTTTACAGGCGGCAAATTAGCCGATTCCGTGAAGTCATCCGGTTGCGGATTGCGGGCTTTAGGAGTGGTCCCCGTATGCACAAAAAATCCGGCTACCAGTCCCTCACGCGCCATGTCTTCCGGGAACTGGCGAATATGCTCCTGCCGGACAGCACCTTGGTAACGCTTGCATTGCAAGCCTGCCCATCCGCGCACGATCCTGTCGGGATAGCGTCGCGCAAAATACGGGTCTATTTGCCGCCAATCCTCCACCCAGATGCGCCCATCAATGCCGCCATCCCCACTGTAACGCTCGTTGAAGCGCACCATGAACTTCCGTTGCCGGAAGGCTTCCAGAACCATCTCCTCAAACAGCAGGGGCTCTACCTTGCGGAGATAGGCAAACTGGGCGGCAAAGCGGTGCGATTCCGGTAAAGCCGTATCCTGGCCAATGGCCCGAAACTGGTACAAACGCGCCAATGCTGCTTTTGCCCGGCGTTTATGACCTTCCTGTTGATGCACGTCATAATTGTGCAGACAAGCGGCCAGTTGCTCGATTGCTAACCGAATAGCCACCACATACGCTCCCTGATCCATCGACCAAAAGTAGGTAATCGCTGATACTGCAGACTGTCACGCCGATAGGCGCAAGACAGCGTAAACAGGATGGCAGCAGCGGCCAGCAGTACGCCGGAGAGATTCCACCAGGTCAGTACCAGCCCGCCGACCATGGCCGCTATGCCCAACATCGTAAAAAGGCGGTATTGCGTCAGCATTTGCAGGCGTCGTGCATCATCCAGTTGCGCCTTACGCGCATAAGCGGCAAAGAGTTCTTCCGGAGCTTCCTTTGTGTCCATTAGCCAGGCGGCTTTGGCCTCTTTCAGACTGGGCGTGCGGCGTTTAATCCCATCACTGGTATCTGTAGCCAGATCCTTGGCGGGTGTCGCTATAGTTTTGGCAATACCCGGCAGAGAAGCCAGTCCGGTACCCCACAACACGGCTTTGCCTGCTCTAAACTTCTTTCTCGGTTGATCTGATTCCATCGTTTACCTCCTGCGACCAAAACGGGATCGCGTTCTGGCGTTGGCCTGCGCGTCGGCATTCCCTGTGTTTTCGGATGATTCGGAAACTTCGCGCTGCTTGGCTGGATGGACGGTTGCCTGGTTCTGGGCAGGCCGCTCCTGATTTTCAGGGGCGGTCGCCGGACCATGGCCGGATGAGGACTGTTCGACGGTTACATCGAGCGTTCCCCCTTTCCGCAGACGTTCCTGCAGGCTTTTGACCCTGCCACGAACCACCTGCAAATGGCCCAACAGATCATCCATTTTTTCCCCGGTTCTTTCGAGAATACGAGACAAGGCTTGGTTTTCCGGCTTCGGAGTTTGGCTTAACCATTCCCTTAGCTCTACCAGTGTACCGTTAGTTCGTTTTTGCGCAAAATCACGGGCTTCTACACGCCATGCGTTTTCGAGAATGTTCATGGATTCCCGAATAGCGGCCTGCAGGACCATCTGCTTACCTTCTGCGCCGACATCCGCCCGCACACTCGCCGCTGCGTCCATCTCCTCCAGGGCCCCATACAAATGGGTCGCACTACTCAAAACCACTTCCGTTATCCATTTACGACACCATTCCGGCGTTTGCCCAAAACGCTCCCGCTCAATCAGACGTTCCATGCGTGCCGTCAGCGAGAGCAAACTTAAGGCAATGCTTTGATCCGGATTGAAGTCCACACCGAACCGCTCCGGCGAAACCACCTTTGCGTCGTGGAGCGACTTGGCCAGCGCCGGTAACCGGACATTCACCTGGTCGGTTTCCCGCGCCATCCTTCCGGCAATCTCCAACAACGGTCCAAAAGTCCAGAGATCCTCCGCCGTATCCCATCCCATCTGCACAAAGCTGTTCTGCGCCGCCTGCAGCATTTCATCCAACCGCTCGGGATCCAGACGCGCCGCCGTTTTCAGCGCGTTCAGCAGCGCCTTGCGATGAACGGGTACAATTTCACCAATCATGGCCGCACATTGTGCCCTGAACCCGCAGGGTCGTTCCTGTCGGGTACGGGCGTCTGAATAGTGGTAGCGATATTTGAGACTTCCGTTGCCTTCTCCTTCTCTTTACGCTCGTTACGCGCATCTGCACGGCGTAAAGCACGGGGCATCTGCGCTTTCAGTTTTGCGGCTTCTTCCGGTTTTCCCGACTTTTCGAGGACTTCTACCCGCTGGCGGATCTCCATCCGTTGTGCCTGGACGCTGTTCCAGTTCACACCGAACTCGGGCAGGCGGAGCAGATGATGGCTGGCCAGCACCGTCGCCAGCTTCAAAAAATAAAACTCTGCCGGCGTAAAAGTCACCTCCGGTATTTCCCCGTTACTGGCCCGCAATTGGTGCTGAAATTCCTTGAAAGCGGGAATCTGCAGCGTACTCAAAATGGTTGCTGCGTCGCGCATGATGGCCCATTTCATCCATCGCGCAGGCTCAGAATGATTCTGGGCACTCCAGTCCCCACCATCTTCTTCTAGTCTTTGGTTTATGGCCCGTTGCGCCAGGGCTTCCATTCTATTGTCCATAGGGGTTTACCGCCGCCGTCCAAAAGAAACACGCGGGGGCGGCGGAGCATCCTGCGCTTCCGGCGCAACCGGTTCGGCCTTTTGGGGTGCGGGAGTTCTGGCCGTAGGCGGTGTAGCTTTGTCCGGTTCGGACGCCTTTACCGGTTCTGCAGCCGGTTTGCTCGCCTGCGCAGCAGCGGAATCCCGTTGTAAAACGGCTTGTGCCTGATGCGCAGCACGCTGGGTTTTGTCGATGAAACTCTCTTTGGGCAGGCCCGGGCGCGGGTCGCTCCCATTCTCCGATTCCGCCGCGTGAGTGGGGGTATTCGTGGGGATGGACTGCAGGAGACGTTCTGCCGCTTCTTTCGGGATATTCAGGCTATTCATCAAGTCTTTCAGGGCATCTATGGCGTTCACCTGATCGGGCTTTTTCTCCATGATGCGTAGTTCGCCCGGTATGCTTTTGAAAGGCTGAGTCGGAAAGCTGGCGGCAATCCGTTCCAGGGTATGCCCGCCCTTCGGCAGATTGCGCATGACCACGACACCAGAGGCAAAATGGGTCCATGCCGGGAACAGCTTGGCATCAAAAGCCAGTTGTCGCTCCGACTTGGATAACTGGTTATTGATTTCGGCTACCGCTGTGGATTTTTTGGGATTAAAGCGGTTGGTCAGGTAATCCATCTGATGTACCGGGATGATCTCTATCTGCTCCCCCTTGAAGGTCATCGGTTTCCCATTATAAGTCGGTGGAATCAATACATGCTGCTGGGTTTCCTTCTCCCATCCCAGTCTCACCATGGCGGATCGCTGACCATCCCGGATGATGATGGAGGACATATTCGGGTCGTCTTCGATCATTTCCGACACCACCCGTTGCCATTGGGCATTAGGAGCCATGCGCGTGCCCGGAATCACCTGATCGTCATCCATCCGGATAATGTTCCGGGAAACGCGCATGCTGCCTGCAAATTGCTTGGAGACCCGATTGATCTTGTCCAGGGAATCCGATTCAAGCCCAAGTTTATCCAGCGTCACGCTCTGGTACTTGTGCGCATTGTCCGTCCAGCTCACCTGCAGTGGGCCGATAAGGGCGGGCTCTGCGGTTTTCCCTTCCTGAATACGGGTTGGAAAGCCACAATAACCCGTTTCCGGGTCCACTTTTTCAAGCATGAATGTGCCCGCACCGTTCCCGTCCAGATAATCCTCTTTGTTGCCCTTGACGAACACCGAGATCATTTGATCGGGAATGTAATCTTCACCAACAACATGGTTCACCACCCCTTTGAGCAGGAAATCTCCGTTGGACTGAGATTGAATTTCCGCAATGTCACAAACCAGAGTGTTATATCGCATGTTAACTCCTTGCCTTTCTATCAGGGTTTTCTTGTGTGTGGACGGGCATTTTTGAGGCCGTCTGCAGGGGCGCTCACCGCTACCGCTCCGTGCTCTGCAGATAAACCATTATCTACAAAAGAATCGGCGGTAACAGGCTTTGACGCGGTTTCCCCCACCGTGCGCGAATCCGGTAAAACCCGTGCCTGCTCGTTCGTGTCCGCGTAAGTCAACCCAGGCCTCTCTACCCGATCCCCTTGTAGGGTTTCTTTCAAAACCTCACGATGCAGCTTGGCGGCTTTGGTCTGGGCCAGTTCCACCTTCCAGGTCCATTCCACATCCGGGATCCCGCCCGATGCCTTAATCGCCGTTTTCAGGGCGGGCAAATCCAGCGTTTTTCCAATTTCAAATGGCGTCGGATCGCGTCCTGCGTCCTTGAGTGCTTCCACCATCGCCGCAGCGTCATATTCCGGTCGTTGATAGCGTTCTATGTCGATTCGCGCAGATGCTGCCAACCTCGACCATTCCTCGCTATTGGAAACCCGCAACGTCGGTGCCATGAAGCGCATCCTTGCCAGGGTATCTCCATGCTCATCTTCCCAGGAAACCGGCTCAAAACCTTCCTGAAGCTGCACAAGACGCATCTGCAGATTTTCTATCTCTTTCGAGAGCAGGTCTGCCTCCACCTTACGGGTTTCGTACTGCTCCAGATAGGTCTCCACAGATGCTCTTTGCGCTTCATCCATGGGGATCAGGTCCCGTGCTTCCTTACGCCCGGAGATGGCCCTTTCTGTCACGGAACGGACGGTTTCTATCATGTGGTTGACCATCTCTGGATCTCTGGCCACCTCGACAATTTTCACCAAAGAATCCGCCAGGGAGCCAAATGCCAGATGCAAATGTATCTGTGGGTTTTCAACGCCCTGCTTTTCCAACACTCTGCGCAGGCCTTCGCCATAGAGGTTCAGTTGCGCGACGTACCCCTCATCTACCGCATCGGGTATTTCGCGCGGGCTTTTGGCATCGACAATATGGTAATGCTGGTTACTGTCAATATAGAGCGCGTCCCAGTTGATGATGGCTTCCGGCAAGACCTCGTCCAGATCAAGTCGGTAATCCTGCGTAACCCGCGTCCATCCCGCTTTTCTGTCATCGACTTCTACGAGAATGGCCGCTTCATGCAGTGTGCCGCGCAATGTATCGGAGTTCGGCATCATCGGCAGATCCTGCAATAACATCCGGCGCAGCATCGCCGCCTGTCCTGCTTGTGAGAGCGTATCCCCCATTTGAGAACCTGACGCATAGAGCGCATGGGTCACCAGAAATCCCAGACGTTCACGCCCCATCACCGCATCGGCATGTTCCTGAGTCACTGGAATCCAGTCGCGCTCCAACATTCTGCCCAAAGCCGATTTTTCCCTGGTGGCCACCTCTACGGCGCGGGCCAGCCAGCGTTCAGCGTCAGCAGCATCAATCCGGGGCCATTGCGGGGATATCTGGATGCTATGCAAGGCCATCAGTATCTCTCGCTCACTGACCGCTTCTGTCGGCTGTGGCAGAGCGATTCCGCGCTCGTTTTCGACCTGCAGGTCAACAATATCCCAGCGGTTCGGATCACCGTACAGTTTGCTCGTGTACGTCAATTGCTTCTCGTCGTGGAAGTCAAACCGGAAAGGTTTATCGGCCAG
>JABEBX010016047.1_pt1 | contig 15717 bp, 17 predicted proteins | sample 7245971 | NCBI WGS metagenome assembly JABEBX01 (sample SAMN14506365, study PRJNA622280) | hot springs metagenome | biome: hot spring [ENVO:00000051]|acidic hot spring [ENVO:00002120]; feature: spring [ENVO:00000027]|sediment [ENVO:00002007]; material: sediment environment [ENVO:01001048]... | reverse complement strand
GAGACGGGATTGGCGAAAGAGCAGCTTATAGAGGGCGAAATAGGCCGCAAAAGCATCCGGATCGGACTCCAGGGCGGCGCGCAGGATCTGCTCGGCATGGGTCAGATCCCCACCGGCGCTCAGCAGGGCATCCAAGCGTTGCGTAGGGCCCGGCTGCTCGCCTCCAAAAGGGAGCAGTACCTCCTTTACCCGAAAATCAAGGATCATTGGGCCAAATCCCTGCGGGCGGATAGAGGCGACGAACGGGCTGGCCGGCGAGGAGGTGTTCCGCAATGATGGCATCGATGTCATTTTCCCCGACGTTGGCGTACAGAATGCCGTCGGGATAGACCAGAACATTGGGGCCGGTTTCGCAGGGGCCCAGGCAGCCGCAGTTGGTCAGGGCGAAACGCCCCCATAATTTCCGCGCCTCAAAGGCGTCCTGGAAGGCCCGGAACAGATCCATGGAGCCTTTCCCCGCGCAGGAACCCTTGGGGTGACCTGGGGGACGCGACTGCACACAGACAAAGACGTGGCGTTCTGGTTTGGCCATGATCATTTACCCGAACTTGAAGAGGATGCCATGACCACCCCGCGGATAGTCCCACTGGACGTTGCGATGCTCGGTGCAGATGATGCGGCAGGTCCCGCATTCGAGGCAGCCGTCGGTGGTCAATGTCACCGCTCCCTGCTCGTCCCGCGCATAGCAACCGGCGGGACAGGCGAAGGTGCAGGACTGGGTCTTGCAGTCATCCGCACAGACGGCCGGATCGATAATCTGGATATGGGACCTTCCCTCATCCACCCGGTAGCGATTCTGGAACAGCTTTTCCTCGATCCTGCTCATCGCGTTGCCCTCCACATCCGATACGCATCACCCATGAGGCCCCAGAGGGAACGTTGCTGCATGAAGCTCCCGCGGATCGCCTTTTCCTTGCTGTGCTTGTCCTCGCCGTCCACCGTGAGCATGGTGTGGGCGGCCCGGTTGAGGAGTTTGGGGTAGAGGCCGAAGAAATGCGGATTGCCATGGAGGATCTCCGGCAGCTCTTTGTATTTCTTCAGATCTTTCATGACGAAGCTGTGGTCGAGGGCAGTTTTGTAGCGGGCGAGATTGGCCGCGTTGCAAGGTTTGCCCTCCGCCTTCAAGGCAAGGATCGTTTCCGCCGCCAGGCGGCCGCTGGTCATGGCCAGATTGGAGCCTTCCCGATGCACGGCGTTGACCAGCCCGGCGCTGTCGCCGGCCAGCATCCAGCCATCTCCGTAAAGGGTGGGTATGGCCTTATAGCCGCCTTCGGGGATCAGGTGCGCGGCATATTCCTTCATTTCGCTGCCTTGCAGGAGGGGCTGGATGGACGGATGCGCCTTGAGTTCTTCCAGCAGGGTATAGGGCGCAATCTGCCCTTTCTTGAAGTCCGAGAGCAGGCAGCCGATGCCGATGGTGATGGATTCCTTGTTGGTATAAAGAAATCCGGTGCCGATCATGCCCTTGGTAACGGCGCCGGCGATTTCGATGACCACCCCCTCGTCGCCCTTGACATTGAAGCGGCTTTCCAAGACTTCCTGGGGGAGGAAATGGATCTCCTTGACCGCCAGCGCCACGTTCTTGGCTTCGATCTCGCCATGGAAGCCGGCCTTCTTGGCCAGCAGGGAGTTGACTCCATCGGCCAGGATGACGACGTCGGCGTAGATGTCGCCGCCGGCACGGTCGGTGCGTACCCCTACCACCCGCTCGCCGTCCTTGAGCAGATCCGTTACCGTGGTTTCGCAAATCACCAGCCCGCCGGCCGCCTTGACCTTGCCGGAGAACCATTTGTCGAAAGGCGCCCGGAGGATGGTGTAGCGGTTGGGCTGCTCGTTGCTGAAGGCGTCCGAGCGATAGTTGGTGCCGATGAAGGAATCATCGTCCAGGATCCACATCCGTTGTTCGATGATGTGCCGCTCCAGCGGTGCATCCTCGCGGAAATCGGGGATGATGCGCTCCAGGGCGTCCGAATAGAGGATGGCGCCTTGCACATTCTTGGTGCCCGGCGATTCGCCCCGCTCCAGTTGCAGGACCTGCAGCCCGGCCTTGGCCAGGGTATAGGCCGCCGCGTTGCCGCCAGGCCCGGCGCCCACGACGATTGCATCAAATTTTTCGGCCATGTCATTTCTCCTTGATCAACTGGCCAGACGGTTCACGGCCAGGCGGCTGCGAAAGGCCTCGGTGAGGGCGGGGAGGATCCGCAGGGCATCCCCCACCAGACCATAGGTGGCGAACTCGAAGATGGGCGCGTTGGGGTCATTATTGATGGCAATGATGACGTCCGAGGCCTCCATGCCCACGCGGTGCTGGATCGCCCCGGAAATGCCGGCGGCAATATAGAGCTTGGGCCGCACGGTCTTGCCCGATTGCCCGACCTGGCGGTCGGCGGAAATCCATCCGGCATGGGTGACCGGCCGCGATCCCCCCACCTCGGCGCCGAGCACCGCGGCCAGGTCCCAGATGAGTTGGAAGTTCTCGGCCTTGCCGAGCCCCCGGCCGCCAGCGACGATGATATCGGCATAGGCGAGCTGGGCCTGCTCCTGGGCCTCGTCGGGGATGAACTCCAGGACCTTGGCGATGATGCTCTCCTCGCGGAGCTCGAAGGCCTCCCGGACGATCCGGCCCGGACGGGCCGGATCGGCTGCGGGCATGGCCATGACCCGGGGACGCACGGTGGCCATTTGCGGGCGATAATTCAGGGTCTGGATGGTGCAGAGGAGGCTGCCGCCGAAGGTGGGCCGGGTGGCCAGGAGGCCACGGTTGTCCGGGTCGATGGCCAGCTCCGTACAGTCGGCGGTGAGACCCGTCTGCAGGGTGGTGGCAACGCTGCCGGCCAGGTCGCGACCAAGGGTCGTGGCACCCAGGAGGAGGATCTCCGGCTGATGGCGGTTCACCAGGTCGGTCATGGCCTTGGTGTAGGGTTCATTGCGGTACTCGGTCAGGACCGGATCAGCGACCACATGGGCCAAATCGGCACCGTAGGTGAAGGCCTCCGCGCTAGCGGCCTCCACCGCCTCTCCGCTGCCGCCGAGGACGACTGCCGCCAGTTCCACGCCCAGGATATCGGCGAGCTTGCGCCCTTCTCCCAGCAGTTCCCAGGAAACAGGGTGCACATGCCCCCGCTCCATCTCGACGAAGACCCAGATGCCTTGATAGGCCGCCAGGCGCGGATCCAGTTCCAGGCGCTTTTTCCCCTTGGCTTTGGCGGGTGCTGCGTTGTTTTCGCTCATCTCATCGCTCCTTGGCAGATCAGTGGCCGGCATGCTGGAGTTCTTTGCCCAGCCGCTGATGTTGGGCAAACAGGGTATCCACCAGCGCCGCCGCCATTCCCTGGGAGTCCAGGCCGCTGCCGATGCTTTGCGCCTTCACGGCCTTGGGTTTGGGTGCGAAGACCTTGCTGACCACCGTCGGCGAACCCTTGAGGCCGATCTTGCCCACATCTTCAATGCCCGCCATGTCCTTGTTCCATTTGCGGACCTCGAAGCGCGCGGCGCGGAACATATCATCCATGCTGGCATAGCGGATCTGATTGGTGCCTTCGAGCATGGTGATGAGGGCGGGCAGGCGGGTGCGGATGACTTGTACGCCCCCTTCGGCGCGCCGGCGCACGGTGATCTCCCCATTCTGCAGATCCACGGCGTCGATGCCGGAGACGTAGGTGAGGAGCTGCAGGCCCAGACGCTTGGCGATGCCCGGCCCGACCTGGGCGGTGTCACCGTCAATGGTCTGTTTGCCGGTAAAGACCAGATCCACCGGGTGCTCCTCGCCAATCTTGCGAATGGTCTGGGCCAGGGCGTAGGAAGTCGCCAGGGTGTCGGCCCCGGCGAAGGCGCGATCGGTCAGCAGAATGGTGTCATCCACGCCGAAGGAGATCGCCTTGCGCAGGGCATCTTCGGCCTGGGGCGGGCCCATGGTCAGCACCGTCACCCTGCCGCCCATGCGGTCCTTGAGGCGCAGCGCCTCTTCCAGGGCAAAGAGGTCGAAGGGATTGATGATGGCCGGAACGCCCTGACGCATGATGGTATTGGTGACCGGATGGACGCGGATCTGGGCGCTGTCCGGGACCTGCTTGATGCAGACGACGATATGCATGGTGTGCTCCTGTTCCCGTCGCGAAAATGCGATTTACCCGTTATCAAGGTGAAAGCAATCTTCGTTCCAGATCTGTTTGTTTTATCAATGCCGTGAATACAATGGAAATTATGGATATTCCCAAAAAACGACGGGATTGTTAGCCTTGTGCGTTTCCCGACAAAGTTGTCCGCTCTCCGACGCCGGGGGATGGCGCTCAACCGTCCTTGCGCAGACTGAGCCGGACCTGATCCAGACCGACATGGGCCGTTCCCTGGGCCTGGAGGAAGACCTTGAAGACCTTTTCCGTGACGGCATCGGAGTGGACGAAATCCTGGTAAGCCTTTTCCAGGAGCATGCGGTAGGTGGCCTTGAGGGCGTCGTCGTCCAGGGCGTCCACGTCGGGGGTGCGGCGCAGGTAGTCGTGAAAGCGCTTGAGGATATGCAGGCGGTTGACGTGTACCACGGAGGCTTCGTAATCGATCTCCAGAAATTTCAGGAAATCTTCGGCGGAAGACAGGGTTGCCAAGGTCTTGCGAAATTCGCTCATTGTTCGTCTCCTCATGATGATTTCCGTGGGCTTTGGGCAGTCGACACTGCCCCGCCACAAAGGGCGGGGGACGCCTCCAAACAGGTGGAACAGTCGGCTTCGGGAGCCTGGGCTGGGATGCCGGCCGCCGCTACCTGCGCCTCCAGGTGGCCGATACGCTCCATGAGACACTGGATGGCTTTGCCGACCGGATCTGGCATGAGGTGGTGATCCAGGTCGATGCCATGGGGGGTGATGCGCCGCCGCTCCGGGGGAAGCACCACGCGGCCGGGTATGCCCACCACCGTCATGCTGGGTGCAACGTCCTCGATCACTACGGCGTTGGCGCCGACTCTGGCCCCACGGCCGATGATGACCGGCCCGAGGATCTTGGCACCGGCACCCACCATCACCCCATCCTCCAGGGTGGGATGGCGCTTGCCCGGATTCCAACTGGTGCCCCCCAGGGTGACCCCATGGTAGAGCGTGCAATCGTCGCCGATTTCGGCGGTTTCGCCGATGACCACGCCCATGCCGTGATCGATGAAAAGCCGCCGACCGATCCGGGCGCCGGGATGGATGTCAATGCCGGTGAAAAGGCGCGCGAGGGCACTCAGCACCCGCGCCGGATAGCGCCATTTCCATCGCCACAGGCGGTGGGCGAAACGGTGGGCCAACAGGGCGTGAACGCCGGGGTAAGTGGTGAAGACCTCCAACAGGTTGCGGGCAGCCGGGTCCCTTTCAAAGACGCAGCGCAGGTCGTCGCGCAAGAGGGGGAACAATCCTGGCCGCCGGATTGGCTGCTTTTCCACTAGTGGTGTCGCCATGGGCCTTCTCCCTTTATGAGTGCTGCCGAGTGGGCTCCGAAATTTCCAGCAGGAAGCGCTTCAAATCGTCGGAGTGGGGTGCCCGCTTGCTGCGCTGCACATATTTCCTGATCTCGGCGAGGATGGTCTGGGCCTGGATGTCGCTGATGCCGATGCCGAGATCCGCATAGGCCCGGATGATCGCCCGGGTGCCCGAGTGCTTGCCCAAGACCAGCAGGTGCTGACGGCCCAGTTCCGCAGGGTCGAAACTCTGGTAATTGCGCGGGTCCTTGAGGATTCCGTCCACATGGATGCCCGATTCGTGGGTAAATATGGCGTTGCCGACGATACTCTTGCCGGCCGCCACCGGCCGCGCCGAGGCCTCCGCCACCAGTTGCGAAATGGCGCCAAAGCGCCGCACATCAATGCCGGTATCGCAACCATAGAGATGGTGCAGGCACATCACCACCTCTTCCAGGGGGGCGTTGCCGGCCCGCTCGCCGAGACCATTGACGGTGGTGTTGACGTGGGTCGCGCCATGGCGCAGGGCGGCAATGGAATTGGCGGTGGCGAGGCCGAGGTCGTTATGGGCGTGGATCTCGATCTCCATATCCACCCCGGCGCGGAGGCGCCGGATGGCATCGGCGGTGCTGAAGGGATCCAGCGTCCCGAGGGTATCGGCAAAGCGAAAACGCCGCGCCCCGGCGCGCTGCGCCGTTTCGGCCACCTGCAGAACGAATTCGCTGGAGGCGCGGGAGGCATCTTCCCCGCCCACCGCCACGTCCATGCCCAGATCCAGGACCTGACGGACGCGGCGATTCACCTGCTGCAGGACCCAGCGGCGGTCCTTGCCCAGCTTGCGCTCGATCTGCAGATCGGATACGGGGATGGAAATGTTCAGCATATCGACGTGGCAGCGCGCGGCGGCCGCCAGATCCGTGTCGTGCATGCGGCACCAGGCCACCAGCCTGGCCTCCAACCCCATGCCGGCAATGGCGCGAATGACCTCCTCCTCCTCCGGTCCCATGGCCGGAATGCCCAGTTCCAATTCCGGCACCCCAGCTTCCACCAGATTTTTGGCAATCAGCATTTTCTCTTCGGGGCGAAAGGCCACCCCGGCGGTCTGTTCGCCATCCCGCAGGGTGGTATCGTGAATCACCACCAGGTCATTGCTGATGTGGGTGAGCTCATGCATAGACGGGTGAAAAGGCTTTCTCGGCGTCGATGGGACCGTTGACGCCCCAGTAGGGGGAGAGGCGGCGCAACTGGGCGATGATGGGCGGCGTCTGGGCGATGACCCAATCCACTTCCGCATCGGTGCTCTCCCGCGACAGGGAGAAGCGGATGGTGCCGTGGGCGGCGGTGTAGGGGATATCCATGGCGCGCAGCACATGGGAAGGCTCCAGGGACCCGGAGGTGCAGGCCGACCCGGAGGAAGCGGCGATGCCCACCCGGCTCAGGAGCAGCAGGATGGCCTCGCCTTCAATATATTCAAAGGAAATGCTGGCGGTGTTGGGCAAACGGTTGGACAGGTCGCCGTTGACGAAGGAATAGGGCACCTGTTCCAGAATAGCGGCTTCCAGGCGATCGCGCAGGCGGCGCACGCCCGAGTTTTCCCAGGCCATATGCTCCAGGGCCAGTTCCGCGGCCTTGCCGAGGCCGATGATCCCCGTGGTGTTTTCCGTCCCGGCGCGCCGTCCCCGTTCCTGGTGGCCGCCGCGCAGGAAGGGCCGAAAGCGGGTGCCGCGCCGGACATAGAGGGCCCCCACCCCTTTGGGGGCATGCAGCTTGTGGCCGGAAAGGGAGAGCATGTCGATGGCGGAATCCCGCATGTTCAGGGGGATCTTGCCCACCGCCTGCACGGCGTCGGTATGGAAGAGGACGCCCTTTTCCTTGGCCATACGCGCCAGGGTCTCCACGGGAAAGATGGTACCCGTCTCGTTGTTGGCAAACATGATGGAAACCACCGCCACCCGGTCGCTGAGGACCTCGGCGTAGCGATCCATCTGCAGACGACCCTCTTTGTCCACCGGGATGTAATGCACCGTGTAGCCTTCGTGGCGCCCCAGATGCTCGCAAAGGGTGAGTACGGCCGGGTGCTCCACTACGCTGGTGATGATTTCCCGCCGCTCGGGGAAGGCCGCGAGGGCGGAGAGGATGGCGGTGGCGTCGGATTCGGTGCCGCAGGAGGTGAAAATGACCTCGGAGTCATGCTCGGCGCCGAGGAGCTTTTGTACCTCGACCCGCGCCCACTCCAGCCGCTTGCCCGTATCTCCCCCAAAGCTGTGCATGGAGGACGGGTTCCCGAACTGCTCGCTAAAATAAGGAAGCATCGTCTCCAACACCAGGGGATCTACCCGGGTGGTCGCGTTATTGTCCATATAGGCCGTGGTCATGGTCATGCTCCCACCGCGTGGGCCATCTGGGCGGGAACCACCCGCACCGGGCGGCCGAGGACCAGCATCAGGCGCTCCTGGATACCGGAGATGGTCAGCCCCGACATCTGGCAACCCATGCAGGACCCGCTCATGGCCACCGTAACCGTATCCCCATCCACATCCACCAGCTCGATATCGCCGCCATCGAGCTGGAACTGCGGGCGCATTTCATCGATGACCGCAGAGATCTTCTGGATCTTCTGCACCAAGGTCATGGGTTTGGCCACGGCGCTGACCGGGATGCTTTGTGGGACCCTGGCAGGAGCGGCGGCGACCGGCTCGCCTTCATGGACCTTGGCGAGGATCTCCTCGATCTTTTCGTGGCAACTTTCGCAGCCGCCGCCCGCCTTGGTGTAAAAGGTGATCTCTTCGATGCTGTGCAGGTCGTTTTCGCGGGCCACCTTCTCGATGAGGGCGGCGTCCACGCCGAAGCACTTGCAGATCAACGCCCCTTCCTCGTGGTCATCCGCCCACTCCTCACCCCGGTAATTGGCAATGGCGGCATGGAGGGCCTCCGCGCCCATGACCGAGCAGTGCATCTTCTCGGGGGGCAGGCCGCCGAGGAACTCGGCGATGTCCTGGTTGCTGACTTTCAAGGCTTCATCCAGGGTCTTGCCCTTGATGATCTCCGTCAGCGCCGAGGAAGAGGCAATGGCGGAGCCGCAACCGAAGGTCTGAAAGCGGGCATCGATGATGGTTTCGCTGTCGGGCTCCACCTTGAGCATGAGGCGCAGGGCGTCTCCACAGCTAATGGACCCGACCTCGCCAACGGCATTGGCATCCTCCAGCACACCAGTGTTCTTGGGATTGAAGAAGTAATCCTTGACCTTGTCCGTATAGTCCCACATGGCATCACCCCCGATGACCGCAAGCGGATCCCTGGGCGGCGCCAGCCTCATCCCCAGTGGAAAACGAAGAACCGCAGCCGCAGGTGGCCTTGGCATTGGGATTTTCGAAACGGAAGCCGACGCCGCTGATATCCTCGACGTAATCGATGACGACCCCCTGCAGGAGGGGCGCGCTGTCGGGATCGACGAAGATCTGCAGGCCATCCAGGGCGACGATGGCATCGTCAGCGGCGGCCTGCGCTTCCAGGCCCATGCCGTATTGATAACCGGAGCAGCCGCCACCGGAAACCATTACCCGCAATGCCGTCGCTTCGGGAGTGGTGGAAATGAGTCCTTTCACGGCGCTGATCGCCTTTTCCGTCAATACCAGCATGGCACGCTCCTCAGATGAAGGGTCTTGGGGAGTAGTAAGCAAGAGTCGGGCCATCCCGATGATTGATTATAACATGATGATATGTATAAATTTTTTTATTTACTGGGAATGGTGGGCTGGATATTGTCTGGTTTATTACAGAAATATGGACGTGTTTGAAGGGATTCCAACAAAGGGCGCGAGGACTGGACGAGCCAGCGCGGCGGCGCTGACCGCCCACCATCACGGCGAGGCCAGTGCGTAGGGGGCCGCCGCCCCCATTACGCTAATCTGCAGGCTGCGCTTGGTTTTGGGGACATGGACGGGCGTGGCCAGACAGATTGATCACTGAACCATCCCCACCCCCGTAGCGGATGCGGGACATCACCTTTGCTGGAAAGGAATCCATGGTCAGGCGGTCCCAAGGGACAGCGACAGACGGGGAACGGCCATTGGTGGATGGCAAGTCGCCACATCTGCAGTCAATCTGGTTCTGTCACCTCACAGCCCTCTGGCTTGGGGAAGTCAGTCAAGGGGGGCGATGGTCATCGCCACGGAGAGCGTCACCCCAAGCACTGTTCCACATCCGTCAAGCCATCTTCATACATGCCGTAAGCATCCAGCACCAACCGGTCCACGGCTTCGCTGTAGGATACGCCCCATGCTTTGGCCAAGTGTTTGATTCGCCAGTTGGCCGCGTAGCTCAAGCGCACATTGTGGCTGAGCCGGTGACGACTCGCCGGTACCCGCTGCTGATGCCGACTCCTTCCCGAACCATCCTGGCGCCCGCTGTCCTGGCGCGCCACCTGGGTGTTGTGATCATTTTCAGTATCCATGGAACCTCCTTATGCAATGATTGTAAGGTGATGCGGCAACGAAAATCTCCAGCACTTCTATTTTCTCTTGGGACCCCGGCCCCGGTCCGGTTACATAAAACACATGAAATTGGAGTGTGAGTTATAAGAATCGTTCCGATGTCCATTGGGGTTGCCGGGGGATAACTGCCTGACCGTCATCCTCATTGAGGTTTTCACCCCATACCGACGCCCAAGCGGGGGGCAAGGCCAATGCACGCCGATCGGACTCCACGCGCTCTAATCGAGCGATTTGCGAAAACGCAGCACGCTTATCGTCAACATTATCAACGCGAGCAATGCCAAGGCCCCGAGTTCCGGCCAGAGTACCGCGAAGCCTACCCCTTTGAGGAAAACCGCCCGGATGATCACCAAAAAATAGCGTAACGGATTGATCAAGGTAAACCATTGCAAAATTTTCGGCATGGCGGCGATCGGAAAGGCAAAGCCCGAGAGGATGAAAAAGGGGTTGAGCAGAAAGAAATTGAGGGCGAAGGCTTGCTGCTGCGTGCGCGAGAAAGTCGACATCAGCAAACCCATGCCGACCACTGCCAGCAAAAACAGCGAGGACCCGACCAGCATCACCCAGGGGCTGCCGATGAAAGGCACATGGAACCAAGCGATGCCGACGATGCTGACCAGCGCGATGTCGCCGAGCCCGATGAGAAAAAATGGCACGGTCTTGCCGAGAATGAACTCAACGGGCCGGATCGGGCTGACGAGGATCTGTTCGAGAGTGCCAACCTCGCGCTCGCGCACGATGGCGAAGGCGGTGAGGCTGACCACCTGCATCAGCGTCAGGGTGCCGATCACACCGGGGATGAAGAACCAGCGCTCGTCGAGCCCTTCGTTGAACCAGGGGCGCATCTGTACCGAAATGCCGATAGCCGGGACTGCAAGGCCTGATCTGGAGGGAAAGATACGATTTGCCGCCTGCTCGGTGGAGAAGTTGGCGACGATCTGGGCGATGTAACCGAGCGCGATGAGCGCCGTGTTCGAGTTTGTTCCATCTACGATGACTTGCAGTGGCGCGCTCTTCCCGTTTTCCAGGTCGCGGCCGAAGCCGGCGTGGATGACGATGGCGATGACGGCCTTGTCATGGTCGATGTCGCTGGTGATCTCGCTCTGGTTGGTGGCCATGTCGACAATGTTGAAGCGAGAGGTGGCGGCGAAATGCGAGATCAGGCTGCGGCTGGCCTGGCTCTGATCGAGATCGAGCACTGCGGTCGTGACATGGTGCACGGTGAAGGTGGCGGCATAGCCGAAGACAAGCATCTGGATAATCATCGGGACGATGAGGCGGAACATCGCCCAGCGATCGCGCCGGAGCTCCAGGAACTCCTTCATCAGCATGACCGAGAGGCGCTCGAACATGGCCTACAGATGCTTGCGGAAGGCTCGGGCAGCGAGCCAGATGATGATCGCGGCATAGGCCACGAGGCCCAGGACCGGCGTCCACAGATCGGCCAGCCCGCTCCCCTTGAGGAAGATCGCGCGCAGGATGGTGACGTAGTACCGCGAATAAACGATCAGCGTGAGGGCCCGGATCGGGGCCGGCATCTGGTCGATGGGGAAGGTGTAGCCTGACAGGAGGGTGGTAGGCAGCATGGTCAGCAAAAGGGCGACCTGGCTCGCCCCGAGTTGGTTGCGGATGCGCACGGAGATGAGGTAGCCGATCCCCAGCACGACGAGGTCGAAGAGGGCGGTCGTCACGAACAGTATGCCGATGCTTCCGCGGAACGGGACACGGAACCAGAAGGCGGCGACGGCCAGGCAGAATGCCGCATCGAGCAAACCGATGGCGAAGTACGGTATGAGCTTGCCGAACATGACCTCGAGCGGAGTGACCGGGGTCGAGATCAGTTGCTCCATGGTTCCCCGCTCCCACTCGCGCGAGATGGTCAACGAGGTGAGCTGCGCGCCGACCAGCGCAAGGATCACCGCGACCACACCAGGGATGATGAAGTTGCGGCTTTCCAAAGTCTCATTGAACCAGACGCTGGGTTCCAGATCGACTTGGCCGACCAGAGACGGCTGAACCCCATGGCTCGCGGCCCATCGCGCGTCAGTGGTGGCATTGATCTGGGCGACCACGCCCTGAACGTAACCCATGGCAATATTGGTGGTGTTGACGTCGGTAGCATCAAAGATGGCTTGCACCGGCGCGCTTCCGGTCGCGGCGAGGGTGCGGGAGAAATCCACCGGGATGACAATTGCTGCGGCACATTCGCCGTGGTCCATTGCGCTGCGGATGCCGGCCTCGGAACCGATGGTGTGGCTGATCGTGAACCAGCTCGAAGCCGTGAAAGCGTCGACCACGGCGCGGCTGGCTTGACTGCTCTCCTGGTCGTAGACGCACAGGGGCACGTGCTTGATGTCGAGACTCACGCCGTAGCCGAGCAGGCCCATTTGCATCAGCGGCATCAGCAGCGCGACGGCCAGACTGCGCGGATCGCGCCAGACTTGCAGCGTCTCCTTGTAGGCCATGGCAAGAAGGCGCTGGATGTTCACGATGTGCTCCCTGCTGCCTGCTTGGTGGAAACGAGTTTGACGAAAACGTCCTCCAGGGTGGGCGTGGCGGGGCGTGCCGCTCCGGCCCGGATTTCCCGCTCAGCTAAAAACCGTGGAAGCTCATCGGCCGAAAGGCCGCCTTCGCCGAGCACGACGTGGAGCTTGTCACCGAAGATGGCCGCTTCGATCACCCCCTGCGCTTCGCCGAGGGCCTTGAGCGCGGCGCCCAGAGGCACGCAGTCGATCTCGAAGAGATCGCCGCCCAGACTCCGTCGGCGCAACTCGCTCGGGGTGCCCATGGCAACGAGCCTGCCGCCGTCGATGAGGGCAATGCGGTTGCAGTATTCCGCCTCCTCCATGTAGTGGGTGGAGACCAGAATGGCGACGCCCTCGGCCGCCAGCTCGTGGATAAGGTCCCAGAAGAGCCGCCGGGCCTCGGGCTCGACCCCTGAAGTGGGCTCATCCAGGAAAAGGATAGGTGGGCGGTGGAGGATGGCGCAGCCGAGCGCCAGACGCTGTTTCCATCCCCCGGCGAGGGTCCGCACCAAGGCATCCTCCCGCCCCTCCAGTCCGGCCATGGAAATGGCGAAGCGCATCCGCTCGTTGAAGTCGCGATGCGGAACCCGGTAAATGCCGCCGAAAAACCGCAGGTTTTCACGCACCGTCAGGTCACCGTAGAGCGAGAACTTTTGCGACATGTAGCCGATGTGCTCGCGCACCGCCTCCGGCTGCCGCCCAACGTCGAAGCCAGCCACCGAGGCCCGGCCCTCGCTGGGGCGCAGCAGGCCGCACAGCATGCGGATGGTGGTCGATTTCCCGGCCCCGTTGGGGCCGATGAAGCCGACGACCTCGCCCTTTTCGATCTGCAGGGTGAGGTGATCGACGGCGGTGAAGCCGTCGAACCGTTTAGTCAGCCCCTCGGCCAAGACCGCTGGGGCGTCAGAGCTCATGCGGCTTCTCCTTTCCGAGGAGAGCGACGAAGACATCCTCGATGCTGGGTTCGGCGGGCGCGATCATGGCATCCGCGATGCCCTGGTCCGCGATGGCGGCGCGTAATTCGGGGATGCGCCGCTCGGCATCGTCGACGCGCACATGGACGCGGTCACCCATGAGGAGGGCGCCGAGCACCCCCGGCCTGCCCGACACGGCCTCGCGCACGTCGCGCGGGTGAGCGGAGGCGATGGCGAGCAGAGCTCCCGGCATCGCCTCCTTCAGGTGCTGCGGTGTGTCGCAACGGCGAATCTCCCCGCCGTGGAGCAGCGCCAGGCGTGAGCAGCGCTCCGCTTCATCCATGTAAGCGGTGGAGAGCACAATGGTCACGCCGCTCTCGCGCAGGTTGTAGAGGATCGCCCAGAAATCGCGGCGGGAGACGGGATCGACCCCAGTGGTCGGCTCATCGAGCAGCAGCACCTGGGGGGTGTGGATGAGGGCGCAGATGAGGCCGAGTTTCTGCTTCATGCCGCCGGAAAGCTGGCCGGCCAGCCGGCGCCGGAAAGGAAGGAGTCCGGCGGCTTCCAGCAGCTCCTGGCTGCGCGCGATGCGCTCGCCGCGCGGCACCCCGAAGAGCGCACCATAAAAAAAGATGTTCTCGGCAATGGTGAGGTCCTCATAGAGGCCAAAGCGCTGCGGCATGTAGCTCAGGTGCAATTTGGCGCGCTCGGCCTCGGCGACGACGTCCACGCCGTCGACAACGATTTCGCCCGCGTCGGGGCGCAGCACAGCGGCCAGCATCCGCATGATGGTGGTTTTACCCGCCCCATCCGGGCCGACCAGCCCGAAAATTTCCCCCCGGGCGACCGCCAAGTCAACATTCCGTACCGCCCGCACCGGCCCGAAGTCCTTGGTGAGCCCACGCACCTCGACGGCGCTTTCGTTAGATTTGGTAATCATTTCCCTGGCGGCAAAAGCGCGATCGTCGCATCCGCCGGCATCCCGGGGAGCAGTTCATGCGTCGGATTGTCGATATCAATGCGGATGCGATAAACGAGCGTAACCCGCTCCGCGTGGGTTTCCACCGTTTTGGGGGTGAATTCGGCCTGCGATGCGATGAAACCGATGCGGCCATGATAGATCTTTCCGGGGTAGGTGTCGGTGGTGACGGCGACCGGTTCACCGAGGCGGACCTGCCCCAGGTTGGTTTCGTTCACATAGGCACGCAGCCAGACGTGGTCGAGGTCGTCGAGGGTGAAGATCGCCACCCCAGGGCCGGCCAACTCGCCCAGCTCGGCCTCGCGTATTGCCAGAACACCGCTGAAAGGCGCACGCAAGGTGGTGTAGGACAGGGTCACTTCGTCGAGCTTCATCTTTGCCTCGGCCGCGGCGAGGTTGGCGCGCGCAAGAGAGATGTTGTCACGCGCCACCCGGACTAAGGCCTGATCACGGGCCAGTGCGGCAGCCGCCTGTGCCTCGGCAGTAAAGGCCTGGTCGTAAGCCTGACGGGAAACGGCACCCTGTGGCAACTGCTCCCTGTCACGGGCAAGGTCGCGCCGCGTCTCGGCGAGGGCGAAGCGATCGCTGACGACCGTGTTTTGGGCCGCGGCGAGGTTGCTGGTGTCTACGGCAACCTGTCTGCCCGCCACCTCAAGATTGGCACGATCAATCTGCACCTGCTGGCGGTAGAGACGGTTATCGACCCGGGCCAGCAGAGTACCGGCTTTGACGTACTTGCCTTCGTCGAAGGGGAGATAGACGATAGGCGCCTGGACCTGGGTGAAGCTCAACACGCTCTGATGGGCCTCGATATTGCCCGAAACCACGATTTGCTGCGGCCCGGTCGGCGGGCCGAACAAAAACTGCCTGACCGGCGCCAAAAACAGAAGTCCGCTTGCGCCAACGAGGATAATGAGTGCAGCCAAGCCAAAACGCGAGCGTGGCGTCATGTCCGCTGCTTTCCCACTATACTGCTCCATAATGAAAATGTTGGCGTTTGTGATGGTGCCGGAAGTTCCGGGCTGAGCCGGGATTCGGGCCTTGCTCGCTGCGAACGGGCTGCTGGCAACCGGGTATAGGCCCCATCAACCATTTGCCGCCTCTCTCCTTACACCACCTGCGCATGGTGCCATTCCAAATGGGCCAAAGCAAACTGCCGGAGCTTATGGACCGCCAGATACGGGACGATGGGTGTCCCAACTTGATCACTCCCTATCCTGGAATCCCCTTGCCAAGCACACGCGCATGTCGGATTCTCTCGGCTAATCGACCCGCCTAGCCATCACCGAACTACCCACCGAGGACCCTATGACGGACCGCAAAGAAACGCTTCCCCTGCTGGCCATGGCTGCCCTTGGAGTGGTATTCGGGGATATCG
>JABEBX010019855.1_pt1 | contig 15722 bp, 11 predicted proteins | sample 7245971 | NCBI WGS metagenome assembly JABEBX01 (sample SAMN14506365, study PRJNA622280) | hot springs metagenome | biome: hot spring [ENVO:00000051]|acidic hot spring [ENVO:00002120]; feature: spring [ENVO:00000027]|sediment [ENVO:00002007]; material: sediment environment [ENVO:01001048]... | reverse complement strand
TAACCGCCAGCCATTGGCCGTGCATAATGGTTTTGCTGTCGCGTACATAACGTGCCAGCGGAAAGCGCTTGCCATCCCAGGCCGGGGGCTGCATAAACACCACACCGTGCCCGCCGGTAATTTGCCCATTGCTATGCAACATGGCGGGCTGAACGTAAAATCCGCCCGCAATTCCCCCGATTATCATGACCACCGCAAGCACCCCGGCCAATAATTTACGCCAACGGTTTGCTGGAATGGCCCGCGGAAGTTTTAACGCCGCCGCGATAAACCATAACAGCATCACCGCGTCCATACTGGCGGTAATCCATGGATTCATCGGCACCGGCCCAAAGCAGCCGCAGTCGGTTTGTCCCTGCAGGCCGCGATAAACCGATACGCCCAGAAAAATTGCGAAAAGCAATGTTCCCGCGCGCAGGGCATCGTACACCGCCGCCGAACTGATAAACCAGATTCCCGCCGCCAATTCCAACAGCATCTCGGCAATATGTAAAAAATAATTCTTCGTCACCGCCCCGCGCAGCAGATCATAGCCTTTCAAATTCGCGGCAATGAGCAGAACCACGCCCGCGATAAAAAGCACCCAATAAGCAGCTCCAGATTTTATATCCATGGGCCGGGCATTTACCGGTGCCGCACTGGTGGCCGATGGAGTTGGAAATGGATCGTTTGATGTCATCACGTTCCTTTGTTTTTGCCAAATAGTGCATCCAATGCCCAGCGGGTTTTCAGCGGGCGTTCCGCCGCCGCCATAATCGCCGCCAGCAACACATCAGCCGCCGCGCGTAACGCCGCGGCATCTGCCGCTTTCGCCACGGGCGTGGCAATAATTTTACCCGGTGCCGGCAACCGGGCCAGCGCCAGGAGCACACCCCCATCCACGCGCAGAGTTTTGGATTGTGCGGGGCAGTTGATGCAGCAGGCTCCTCCGGAGCGCGGGCAGAACTGTACCGGTTCGCCGGGCCGCACGGGCTTTTTGCACACCAGACAATTCTCCAGGTGCGGCTGAAAGCCCGTGGAGGTCAATATGGTTTTCGCCAGGCTTAAAAATATACGTTGACTCTGCGCTCCACCCAGCGCCGCCACGCCGGCCGCAACTTCATCATAAAGTTGAATCTGCGGATCGTGTGGCGAAAGCAGCGCAATGAGAATTTCACAGACGATCTGGCCGGCATAAAACGCGGGTAATGATCGGCGTAAATCTCTGTGATGATCCAATAAATTCCAGGCGGTGAGTGTGGCGAGTTCTCCCGTCGCGCCGGCGCGCGGCGAAATAAACACCACCTCGCCGCGGGCCAGTTGATCAATGGGCGCGCCAAAGGAAAATGCGCCGCCCTTGGATATTTTGCGGCTCCCTTTGGCCAGCAGTCCCATGACGCCCGTTTGTCGGCCCAGCAATGTCACAACTTGACTGGTTTCTGAAAAGTCAATCACGCGCAGACAAATCGCCTCATCTTTTTCATAACTGGCCATAGAATGATTGTAGCTTGTTCCTGTCCGATGGGGGAGTGGGGCGGTAAGGTGCTATTTCCGGCACGCATTTCAGAATCTGTCACAGAATATATCTGCAGAAACTCGAAACATGCCGGGGTGGCAAAGCCGTCAAAGCGTTGATCGGATACGAATTCGATCTTTGAGGACAATATCTGTCCGCCTGATATGTTATGTTACCGTTCGACGCCGCAGCAGGCCCAGACCGAGTAATACTCCGCCAAACAGGGCGATGCTTGAGGGTTCCGGTACCACCGCATCGTAGCCAACCGCCTACAGGGCGATTCCTTCAGGCGATGTGAGACTCACATTCGCGGCACCTTGCGAAGAACTGGTAAATGCCAATTGGACATAGTTGCCGGTATTTCCTTCGCTGCTCCAATCACCAAAATCACCACCGGTCTGGCCATTGGGTCCCGGATTCTGATTGAAGCTGACAATGTTTGTAGTTCCACCATCAATTGAAAAATAGGATGATGCGGATAGGATGCGCTTGACGTCGTTGAAGTCACGCCGAAGTCAATACTCACGGAAAGTTGCTGGGGAAACTACGCCCGGCTGGCCCGCACATCCGAAGCCCTGGATGCTTCGGTGTCGATGTTCAGTTCGATCTGATCCAGATGTTTGGCGAATGTTTCATCGGCCTTCTTGTTCTCTTCAATGGCACGTAGGGCATGCATCACGGTGGTGTGGTCACGTCCGCCAAAATAGCCGCCAATTTCCTCCAATGAATGCCGGGTTTTCCGCCGGGCAAAATACATGCAGACCTGCCGGGGCAGAACCACAAATTTGTGCCGCTTTTTGCTTTGCAGATCTGAGAGCCGCACGTTGTAGAAGGCTATGACCTGTTCCATAATCACCTGAATGGAGACCAGACGCTCAGAGGGTGGCGTCATATCGCCCAATGCCATGGCCGCAATGGATTCATCATATTTTCCGCCATTGAGCATGGCGTAGGCCTGCACTTTGGTCAAGGCGCCTTCCAGTTCCCGGATATTGTTTTCAAACCGGCGGGCGATCATCTTGACAACTTCATCGGGCAGATCAATGCCGCGCAACTGGGCCTTTTTCCGTACTATGGCGTAACGCGTTTCATAGCATGGCTTGCCCACGGGAGCGATCATGCCATTGCTGAATCGCGATACCAGGCGCTGTTCGAGTTCCGGAATTTCCGACGGGTGGCTGTCGCTGCTGAGAATGATTTGCCGCCCCTGCTGAAACAGGGTGTTGAACGTATGGAAAAATTCTTCCTGCGTGCGTTCATGGCCTTTCAGGAAGTGGATGTCGTCCACAATCAGCACATCCACGCCATTGCGGTAAATATTACGGAACTGCATCATATCGCCGGATTGCACACATTCCATGAAGTGATTGACAAATTTATCGCAGGAAAGATACACAATCCGCATGTCCGGCCAGCGTTTCAGCAATTCCTGGCAGGTGGCCTGCAGGAGATGGGTTTTTCCCAATCCCGGCGCCCCGTGGATAAACAGCGGGTTGTAGCTTTTCCCCGGCTGTCCCGCCACAGCCATGCACGTCGCATGGGCCAGTTGATTGGTCGGGCCGACGACAAAATTATCAAATACATAATCGGGTGATAAAATCACATCGTTGTAGATATTGGCCAGTTTTGTCGTTGCGCCGGCCGATGTTCCGTAAATAAAATTGATCGTCACGAGCTTGCCGGTGGCGGCCTGCACGGCTTCATTGAATATATCCCTGCAGCGCATGGTTAAATATTGTTGCTGCACGGAAGATCCGCAGCGCACAGTCAGCACGCCGGAATTAAACTCCAGAGGTGTTAGCTCGGTGAACCACTGGCGCACAATGGATGAATGCAGATTCTTAATGTATGCATTGACTTCATTCCAGACGCTTCTCGCGCTGCTGGCATTGTCCAGTGTTGGCATAACCCGGCTCCCGATATTTCCAACTGCCTGCGCGCAAAAGCCTCTCACCCCGCGACTGTGCGCTACCGGCCAGCCGGAAAAGCCCGAAAAAAAATTAACAATTACCAGCGCATCCTGCCGGGGAAATCTTCACGTCCAAACCATCGGAATTTAACCGTCAGTCTGTTCATGAGATGCCGACTTCATTTTCTTCCACCCGGCCGGGACATCCGTGCCCGGCCGATTTACTTGTTCTTCCATATCCTATTCGCATATCCGCAAGCCCGCGGCACACACCATTGCGCGAAGGCCTTTTCCGGCACTTCGGTGCATATACGGGCCGCATGGCCAGCATATCCACAGCTTTCGCCGCGATGTGCAAACCACAGAACACAAAGATACGCACGCAGGGCGGCGCTGTCAATATGAAATTTTAATACTATCAAAACCCGCTATTTACAGGCATTTTCACACCTCCGCGTCCAGCTTACCCCGCCGCCGCCTTGGTTGACCCCGCGCCCGGGAGAATCACGCGGGCTACCGGGCTTGCCGGACGCGCCGCCCAATCACATATACATATTATTACGCATGTATGTTTATATGCACTTTATTGTTTAATGATCCCTGTGCGAGGCGGATTCAGCCGCGTGCGGCCCGCCGGCCCAGGGTGTTGATGTGTTACGCTCCGGCCATGGCCTCGGCGCCGTATCGACGCAGCCGCAAATAACGCTGATCCACCAGATCCTCCGCGCCCACTGTCTTCAGTTCGCGCAGAATCCGGTCAATGTAACGTTCCAAAGATTCGGCGGTCGATCGGGGATTGCGGTGCGCACCGCCGAGGGGTTCGCGAATGACATCGTCAATAATCCCAATTTGTTTAAGTTCTTTGCTCGTGAGTTTCAGCGCTTCCGCCGCGTCGGCGGCATTGGCCGATCCTTTCCACAAAATACCGCTGCACCCTTCCGGCGAAATCACGCTGTACCAGGCATATTGCAGCATCGCCAGACGATCCCCCACCCCGATGCCCAGTGCTCCGCCGGAACCGCCTTCGCCAATGACTATACATACTATTGGAGTGGGCAAAACGGCCATTTCCCGCAGATTCAACGCAATTGCCTCCGCCACGCCGCGCTCTTCGGATCCTAAGCCTGGATAAGCACCCGGCGTATCAATGAATGCCACAATCGGCAGCTTGAATTTGGCCGCGAGTTGCATTTTCAGCAGCGCCTTGCGATATCCCTCCGGATGGGCGCAGCCGAAATTACACGCAATTTTTTCTTTGGTGTTCCGCCCCTTCTGATGCCCCACCAGCATCACTTTATGACTGCCTATTCTCCCGGTACCGGCAACAATGGCCTGGTCATCGCCATAGCGCCGGTCGCCGTGGAGTTCTTCAAATTCTTTGACAATCAAATCAATATAATCCCGAGTCTGCGGCCGCGCGGGGTGCCGCGCCACCTGCACGGTTTCCCAGGCCGTTAAATTGTCGTAGGTTTTTTTCAGCACCGCCGTGAGATTGTCGCGCAGGCGCATGATTTCCGCGCTGTAATCCACACCCTTCTGATCCTGAATCATCACCAGTTCCTGAATCTGCCGCTCCAGTTGCAGCACGGGCTGTTCAAAGCTTAAGCCCAGTTGCGCGCGGATCGGGGTTTCCGGCTCCTGGGCCGTTGCTTTGGCCGCATCGTTCTTCACGGTTGCACTCAGAGTCTCCGGTGACGCCGCCCGCTTATTACTGGCTGATTTTTTAACCGCCGCCTTTTTTTCAAGTTTTCCGCGTGCCGCCGCCATGTTCGCTCCTGATTGTAAAAAACGCTTATCTCCAGGCGCTATATAACTGATTTTATCACCGCACGGGTAAGTTCACCAACGCGCTCATGGCGCATTGATATCCAAAGAGCACCGCATGAATAATGCGGTGGTGTGCGTACCTATGGGAAACATCACCCGTCGATCTGTCATGCACCCGCCACAATCTGTCTGAAAACCCCCGCTATGGCGGGCGGTGTTGGTTGGGGTATACTGATGCCTTGCCCGACCGCCGATGATCGCTGGAGCGATGGAATGCCGGGCGGTGGCGGAAGGGTCCCGAAAATTCATCGGAAGCGGACAAGGGATTTATGAGTAAAATACTGCTGGCTGTTTCTGAACAATGGACGGGCGATAAACGCCTGGACGCGCTGGGCCAATGGGCCAACCGGCTTGATGCGCCGATTATCGCGGTGCATGTGGTCGTGGGGCTTTCAGACAACACCCATGAAGAAAGTCCTGGTGAACGGGCGTTAAAAGATGTTGTTACGCAATTGAAAAAAACCAATCCACGGGTAGAATCGTTGCTGTTATTTGCCAATGATTTGGTCGATGGCCTGTTTCAGGCCGCCACAGAGCATCAGGCCACGATGATTGTCCTGGGCTTGTCCCGGCAGGGTGTCCTGGAGCGGCTGATTGAAGGTAATGTTCAGCGGGCGGTTCTTAACAACAGCCGCCTGCCGATTCTGGCCCTTCCACCGGATTGGGACGGCATCATCTGACGAAATTTGAAACTTATTTTTTGTAGGTACCAAACCACTATGAACGCGCAAGCTGCTCCTGTTATTCCCAACCTTGAATCCCGCGCCGGCCGAAACTGGGCCTTGTTGGAACCCGCGGGGGGATTTGTCTCCCGCCATAATGGCCCCTCAGAAGATGAAGTTGCCGCTATGCTTCAAACACTGGGCCTGCAATCGCTAGATGATCTGGTGGAACGAACCGTCCCCGCCGCTATCCGCATGACCCGCAAGCTGGCGCTGCCCGCACCACTTTCCGAGCACGCACTTCTGGATAAATTGCGCCTCATGGGAGCCAAAAATAAAACCTTCCGTTCGCTCATTGGCATGGGATATTACGGCTGCATCACCGCGCCGGTCATCCAACGCAATATTCTTGAAAATCCAGGCTGGTATACGCAGTACACGCCCTATCAGGCGGAAATTGCCCAGGGCCGGCTGGAAGCCTTGCTGAACTTTCAGACCATGGTCGCCGATCTTACCGGCTTGCCGATTACCAATGCCTCACTGCTCGATGAAGCCACCGCCGCGGCGGAAGCCATGGCGATGTGCCATGCGCTGGCTGAAAGCGGCCGTGATCTATTTTTTATTGCGGAAAATTGCCACCCGCAAACCATAGAAGTGGTTCATACGCGCGCCATGGGATTGGGCATTACACCCATTATCGGGGCGGCTTCTCAGATTGATTTTAAATCCGGCAACATCTTTGGAATGTTGCTGCAATATCCCGCCACCGACGGACAGATTATGCCATTGGATGATCTGACCGCGCATGCCCATAAGGAAAAAGTGAAAGTGGTAGTGGCCACCGATCTTTTGGCGCTGACATTGTTGCGCCCGCCTGGTGAGTTTGGCGCCGACATTGCCGTGGGTTCCAGCCAGCGGCTGGGCATGCCCATGGGTTATGGCGGCCCCCATGCGGCATTTCTGGCGGCGCGGGAAGAATTCACACGGAAAATGCCGGGGCGGATTGTGGGCATATCGCGCGATGTCAATGGCGGGCCGGCCTATCGCCTGGCCATCCAAACCCGTGAACAGCACATCCGCCGGGAAAAAGCCACCAGCAATATCTGCACCGCCCAGGTTCTTCCCGCCATTATTTCCGCCGCCCACGCGGTTTATCACGGCCCACAGGGCCTGGCGGACATCGCCCTGCGCATTCGTGCCTGGACATTGGTTTTAGCAGGCGGTTTGCAGCGTCTGGGCTATAAGCTCATGCACAGCCAATTTTTTGACACGCTGCGGATCATTCCCTCTCCCGGCATCACCGCACAACAGATCATTCAGGATGCCGCAACGCGGAAATTTAATTTCCGCACGTTCGGCGACGGCACGCTGGGCATTTCCCTGGATGAACTTACGGATCTGGAGGAAGTGCATTCTCTGCTGCATATTTTTTCACAGGGCCGGCCATTGCCTTATCTGCTGAATCAGGTGGTGCAGGATATGCGCGTGGAATATCCGCTGGCGCTGGCCCGCACGAGCCGGTATCTCACCCATCCGGTATTTAACACCCACCACAGCGAGACACAGATGCAGCGTTATTTGCGTATGCTGGAATCGCGTGATTTATCGCTCACCACGTCCATGATTCCACTGGGATCATGTACCATGAAACTCAACGCCGCCGTGGAAATGATGCCCATTACCACGCCGCAATGGGCGGATATGCACCCGTTCTGTCCGCCGGATCAGGCGGGCGGCTATCAGATACTGATGAGCCAGCTTGAACGGTTTTTATGTGAAATAACGGGCTTCTCCGCCGTGTCATTTCAGCCCAACGCCGGTTCGCAGGGCGAATATGCCGGCCAGATGACGATTCGCGCCTACCATCAATCGCAGGGGCAGCCCGGGCGAAATATCTGCTTGATTCCCGTTTCCGCCCATGGCACCAATCCCGCCAGCGCCGCGGTTGCCGGAATGGAGGTTGTCCCGGTGGCGTGCGATGAAAAAGGAGACATCGATCTCCATGATTTGCGCCGCCTGGCGCAAGAACATCAGGCCCGTCTGGCTTGTTTGATGGTGACTTATCCCTCCACCCACGGTGTCTTTGAAGAGCACATCCGGGAAATCTGCGATATTGTTCATGCCTGCGGCGGACAGATTTACATGGATGGTGCCAACATGAACGCCCAGGTCGGCCTGTGCCGCCCGGCGGATATGGGAGCGGATATCTGCCATCTCAATTTACACAAAACCTTCTGTATTCCCCATGGCGGTGGCGGACCGGGCATGGGGCCTATTGCGGTGGCGGAACATCTGATTCCATTTTTGCCGGGCCATCCGGTCATTGGCATGGGAACCGCTAAATCATTGGGGACGGTGGCGGCGGCCCCTTATGGCAGCGCGTTGATTCTGATAATTCCCTGGGCCTATATCAGCCTGATGAGCGGCGCGGGCCTGATCCGGGCCACCCAATTGGCCATCCTAAATGCCAATTACATGGCCGCCCGCCTCAAGGCTCATTATCCAATCCGCTTTGTCGGATCACGCGGACTCTGTGCCCATGAATTTATTGTTGATGCCAGTGAGTTTGAAGCCTCGGCTGGAATAAAAGTCGAAGATATCGCCAAACGCCTTATGGACTTTGGCTTTCATGCGCCGACCATTTCCTGGCCGGAGCATGGCACATTAATGATTGAACCCACCGAAAGCGAAAGCAAAACGGAATTGGACCGCTTTTGTGATGCGCTGATCGCAATCCGCAATGAAATTAAAGATATTGAAGCCAGCCGCGCGGATCGCAAAAACAATGTGCTCAAAAACGCCCCGCACACCGCCCGGATGATCGCGGCGGAACCCTGGCCGCACGCATACAGCCGGGAAAAGGCCGCCTATCCGTTGGATTATCTCAAATCGCATAAATTCTGGCCCGCGGTGGGACGCATTGATAATCCTTATGGCGATCGGCACCTGGTGTGTACCTGCCCGCCGATGCCGTCATCGAAGGAAAATATATGAATTGCTGTGGTAAAGCATTACCATGACGGATAAATCATGCCAACCCTTAAGCTTCTGGCCGCCGCCATCCCGGCAAGCCGGTGTCCCCAATGAGCACCGCATGATTAATGCGGTGGCCGGTTCACATCAGTAAATCAACCCCCGGATTACATCCGGTGCTCATCGCGCATAGAGATGGTGGCGTGAATCGAGGATTGCAACGTACAATATCACGAATATCGTGCTGCGATTGGAATGTGACGCGGAGCTTGTATGGTTGGCCATTTTGTGTTTCATGCCTATCGGTCATGGAATGCCGACAACCCAAATGGCTATGTAAAACGCGGCCGCCTTGGCATCCTCGCACCCGATATAAGCCTGGCCCGCGCGCGTGATCTTCTTGCAACCCACCCTTCCATCAGGTGGGATGTCCAATATCAGGAATTGATTTTCGCGATCATCCGAGAGATATGCGATACGGAAGTGTGGCGATTGCACGGAATCGCCATCACGCCTACCCATATTCACTCAGTGGTCAGCACGCATCAGGCACTGGACCTTCATTGGGTGCAGCGCCGGATGAAGCAACAACTGGGCCGACGATTATCTTTGCGCACCGGGAACAGGGGAAAGCGATGGCTATCGCGCGGCGGGCAGCCCACGCGCGTTAAGGATTCCAAGCATCTGCACTATTTGTTACGAGAATATCTGCCGCAGCAGGGTGGATTATACTGGTGCGAAGGAAAGAGCACCGCATGATAATGCGGTGGCCGATTCACATCAGTAAATCAACCACCGGATTGCATCGCGGTGCTCATGGCGCATTGAGACCCAAAGAGCACCGCATGACTAATGCGGTGGTCGGTTTACACTTCTCAATCAACCACCGGATTGCATCCGGCGCTCATGGCGCATTGAGACCCAAAGAGCACCGCATGATAATGCGGTGGCCGATTCACATCAGTAAATCAACCACCGGATTGCATCCGGTGCTCATGGCGCATTGATATCCAATGAGCACCGCATGATAATGCGGTGGTCGGTTCACACTTCTCAATCAACCACCGGATTACATCCGGCGCTCTCAACCACCAACGCTGCGAATGCGGTCGTTATTTTGACCCCAACCTGCGCGGCGTGCTTTCACAGGCTACCGTTGTATTGCGCCTCTTTGCTTAACCCGCTATAGAATGTAGCAGTAGCGTCAGGAAAGGATCGCGATTCATGCGCATTGCCATGGCCCAGCTTAATCCCACCGTCGGTGACATCGCCGGTAATACCAAACGCATCAATGCCGCCATCACGCGCGCCATTCAGGATGGCGCGGAGTTGCTGGTAACTCCGGAATTATCCGTCATTGGTTATCCACCGCGGGATTTGCTGTTAAAGCCCGGTGTCCTGCGGCAAATGGAACACGCGGTTGAAAATATCGCCGGACACAGCCGGGGGATTACCACCATGATCGGCTATGCCCAGGAAAATCCGCACCCGCCGGGCCGGGCGCTTTACAATGCGGTGGCGGTGGTGCGGGATGGAGCGGTGCTGCATCGCGGCGTTAAAAGCCTGCTGCCAACTTATGACGTTTTTGATGAAAGCCGGTATTTTGAACCCGGCCCCAAAACTGAAACGGTGATGCTGGGATCGCATCGCATCGGCTTATCAATATGTGAAGACTTGTGGAATGATGAGCAGATAGTGGGCCGGCGGCTTTACAGCTTTAATCCTGTGGAGGCGCTGGCGAAGGCGGGAGCGACGATACTGGTGAACATCAGCGCATCACCATTTACGCTGGGGAAAAACGATTTTCGCCGCAAACTCATCAGCCATCAGGCGCGGCGCTGGAACATGCCCATTGTGTATGTCAATCAAGTGGGGGCGAATGATGAGTTGATTTTTGACGGCTGCTCCATGGCGTTTGACGCGGCGGGCAATCTGCTTGCCCAGGGTAAGGATTTTGAAGAAGACCTGGTGGTTTTTGATTTGCCGGGGCCGGTGAAACTCGATTGCCCCGGCCCGCGCACGGGGATAGCCTCCATACATGCGGCGCTGGTGCTGGGATTGCGGGATTATGCCCATAAGTGCGGATTTAAAACCGCGGTCATCGGGCTTTCCGGCGGCATAGATTCCGCAGTGGTGGCGGCGCTGGCGGTTGAGGCTCTGGGAAAGGAAAATATTACAGGTGTGGCATTACCATCCCGCTACAACTCCGAGCACAGCCGGAGCGATGCGCAAAAGCTGGCGCAGGCATTGGGAATTGATTTTCATATTGTGCCCATTGAAACCGCGCATCATGCCATGGAAACGACACTGCATCCCTTGTTTAAAGATGCTCCACCCGGTCTGGCGGAAGAAAATCTCCAGGCCCGCATCCGCGGCAATCTGCTGATGGCGTTATCAAATAAATTCGGCCACCTGTTGTTAACCACAGGAAATAAAAGCGAAGTAGCCACCGGATACTGCACGCTGTATGGAGATATGTGTGGCGGATTGGCGGTGATCAGCGATGTGCCAAAAATGATGGTGTATGAACTTGCGCGCTTGATCAACGCCCAATGTGAAAAAGAGGGTTTACCCGCCGTCATTCCCGAAGGGTCAATAACCAAGCCGCCCAGCGCGGAGTTGCGTCCGAATCAAACCGATCAGGACAGTTTGCCGCCCTATCCGGTTTTGGATGCCATTCTGCACCGGTACGTGGAGGAGGAAAAATCCGTCTGGGATATTATCCGGGAAGGCTTCGACAAACAGACCGTATTGCGCGTGGCCCGGCTGGTGGATCTCAACGAATATAAGCGCAAACAAATGCCGCCCGGATTAAAAGTGACATCTCGGGCCTTTGGTTATGGCCGGCGGATGCCCATTGCCCAGCGCTATGATCCCGCAGCCATGGCCCAGGAATCCGGATAATCAAACGGCGGCGGGGATGCCGTGGCGTTGTTTTTGCACCCAGCCCATAAACAATTTTTACTTTCCGCTGTAACTTTGAAGCCGCCAGCGCGTTTGGCTCCAATGTAGGAAACGATTCCAGTATGCAATCGGATGTTCCGATGGCCCGGAATTCGGCGTTTCAATCCTTTAAGGAGTTATTTATGCGTAAGTTTGTAGTGGCTTTACTGGCGGTTTTACTCGTTGGAGCGATCGCTCCGATGGTGCCGCAGGTTGTTCAGGCGCAAGAAGCTGCGGCCAGTAAGGATCAAACCGGAACTTTGGCTGGTAAAGTGGTGGATCCCAATGGCAATCCAGTCAGCGGTGCCATGGTGCGCGTAATGCTGATTACCAATAACGGCCCGCGGCAACGTGGCCGTATGCAGCCCAATAAGGTTCAACCAGGCCAGACGGTTTGGATCAAGCACGTTATGGTGACAGGCGTTACCAAAACCGCCGATGATGGGACTTTTACGGTGAATAATGCTCCGGTTGGCAAATATCGCATTTTTGTATTTGACCGCGGCGTAGGCTTCGGCCGCGTACAAAAGCCTGTTACGGTGGCCTCTGGCGCTACCGCTGATGCCGGAACCATTACCCTGCAGAAAGGCCGCCCGGGCCGTGGTGGACGCCGTGGTCCTCCGCCAGGCCAGTAAAGCTAATGTTTTATCTGCGTGAAGCCTTGAAGGGCGCAGCGGTTTGCACCGCGGCCATTCGCTGAGCCATAGCGCCAAAGTCCCGATCTCCTTCTAAACGGCTCACACCTTCATCATGCAGAATATCAACCCCGTCCCGCAGGCCAAACCCTGCGGGACTTTTTTTTGTAAAACAGTAATCATTATGGCGCTATACAGCCGATAATCAACTTGGATATTGCAATCGCGAATAAATCAGGTAGTGTCGTAAACAACCGCCGATTTTCGCTGATCTTAAAGATGGTAAGGTTATGACGTCCGCTATGTTGGCCGGGATAAATCCATTGTTCTCTCCGGCCAGTCTGATGAGAGGCATATTTGCATGGATGATTCACAAAAGCAATCCATGGATTGGGACAATCCGGCTGGAATCTTCTGGAGATTATTCCAGCAAAGTGCGGAGGTGACGATTCTTATTGATGCCGGGACCGGCCAAATCCTTAACGCGAACGATGCCGCGGTGGCATTTTATGGGTATTCACAGGAACAGTTTCAGGGCCTGTTTATCTGGGACATCAATACGCTGCCCCGTGCAACCACGTTGGAGCATTTAAAAGAGGTTGCGATCGGCCAAAAAACGAACTTTACTTTCCAGCATCGTTTATCCAACGGAGAGATAAAAGATGTAGAGTCCTATACAGTGGCGCTGGACGTCGGTGGGAGGGTTATTATATATGATGCCATTCGCGACATTACAGACCGCAACAAGTTCCAGGCCGAGTTGAAACTGTTTAAGCAGGCCATTGAGTCTGCCTGGAACGGCATTATCATCACTGATGCGCAGTCATCGGACACACCGATTGTTTATGTCAATCCGGCATTTGAAGCCCTTACGGGCTATACGCTGGCGGAGGTTCGCGGAAAAAATCCGCGGCTGCTGCAAGGGCCGGAACATGATCAAATCGGCCGGGCGGAAATTCGTGCCGCCATTCAAGCTCAAAAGGCAATCAGCACGATCATCCGTAATCATCGTAAGGATGGAACTTTGTATTGGTGCGAAGTGGCAATTTCTCCGGTTTTCAGCGCCGACGGAACGGTCAATCATTGGGTGGGCGTGCAAAATGATATCACAGCGCGGCAAGAAGCCGAACATAAATTAAATCAACTGGCATTTTTTGACTCGTTGACAGGAATTCCCAATCGTCATTTACTGCTGGAACGGCTCGGCCACGATTTGAATCTGGCCCGCCGATCTGCTCAGACCGGTGCTGTTTTATTTATTGATCTGGATCGGTTTGAAGAAATAAACGGCACACATGGTCATGATACCGGCGACGAAATACTGCGGGTTGTCTGCAACCGGTTAAAACACATTTTAAGGGAAACCGATACGATCGCTCGCGTGGGAAGCGATGAATTCGTCATTTTATTGCCGGCGGTCTGCAACAGTTCGCAGATCGTCACTGATCAAATTGAGTTAGTCCTGCGGCGAATCAGGAGTTCGCTTTCCGAGCCGGTCCGGTCCGGCGAGTTGGAACATCCAATTACCGCCAGCATCGGCATAACCATTTTCCCCCAGGATAACGTGTCACCATTGGATTTAATGTCGCAGGCCGATATTGCCATGCATCAAGCCAAGGAGGATGGACGCGACACCACATGCTATTTTGAATCGCAAATGCAAACCCAGATTCAGGAAAGGTTGGCATTGGTTCATAATTTGCATGACGCATTGACACGCGATGAGTTTCTGATGTTTCTTCAGCCGCAGTGGGACAAGTGCGGCGCACTTGTTGGCGCGGAGGCCCTGATACGTTGGCGCAGCCGGGATGGTGGATTGATATCTCCGGCTAAGTTCATTCCCGTGGCGGAGGCTACGGGCCTGATTGTGCCTATGGGGCAGTTCATGCTCCGCGAAGCATGTTGGGCGATAAAACAGTTGGAAGCGACGGGGCGGAATTTCCGGCTTGCGGTGAACGTAAGTTTGCGACAATTCAGGGCGCCGGATTTTGTGGAAAAAATCAAACAGTATGTGCTCGTGACGGAAATTAACCCTGCGCACTTGACACTGGAAATCACCGAATCGGTGCTGATGAGGGATCCCAGGCTTGCCACGGAAAAAATGACGGCGCTTAACAGCCTGGGTATTGAATTTTCAATTGACGATTTTGGCACCGGCTACTCCTCCTTGGGCTACTTGAAGAATTTGCCTTTGCGTGAACTGAAAATAGACCGGTCCTTTATTCAGGATGTTTCCACAAATGCTAATGATGCGGCGCTGGTAGAGGCCATTCTTGCCATTGCCCGGTCGCACGGCATGCGCGTTGTGGCCGAGGGTATTGAAACGCCGGAGCAGCTCGAATTTTTAAAATCGCGAGGCTGTGAATATTTCCAGGGATATATGCTGGGAAGACCGGGGCCGGCACAGGAGACGCTTGACAAAATGCTGGGGCTGATCAAAGTTCATTAAGGGACCGTGAAACAATAACTTCGCATTTTATGGCGCAGGAGTTTTGCCGTCGGCGAGGCGCGAGCGACGAGCATACCTCGCCAGAGGGTCTGTAAGGAGCGAGCAACGAAGCCGGCGGTCAAAAGAATCAGCCAGAAGGTGCGAAGTTATTGTTTCACGGTCCCTGAGATGCGTGGCATCGGCAGTCAGGCGAATCCACAATTATCGCAAACATCGACACTGCTAAACGATGGGTAAAGAAAGGGCCTTATTTTTCTGGGTGTGGCTATATTTATTGGCAATCCTATTTGGTAGATGAAGGTAGACGCGGCGTCCCGCCGCGTTTTAACGCGGCTGTCCCGATGACCATCGGGATACTATGGGTAGCCAAAAAATATGGCCACACCTTTTTTTATCGGCAACATAATTCCATATTGACTTTATAGCTAAATAAGAATATAAGAATGATATGGATTGCTTGTCAGTTGGTGTTTTGAGTACAGACACTATACTAACAGGCGGGTATATATATTGTTTCAGGTGTTTTATGACTGTGGATCGTGGCGTGCGTATCGTAGTCGGTGTTATGGTGCTCATCAGCGTTGCTCTGGCGGTTTGGGTCAACCAATGGTGGCTGATTTTAGCCGCGTTTGTTGGATTGAATCTGATCCAATCCGCCTTCACCGGCTTTTGCCCGTCGGAGATAATTCTGGGCAAATGTGGTTTGAAACCAACGCACTAGGGGATCGTAAAAGAATAAATTCGCATTTTATGGCGCAGGAGTTTTGGCCGCCGACGAGGCGCGAGCGACGAGCATACCACGACAGAGGGTCTGTAAGGAGCGAGCAAC
>JABEBX010017425.1_pt1 | contig 15746 bp, 12 predicted proteins | sample 7245971 | NCBI WGS metagenome assembly JABEBX01 (sample SAMN14506365, study PRJNA622280) | hot springs metagenome | biome: hot spring [ENVO:00000051]|acidic hot spring [ENVO:00002120]; feature: spring [ENVO:00000027]|sediment [ENVO:00002007]; material: sediment environment [ENVO:01001048]... | reverse complement strand
ATGGCCTTCGGCGGCACGGCGCTGATTTTCTTCGGGCTGTCGGCCTGGGTGCTCACCAGCAAGCGCGATTTCAGCTTCATGGGCGGCTTTCTGTTTGCCGGCATGATCGTGGCGCTGCTGGCCGGATTGGCGGCCGTGTTCTTCCAGATGCCCGCCTTGTCGCTCGCGGTTTCGGCCGCGGTGGTGCTGCTGATGTCGGGCATGATTCTGTTCGAGACCAGCCGCATCGTGAACGGTGGCGAGACTAACTACATCCTGGCCACGGTGAGCCTGTTTGTCAGCATTTTCAACCTGTTCACCAGCTTGCTGCAGTTGCTCGGTTTCATGAGCAGCGACGACTGAAGGAGCACGCGATGAACTGCCCGCACTGCGCAGAGACCACCCTGGTGATGGCCGAGCGCCACGGCATCGAGATTGATTACTGCCCGAAGTGCCGTGGCGTGTGGCTCGATCGCGGCGAGCTCGACAAAATCATCGAGCGCGCCGCGGCGGTGGAACAGGCGGCGGCCCCGCGAGCGACCGCGCCCCAGCCCGTGGTCCCCCAGCCGGCCCGCCAGCCGAATTTCGAGGACAGCGATTTTCGCCAGCGTTCCTACGATCCGCGCTTTGGCCAGCAGCCCTACAAAAAGCGCAAGTCGCTGCTGTCCGATCTGTTTGATTTCGATTGACACACTGCGCTCCAACCGTGTCATTTCTTGGGGGGCTGCGGCCCCCCTTTTTTTGTGCCTTCCTTTACGCTTTTTTGACTCGATCATGGAATTTCTGCACGCTTCGTTTCTGGGTTATGCGCTGTGGCTCTGGCTGGTGTTTGGCGGCGTGGTTGTCACCCTGCTGGCGCTTGACCTCGGGGTGTTGCACCGCGAGGGCGGTGAAATCAGCGTGACGGAAAGCCTGTGGCTGTCGGCGGGCTATATCGCCGTGGCGGTGGCTTTTGGCGGCTGGCTGTGGTGGCAGGTGGGAGCGCAGCAGGGCATGGATTACTTCACCGCCTATGCGGTGGAAAAAAGTCTGTCGCTCGGCGCGGGCGCCACGCTGGTGCAGGAATTCCACTGGGTGCTCTACCTGTTCGCCGCTTTCCTGATCTACACCGGCATCAAAATGCTGTGGGCCGCCGATCATGCGCCCGACCCGATGCACAACCCGGTACTGCGCCTCATTCGCCGCGTGGTGCCGGTGACGGAGCAGTTGCACGGCAAGGCTTTTTGGGTGAAACAGCCTGACGCGCACGGGCGGGTGCGGCGCATCGCCACCCCGCTGTTCATGGCCTTGGTTACGGTGGAACTGGCTGATTTGGTGTTTGCGGTGGACAGCGTGCCCGCCGTGTTCGCGGTCACGGCCGATCCCTTTGTGGTGTACACGAGCAATATCTTCGCCATTCTGGGACTGCGCGCGCTGTACTTCGCGCTGGCGGCCATTCTGCACCGCTTCGCCTATCTGAAATACGCGCTGGCGCTGGTGCTGGTGTTCATCGGTGGCAAGATTATTGCGGCCGAGTGGGTCGGCAAGATTCCCTCGGCCATCAGCCTGAGCGTGACTTTTGGCCTGCTGGCTGCGGGTGTGCTGTTCTCGTTGTGGAAAACGCACGGCGCAGCAAGCGAAGGCAGGCCTGCTGGGGGTTGACGATCAGCAAACGTGTCGCAAGCCAAGTTGGCTGTTGCGTCTGGCGTTCAAAATCTCCTGGCTGTTGCGGCCGGGTTCTGCGGCGCGTGCTGAATCAGCTCATTTCGCTGGCCTGTGCAATGACTTCGAGCAGCGCGGCGCCGTAGGTGTCGCGCTTTTTGTCGCCCACGCCGGAAATGCCGCGTAGCGCATCCAGGCTATCCGGCCGGGCCAGGGCGATGGCCTGCAGCGTGGCGTCGGGAAACACCACAAAGGCGGGCACGCCGTGCTCTTTGGCGGTGGCTGCGCGCCAGGTGCGCAGGTGGGCGAACAGCTCGGCATCGGCGCTCGACATGGCCTGCATGGTCAGCCGCGTGCCGGTCGACGTGGTGCTGCCGTTGGTGCTGCGGCGACGGCGCTGCCCGCCGGGCTCGCGGTGCTTGAGGTGGATGCGCTGCGCGCCCTTGAGCACCGCGCGACTGGCGTCGGTGAGGTGCAGCACGTTGAAATGCGCGGCGTCGACTTCGACCAGTCGTTGTGCGACGAGCTGGCGCAGCAGCAAGCGCCAGTCGGTCTCGCTCAGATCGGCGCCGATGCCGAAGGTGGACAACGCATGGTGGCCGTGACGCTCGGTCTTCTCGGTGCGTTTGCCGCGCAGCACGTCGATGAGATGGCTGGCTGCGAAGCTGGTGCCGCTGGCCTGGCGGCAGCGGTAGATGGTGGATAGCAGCTTTTGCGCGGCCTCGGTGGCGTCGACGAGTTGCGGCGGGTTCAGGCAGTTGTCGCAGTTGCCGCAGGGCGCGCTGGCTTCGCCGAAGTAGCCCAGCAGGCGCACGCGGCGGCAGTCGGCGGCTTCGGCCAGCGCGAGCATGGCGTCGAGCTTGGCGGTGGACAGGCGCTTGTAGGCGTCGTCGGCGTCCGACAGGTCGATCAGCCGACGTTGCTGCACCACGTCGGCCAGGCCGTAAGCCATCCACGCGGTGGCGGGCAGGCCGTCGCGCCCGGCGCGGCCGGTTTCCTGAAAATAGCCCTCGATGGACTTGGGCATGTCGAGGTGGGCGACGAAACGCACATCGGGCTTGTCGATGCCCATGCCGAAGGCGATGGTGGCCACCATGACGATGCCGTCTTCATCGAGAAAACGCCGCAGGTGCGCCGCGCGTGTGGCCGCGGGCAGGCCGGCGTGATAGGGCAGGGCACGCAGGCCGTGGCCCGCGAGCATCTCGGCCACTTCTTCCACGGTGTTGCGCGACAGGGCGTACACCACGCCGCAGTCATGCGGATGTTCGCTGCGGATGAACTGCAGCAGTTGCGCGCGGCCGTCGCGTTTTTCCACCACGCGGTAGCGGATGTTGGGGCGGTCGAAACTGGAGACGAACTCGGCGCCCTCGTGCAACAGGCGCTGCACGATTTCGTGGCGCGTGGGTTCGTCGGCGGTGGCGGTCAGCGCCACGCGCGGCACCTCGGGCCAGCGCTCGCGCAGCAGCGAGAGCTGGCCGTATTCCGGGCGGAAGTCGTGGCCCCACTGCGAGACGCAATGCGCCTCGTCGATGGCGAACAGGGCGATGCGCAGATCGTCGAGCAGGGTCTGGCCGGATTCGCTCAGCAGGCGTTCGGGCGCCATGTAGAGCAGGTCCAGCTCGCCCTGGCGCGCCGCACGCTGCACCGCGCGGGCCTCGCTGGCGTCGAGGGTGGAGTTGAGAAAGGCGGCGCGCAGGCCCAGCTCGCGCAGCGCGGCCACCTGGTCTTGCATCAGCGCGATCAGCGGCGACACCACGATGCCCACACCCTCGCGCAGCAGCGCCGGAATCTGGAAGCACAGCGATTTGCCGCCGCCGGTGGGCATGAGCACCAGGGCGTCGCGGCCCGCAACCACATGGTCGATGGCCTGGGCTTGCAAACTGCGGAACGCGGGGTAGCCCCAGACGTGTTGCAGCGCGTCCAGGGCAGAGGGAAACTTCTTGGGCATGGACGCTATTGTCGCTGCGCCGACAGCCTTACTTGCGCATCAGCGTGGACTTGCCGAACAGGCTCTCGATGAGATCGACCGCCACCTCGGCGGTACGGTTGCGTTCGTCGAAGGCGGGGTTGAGTTCCACCACGTCGAGCGAGGCCAGCAGGCCGGTGTCGGCGATCATTTCCATGCAAAGCTGCGCTTCGCGGTAGGTGGGGCCGCCGGGCACGGTGGTGCCCACGCCGGGGGCGATGTCGGGGTCGAGAAAATCGACGTCGAAACTCACATGCAGATGAGTGTCGTTGTCCACGCCTTCGAGTGCCCGGCGCATGGCGTCGCGCATGCCGTATTCGTCGATGTAACGCATGTCGAACACGTCGAGCCCGGCCTGATGCACCAGCCGTTTTTCCTCTGCGTCCACGCTGCGGATGCCGATCTGCCGGATGCAGGAGGGTTGCAGTTGCGGCGCCGGGCCGCCCAGGGTGGTGAGCGCTTGCGGGCCGTTGCCGCACAGGCAGGCCACGGGCATGCCGTGAATGTTGCCGGTGGGCGTGACGGTGTGGGTGTTGAAGTCGGCATGGGCGTCGAGCCACAGCACGCGCAGCTTGCGACCCTGTGCGCGGCAATGCTGCGCCACCGCGCTGAGCGAGCCGATGGCCAGGCAATGATCGCCGCCCAGCAGGACGGGCAGGGCTTGAGCCCGCAAGGCATCGCCCACGGCCTGATGTACCGCGGTGTTCCAGGCGATGACTTCGGGCAGATGGCGATAGCCGCAGGCCGGTGGTTGCCAAGGGTTGTGCGGGCCGATGAGATTGCCGGTATCGAGCACCGTCAGGCCCTGAGCGCGCAGGGCGCGGTCGATGCCGGCCACGCGCAGCGCTTCCGGCCCCATGGAGGCGCCACGGTCTGCAGCGCCGATGTCGGTGGGCGCGCCGATGAGATGAATGACGGGGCTGGCACTCATGGGGCAACAGGCTCGGATTCAGCCTCTGTGTCGCTCTCTGCACCGACATCCGCACCGTTCAGCTCGAAGGCCCGCGCCAACACGTCCCACGCCTGCTCGGCGGTTTCGACGAAGTGAAACAGATCCAGGTCTTCGGCGGCGATCATGCCGGTTTCGACCAGATAGTCGAAGTTGATCAGCTTGCGCCAGAAACTCTCGCCGAACAGCACGATGGGGCGCTGCCGCACCTTGCGCGCCTGCGTGAGGGTGAGCACCTCGAACAACTCGTCGAGCGTGCCGAAGCCGCCGGGGAAGCACACCAGCGCGACCGAGCGCATGAGAAAGTGCATCTTGCGCAGCGCGAAGTAGTGGAACTGGAAGCACAGCTCCGGCGTGATGTAGGGGTTGGGCCGCTGTTCGTGCTGCAGCACGATGTTCAGGCCGATGCTTTTGCCCTGGGCTTCGAACGCGCCGCGGTTGCCCGCCTCCATGATGCCGGGGCCGCCGCCGGTGACGACCACCAGCGGCTCGTCGGCATCGCAGGTGGCGCGGGTGACGAGGGTGGCGAAGCGCCGCGCCTCTTCGTAGTAGCGCGACATCTCGAGCTGCATGCGCGCCCGCGCGACGGCCTGGGCGTTGCCTTTGGCAATGGCTTCGGCCAGGCGCTGTTGCGCCACGTCGCGCGGCAGGATGCGCGCACTGCCGAAGATCACCAGGGTGGACTCGATGCCGTGCTCGGTCTGGATCAGTTCGGGCTTGAGCAGCTCGAGCTGCATGCGCACCGCGCGCATTTCTTCACGCAGGATGAACTCGGTGTCGGTGAACGCCAGTTTGTAGCTGCTGCCCGGCTGGTCGTAGGGCGAGGGCTCGACGGCGACGATGGCCGCATCTTCGCCTGCGCTGGGAAAGTTGCGGTCGGTGAGGTGGCTGCGCTTGTGGCGCAAAAGGCGTTGTTTGTTCATGCGGCAAGCATAGCGAATCGGTTTGAACGGGAAAGGGATGTTTCGCGAGATGTTTCGCAGCGCCGCAGCCGTTACGTTTTCAAACGGCATTGCGTCGCAAATGCGCCTAAAACCCTCACATCAAAAAACGATGAGGAGCACATCATGGCAAGCATTCACCTCGATACCCCCGCGGCGGCTGGCACGCCGGGGCGCAACATCCGCAAGGCTGCTGGCATCTGGAGCCTGTTGTTCGCCAGCCTGACGGCCATCATCGGCTCGGGCTGGCTGTTCGCGCCGCTTACGGCGGCCACACAGGCCGGGCCGGCCAGCATTCTTTCGTGGGCCATCGGCGGCGCGGCCATTCTGGTGCTGGCTTTTGTGAATGCCGAACTCACCAGCTCGTTTCCGGGCATGGGCGCGGTCATCACCTTTCCCAAGTTGAGCCACGGCCACCTGGCTGCGGCGGTGGTGAGCTGGGTGGTGTTTCTCGGCTACGTGACCGTCGCTCCGGCCGAGGTGCTGGCGGTGGTGACTTACGCCAACAACTATCTGCCGGGCATGGTCGATGCGAAAACTTCGCTGCTGACCGACACCGGCATGATCGTCAGCATCTTGCTGCTCGGCGCTTTCATCCTCATCAACGCCTGGGGCGTGCGCGCCCTGCTGCGGCTGGGCAATACCTTGATGATCTGGAAGCTCATCATCCCCATTCTGACCATCGTGGCGCTGATGCTCGCCTCGTTTCATGTGGGCAATTTCACCGCGCAGGGCTTCGCCCCGTTTGGCGCCAAAGGCACGATCGCGGCCATCGCCACCTCGGGCATCGTGTTCAGCTATCTGGGCTTTCGCCAGGCCATCGAACTGTCGGGCGAGGCGACCAACCCGCAGCGTGACGTGCCCATTGCCATCATCGGCTCGGTGCTGATCGCCGGGGCGATTTTTGTCATGCTGGAAGTGGCCCTCATCGGCGCAGTCAATCCTTCCGACATCGCGCAGGGCTGGGCCAAGCTTCACTTCACCGGGGTGTCAGGCCCGTTCGCCGGTCTGGCCGTGATTCTGGGCATGAGCTGGCTGGCCATCCTGCTCTACATCGACGCTGTGGTCTCGCCAGCGGGCACCGGCCTGGTGTATGGCGGCACTACAGCGCGCGTGGTTTACGCCACCGGGCGCGACGGTCTGTCCACGCCCTGGTTCGCCAAGCTGAACAAAAACGGCGCGCCGTCCACCGGGCTGTGGATCACCTGGATCGTGGGCATTCTGTTCTTCCTGCCGTTTCCATCGTGGCAGAAGATCGTCACCTTCATCTCGTCGGCCACCGTGCTGGGTTATGGCATCGGCCCGGTGGCGCTGATGACCCTGCGCCGCAGCATGCCGCTGGGCACTTATCCGCGCCCCTTCACCTTGAAAGGCGCAAGCCTGTGGGCGCCGCTGGCCTTCATCGTGGCCAACTTGATCATCTACTGGTCGGGCGCGAGCACGGACAACTTCCTGTTCGGCGGCCTGGCCATCATCTTTGTGCTGTTCGTGATCGGTCAGGCCATCACCCACGGCGGCAAACTCAGCCATCTGCAATGGAAGGGCGCGTGGTGGCTGGCGCCGTATTTCTTCGCCATGTGGCTGGTGACCTATCTCGGTCCGAAGGATCTCATCGGCGGCACGGGATTGCTGACCTTCTATCAGGGCATGGTCGTCGTGGTCATCATCAGCATCGCCATCATGGCCATCGCCGTAGCCAGCGGCTTGCCCGAGCCGGAAGAGGCGCGCGAACTGATCGCGATGACTGGCAGGACGCGCGGCTGATTGCATAGCGTGAACAGGCCCTAGTTCTGCTTCACGCCCCTCGGCCGGGTGTTGACGTAAAAACGGCTGCGATCAATCGCAGCCGTTTTCAATTCAACCATGCCCGGGTTTGGTCAAAGTGCCACAGTGAATTTCAGCCCGATCACAAAGGCGTTGGGAATGTTGCTGGTGCGAAAGGGCTCGGCCTGCTGATCGGGATGGAGGATGTACTGCAGGTTGGGGGAGAGTCGGATTCCTGGGCTGAGTTGATAGCCATAGGCCAGTTCCATCATGGTCTCGCTCCCCGGTATATCGGTGCTTGCGCCAACCGAGGCGCGCGCCACCCGAATATTCTGCAGGGCCAGGCTGGAGAATCGCTGCTGGTTGATGACAAAGCCAAGTGTGTCTTGTTCACGACCGGGGAAAGGCCCTTGCATGACCGCGCCCAGTTCCAGAAAGCTGGATTCATTGACCCGGCCTGTGAGATTGGTCATCGCCACGCCAAAAAGGGTCAGGCCGCGTTGGGAGTTCATGTCAGGGCGCCACACCATCTGGCTGAACCGCACATAGGCGCCGGAGCGGTTGCGGTCGGTGCGGTAGGGCTGTCCCGTGAGGACGGCATAGTCGCCCTTGGCATCGAGTAGGGGATCGGTGTACTTGGAGCGATCAAACCAGCCGCCGATCTCATAGTCACGCGGATGGGTGTCGTTGGCGAAGGTCGTGGCATAGCCCATCGCCCAGGGCACGACGACGCCAGTGGCATCCTTGGTGCTCCAGTCGATGCCATGATCATTGGGGCGCTTGTCGTTCGGATTGACTTCGTACGCTCCAACTTTGGCGTAGAACTTGTCGGTCACCCAGCCCTTGGCGTAGCCGCCCCAACTCGACGCCGGAAAGTAAGTGAAGTTGCTGTTCTTGAAAACGAAAGTTGGGTTGCCGCAGGCCGAGTTGCTCTGGAAGTTGCAATACAGCGGGGAGTTGAGGAAGTCGATATTCGCCACCGTCCGCCCGCCCTGAATTTCCAGCCGCCCACCGAAAAACTTTTTCTCAACGGTGAAGTAGGCCAGGTGCAGGTTTTGCGTCCCGTAAATCTCCTGCACCGAGGTATTGTTGCCAATCGCCTCGTTTGACAAGCTCTGGCCGTGGCGTTGCGTGACGGCGATGTGCACGCTGGTGGCATTCCACCCCAGCATCTTCTGCAAATCCAGATCCGCGCCCAGGAAGAGTTGGCCTGCGTAGGCTGAGCCCTGCCGCAGGCCGCCGGTGGTGTTGGCTGCGGCTTCGCCGGTGTAATTGGCGGAGAAGGTCAGGCCATTGCCCAGGTCATACTGGCCCGGTGTGTGTGTGGACTGAGCGGCCTGCGCTGCGGCGCTGCTCATCAGCAAGAGTGCAGCGCACAGGCAGGTGGGCTTAAAAAGAGTGGAAAGCATCATGGAGGTCTCCTGGAAAAGATGAGGGATCAGGCAACAGGTTTTTTGAGCAAGCCCAACAACACCGCACTGACCACAGTGCCGGCGACGATGGCAATGACATACATCCCCAGATGCGACACCGCGTTGGGAATGGGCAGGACGAAGACGCCGCCATGGGGCACTCGCAACTGCACGGCGGCCACCATCGAAATGGCGCCGGCGACGGCCGAGCCGATCATGTTGGCGGGAATGACGCGTAGTGGATCGCGCGCGGCATAGGGAATGGCGCCTTCGGTGATGAAGGACAGGCCCAGCAACCCGGTGGCGCCCCAGGCCTCGCGCTCATCCAAGGTGAATCGGCTCGGAAAGACGCGCGTGGCCAACGCCAGCGCCAGGGGCGGGGTCATGCCAGCGGCCATGACGGCGGCCATGGGGGTGAAAATCTGGCTGGCGAGCAGACCGGTGGCGAAGGTGTAAGCCGCCTTGTTCACCGGGCCGCCCATGTCGAATGCCATCATCGCGCCCAGCATCAGACCGAGCAGGATGGCGCTGGCGCCCTGCATGCTTTTGAGCCAATCGGTGAGCCAGGCCAGGGCATGCGCCACCGGCGTGCCAACCACATAGATCATCAGCAGGCCGGTCAGCAAGGTGCCGAGCAGAGGCAGGATCAGCACCGGCTTGAGCCCCTCCACATGCCGATTGAGTTTCAGATGCTTGTTGAACCAATCCGTGCCGTAACCCGCGATGAAGCCTGAGACGATTCCGCCAAGAAATCCAGCGCCAATCGAGGAGGCGATCATGCCGCCGATCATTCCCGGCGCGATCCCCGGCCGGTCGGCGATGGAGTAGGCGATATAGCCCGAAAGCGCGGGAACGATGAGCGCAAAGGCCGCCTTGGCGCCGATCTGGAACAGTTCGTAGCCCAGTGTGCCAGCGTGCTCCGGTTTGAAGACGTAGATGCCCCCCAGTGCAAAAGACAGCGCGATGAGCAGGCCGCCCGCCGTGATGAAGGGCAGCATGAATGACACGCCGGTCATCAAATGCTTGTATGGCCCGGCGCGCAACACCGCGGCCTTTTCGCGCTTGCCAGACGCTTCGAAGCTGGCATCGCCCGCAGGGCTCAGGACCTGTGCCTCGGCCAGTGCGCGCCTGATCAAGGCCTGCCCGTCCTGGATGGCGGGTTTAGTGCTGGCCTGCAGTACCCGTTTACCCGCAAAACGCGATAAATCAACCTGCCGGTCTGCGGAAATGAGCACCACATCAGCCTGTGCGATGTCGTCGTCCGTGAGGGTGTTCTGCGAACCGACCGAGCCCTGCGTTTCGACCTTCACCAGGTGGCCGAGCGCCTTGGCGGCCTGCTCGATGGCTTCTGCGGCCATGAAAGTGTGGGCGATGCCCGTGGGGCAGGATGTGACCGCGACGATCCTGGCCGTAGTGGATCGGCTCTTGTCCGGTGGGGTGGGAGCGAGCGCGTGGTCCAGCACCGTGTTGACATTGGCAAGCACCTCTTCAATTGAGGCGGAGACGACGCGCAAGCCTGCAAAGCGTGGATCGGCGGCGTTCACCGGCCCTACGGCCAGCAGCGTGCCGCCCGCCGCAGTCTGCGTGCGCGTCAGCGGGTTGAGCACACCTTCTGCGGTGTTGACTTCAATGTCGATGGCTTGCTGTCGCTTGGCAGCCGCCAGGCGCAAGGCCTCGGCGGCGAGGACGCCGGCCACGGTGCGGTCTTGCGCCGCCACACATGCGAATAACGGGCTCATACGGGTCTCCTGTAGTGTGGTGCTTTCAGCGCTCGAGCTGAAGTTGCACTTGTGCCGCGAGGTGTTGCACCTGATCGCGCGGACCGAGATTGGGGCCGATCTGCCCGAGCTTGCTGTGGGCGAACGCGCTGCCCAGCCGGGCGATGTGCTCAAGCGTGGCGCGCTCCGCGAGTGCTGCAACGATGCCGGCCACCATCGCATCTCCCGCTCCCACGGTGCTCATGGGCTGCAGGGGAGGCAGGCTGGCGTGCAAGGCTGCGGTGGGCGAGATAAACAATGCGCCTTCTGCGCCCATGGAGATGGCCACCAGTTCCACGCCGCGAGCCAACAAACCTTGGGCTGTGCGGATCAGGTCGCCGCGGGTCGGCAAGGCATGTCCTGCCCAGGCTTCGAGTTCCTCGCGGTTGGGTTTGATGACGCTCGGCACGCGGGCCTGCAACGCAGCGCCAAGCGGCGCGCCGCTGGTGTCGAGCACCGAGCGAATGCCATGCTCCGTCAGTGCGCCGATCAGCTCTGCATAGGTTTCCGCTGGAAATCCGGCGGGCAGGCTGCCGGACAGCACCACAAGCGTTTTTGCATCCGCATAGCGCAGCACAGTCTCATGCACTTGGCGCGTCAGGGCGATGGGAATGTCGGCGCCGGGTAGATTGATGTCGGTGGTGGCGTGGGGATCAAGCAGCTTGATGTTGGTGCGCGTCTGTCCGTGGTGGCGGATGAAACGGTCTTCGATACCTTTGGCTGCGAACAGGTCGTTGAAGAGGGCGGTGTTGTCGCTGCCCAGAAGTCCGGTGGCGATCACGGGCTGGCCCCAGTCGGCCAGGCAGCCGGCGACCATCACACCCTTGCCTCCCGCATCGAAGCGCACCGAACGGGCGCGGTGCACCTCGCCGGGGCGCAGCGCGTCGAGAGTAATGGTCTCGTCGATTGCAGGGTTGAATGTGACCGTGATGACAGGGGAGTTCATGCAGCCTCCCCATTGAGTGCGCGTACCGCCTGTGCAGATTCGGCCGCGAGCGCGCGCGTGGCAAGTTGTTGCAGTTCTGCCAGTGCGCTGGCACGTAGCCGTGCCTTCACCGCCGGAATGTCGCGCGGAGTCATGGACAGCTCGTTCACGCCCAGGCCGGTGAGCAGCGCGGCGCCGAACGGGTCGCCAGCCATGCCGCCGCATACGCCCACCCAACGGCCGTGCCGCGCCGCGCCTTCCACCGTGGCGCGGATGAGGCGCAGCACGGCGGGGTGCAGACTGTCGGTTTGCGGCGCCAGCTCGGGGTTCTGCCGATCCATCGCCAGGGTGTATTGCGTGAGATCGTTGGTGCCGATGGAGAAAAAATCGACGTGCGCCGCCAGCACATCGGCCTGGAGGGCGGCTGCGGGGACTTCGATCATGATGCCTAGCGGGACTTGTGGCGCGTCCAGTTCGGCCCGAATGCGCTCGCATACGGCGCGCAGGGTCAACACTTCGTCAACGCTGGTGATCATCGGGAACATGATGGACAGGTCTGCGCCGAGCTTGGCGGCGCGGTAGAGTGCGCGCAGTTGGGGCTCCAGCAGATCGGCGCGGCGCAGCAGCAGACGCGCGCCGCGTACGCCGAGAAATGGATTGGCTTCCTGCGGCAGATGCAGATGAGCCACCTGTTTGTCGCCGCCAATGTCCAGTGCGCGCACGATCAGCGGCCGATTGCCCAATGCTTCGATCATGTCGCGGTAGATGGCGAATTGCGCCGCCTCATCGGGTGTTTCGCCACGTTCCAGAAAGAGAAATTCGGTGCGCATCAGGCCAACACCCTCCGCGCCTTCGTCTATGGCCATGGGCACCTGGGAAGGCAGGTTGACATTGGCCCCGATGGCGACAACGTGGCCATCCAGCAGGCGCGCAGCCTGGCTGCGTTCGGCCTTTTGCGCGTCGCGTCGCGCAGCCTCACTGGTCATCCAGGAGCGGGCCGAGGCGAGATCGGCCTCGCTCGGATCGAGATAAAGCTTGCCGCCAATACCATCGATCACGCCTTGCTTGCCGCTGCGCAGGGCCTGCAGTGCCGGTCCCGCGCCGACCATGGCGGGAAGCCCGAGGGTGCGCGCAAGAATGGCCGTATGCGAAGTGGGTCCGCCCTGCGCGATGGCCAGTCCAACGACACGGGTCATGTCGATGGCGGCGGTGTCAGAGGGGCTGAGGTCGTCGGAGACGAGGATGCACGGCGCGTCGGGCAAATCCTGCAGGCTGCCGAGTTGTAGCGTGGGTTCCAGCAGCATCAGGACGCGGCGGCCCACATCGCGTAGATCGGTCGCTCGCCCGGCGAGTACCGGGTTGCCCAGGGCGGCCAGTTTGCAAGCCATGCGGTCGATGGCACTATTCCACGACCAGCCCACGCCGTGGCCTTCGACCATGATCTGGCAAGCCAGGGTGATGAGATCGCTGTCCTTGAGAAGTTCACGCTGGGCTTTGAAGATGCGTGCTTCGGCTTCACCTAGGCGGCGCGCCGTGTCGTCGGCCAGTGCGGCAAGTTGCTGATCGGTGGCAATGAGTGCGTTGTTGAGCTGGTCTGCTCCCTGGTCGAGCGGCACGGGCAGATCGGGGATCTCCGCATGGGACTTCGCCAGCACATGCAGTACCCCGATGGCCAGACCCGGGCTGGCGGGCATGCCGGGTACTGCGACGGGCTGGCCTGGCGGTACCCAGGCTCCCGCAGTGGGGACGGTCTGCACGGCCGCGCGTTGTGCATCCGCCCGCTCTTGCAGGGTCAGGCTGTCAAGCAACTGGCGGAAGCGATCAAGCGCATCGCGAGCGTGTTCGCCATCGGCTGAGAGATGCAGCAGGTCGCCCTGGCGCAGCCCCAGGCTCAGCAGAGCAACCAGATTGCGCGGATCTGCCACGTCATTGCCATGCCGCACTTGGAGTCGCACACCGGATTTGCGGGCGGCCTCCACCCAGACGGAGGCGGGACGGGCATGCAGGCCGGCTGGATAGGGCAGCACCCAGTCCAGGGTCTGCGCCAAGTCCACAGCAGGCGATGTCGCAGCGGAGGCGGTGTCGTCCCTCAGGGCGCTCGCCAGCTCCGAGGGGTTCAAGGTGCTGAACAGGGCGGACAGGCGCATGTCATCCTGCATCAGGCGTGTGAGACGACGCAGGATGGCGATGTGGCTATCGGACTTGGCGGCAATCGCCACTACAAGCCGTGCAGTCTGCCCCGGGTTCCATTCCACGCCCTGTGGGACTTGCAGCACCGCAATGCCGTCGCGCAGGATCAGGTCGCGATCTTTTCCCAGGCTGTGCGGGATCGACACACCGTGCCCAAGAAAGGTGTTGGCCACTTTTTCTCGCTCCAGCACGCTGGCAGTGAATTCGGGTGCGACGCAACCGCTGGCAATGAGCAACTGGCAGGCTTCGCGGATGGCGTCCTCTTTGGTCTCTGGCCGGGCGCCAAGACGGATGCGTGCGTCAGTGAGCAGGTCCTGCGGTGTGGTGACAGACATTCTCATCTCCTCGTTTCGTGAAATAAATGATAACGATTACATCAGCAGCTTCAAGCGGTTTTCCCGAGTGAAAACCCTGATTCAACTCAAGTGTCGCGTGTTTTTTGTAAGATGCGACGATGTTCGGTAGGCGAATTTCCGCAAAATTTTGTTGACGTTTACATATGAGTTCAAGCATCAAGGATGTCGCACGTGTCGCCGGTGTGTCGGTGGCGACGGTGTCGCGCGCGCTCAGCGGCGCTGCGGCAGTCAGCCCTGCGCTCACCGAACGCATTCAGCACGCGATCCGGGAGACGGGCTATCGCCCGAATCTGTCCGCACGCCGACTGCGTTCGCAAGACTCGGGCACCATCGGGCTGATCGTCGCGGACATTCGAAACCCGTTTATCGCCGGGGTGTTCGGCAACGCCAGCAGCAGCGGCGTGGAGCGCCACGACGGCTATGTCGCGGCGATGTTCCGCCTGGGGTTGCCGCCGCGCTCCACGTTTGTTCCGCCACAGGCACTGGCGGCAGAGGAGGCGGTTGCGCACTGGCTGCGCGAAACGGCGCGGCCTGATGCGCTGATTGCAAGCAACGGCCTTTTGCTCATGGGCTTGGTCCGGGCGGTTCGGCATGCCGGACTGCAGATTGCGCGCGACATCGCCGTGGCGGGATTCGACAACGAGAGCTGGACGGAAATTGTGGAGCCAGGCCTGACCGTGATTGAGCAGCCGGTAGACGACATCGGACGCAACGCCATGCAGTTGCTGTCTGAAAGGCTGAAAAATCCTGACCTTCCTGCGAGAAAGCTCTTGCTCAGCGGCCGTTGCATCGAGCGCGGCTCGACACGGTGCGGCGGCGCAGCAGCCTGAAGCGCCCCGGCTCGGGCGCAGAAATGGCGTGATCGTGCCCTAATCGTGTCGCCTGTCGATGTCTGACTTCAGGTAGTAGGCGCGCTTCTCGGCGTACATCTGCTGGTCGGCGCGGTGGATGGCGGCTTCCAGGCGTTCGCCGCGCATGCAGGTGGCGATGCCCATGGAAAAGCTCAGTCGCGGAGACTGGTGAAACTGGTTGTTCAGGTCGACGAGTTCGAGCAGGCGCTGGCTTAGCGTTTTGGCGGCGCTGGCGTCGGCGTCGGGCAGCAGCAGCACGAATTCATCGCCGCCTACGCGAGCGGCGACCTGCGGCTTGTCCACCAGTTTGGCGAGCACCTCGCCGGCGCGGCGCAGCAGGCCGTCGCCCGCGGCGTGGCCGAGTTCGTCGTTGACGGATTTCAGGCCGTTGAGGTCGAGCATGATGACGCTCACAGGCCAGGCTTCCTTGCGTTCGAGGCGGTTGATTTCGTCGACATAGAAGGTGCGGTTGCGCAGGCTGGTGAGTACGTCGTGGTTGCCCAGGAATTCGAGATAGGCCTCGGCCTTTTTGCGTGCGGTGATGTCCGTGAGCGAGACCAGCACCTGCGCCCAGTCGTCTTCATGCCCGGGCATGACGGCGAACTGCATGTGGGCGTTGATCGGCTGGCCCTTGAGGTTGTAGTTGATGACTTCTCGCTGCTGGGTGAGCTTGCCGTTCCACAGGTCGATGAGCTGATCGGCGAAATGCACCCGCATGTCGTCGCGGAACACATGCTGCAGGTTGCGCAGCAGATGCGGCTTGTCGCTGGCGCCCACCATGCTCAGGGTCTGATGGTTGACGTCGACTACATGGATTTCCTACATGCAGCGGTCGATGAATTCAGGATGCACGCGCAGGAAAGTGGGGAAGTCAGTGATGCCCTGCTCGCGCAGCATGGACAGCAGCCTGCGTACCGCGCTGAAATCCTCGACCCAGAGCGAAACCGGCGCGAGTTCGAACATATTGGCGAGCTCGCCTGGCTGCAGTGTGGGGGCGGTCATGGGCGGGCGAGGT
>JABEBX010017811.1_pt1 | contig 15749 bp, 16 predicted proteins | sample 7245971 | NCBI WGS metagenome assembly JABEBX01 (sample SAMN14506365, study PRJNA622280) | hot springs metagenome | biome: hot spring [ENVO:00000051]|acidic hot spring [ENVO:00002120]; feature: spring [ENVO:00000027]|sediment [ENVO:00002007]; material: sediment environment [ENVO:01001048]... | reverse complement strand
CCTGTTGACTTCATATTTTATTGTATAACTTACATTTATTTAAATATTTATTATACTTGTTTTTTTGAGTAGCAGTAATTACTCATTTAATTGATTTGTGATTACTAAAAATAAAAAGGTGTTAAGCTAAATATTTTCGTGCGAAAATTAAATAGTGGCTTAATAAGATTCTTAGTGTAATTAAAAGCAAAATTTTTATTATTGATTATAAGCTGGTTTAAGTGTTTGTTTGTGATATCTTTTCCTTTATTTTGTCTACAACGTTCTGTACGTTTTCCTGGCCGCCCAATGAAGCTAATGCTGCTGCAGATAAGCCTGCTATACCCCCAACCATACTACCAGTATTCTGCATGAACTGCATCGGAAGGACTATCTTAGATGAACTAGATTCTCCCATCTGTTTTAATGCCTGAAGATAAAGATACATTATAGACTTATCATCCAGTGATTTACCTCCCTCTCCTATGGCCTCTATAACTATCTTTTGGGCCTCTGCTTTGAATCTCTGCGCCTGCAGAAGATTCGCGGCTATCTCTGGCTGCTGCATAGCCTGTATGACCTCGCCAGAAGGAGAAACGGTTCTTAACTGCACGGAAGGCACGTCTATCCCCCACTTCCATGTAGTATGCCTTATCGCGTCTGTAAGTATATCATTTAATTTATCAAGGCTTCCAAATACCTGCCTCATCGTCAATGATGCTATCGCGTTTCTTATCGCAGACTGGACTAGATTTGACAGCCCCTGGCCGTAATTGTCTATCTGCAAAGTCGCCTTTTCTGGGTCCACAACCTGATAATATATTGTTCCTTCTAAAGATAATTTCAAGTCATCCGAAGTAAATATGTCCTGCGAGCTTATATCCATCATCTTGACTCTCACATCTACTTTCTTATACTCCTCCTCAAAGAACGGAATGACTACTGCCCAACCTGGGCCAGCAATACGATTGAATTTACCAAGCCTGAAGATTATCCCTCTTTCGAATTGGCTATATTTCTTAACAAAAGTTATAAAGAATAACACTACTAAGATGATAAAAAATATGATTAAAAACACGTAAAATAGATCTGGGATAACCAAGCTTAAAAAGAACAGCACGACCAACGCTATTATTCCCAGTATAAATGTCCAAAAACCTTCGGGAGTCATACTATTTATAAGGAGGGTTTAAATTTATAACTCTTGTCTTTTATAGCATTACCAGATTTGTGGTTAGTTTACCTTCTACTTTTGCGTATTTCATCAGGCCTTTTCTGTCTATTTCTCCTGAACTTCCAATGTATTCATTGAACTTTGGGACTACCAAACCTTTAGTAAGCGTTGAATCCTTGTATTTTTTCTTTGGTAGTTTTATGTTAAGGAAAAGGAAGCAGTCCTGCTGGTAGATAACCCCGTTTGAATCTCTTAATATAACCGATGGATGAAGGTGACTTAGGCATACAAACTTGGATTCGGCCGCCAACTTCATTGATGGAAGCGCATGACCGTGCATAAAACCCACATTTCTATGAATAAATTCGCTGGTTACACTTATATTTTTGAATCTATTTGAGATCTTTTCTAAACCCCCATCATGATTTCCTTTCGTTATTATTATCTCATCAAATTTATTTGAGAGAATTGAAAGAAACTTTATCAGTATGCCTCCCTCTCTAGGTAAAATCTCGGTATAGCCTTTTCTTAGATCTCCTAATAATATCAATTTTTTAGAGTTCAAACGGAGTATATTCTCGGTTATTTCTTCGGTCTTGTCCCATATATTATACCCATTATCATTTATTTCTTCCTCAAAACCCAGATGTATGTCTCCTACAACCGCGTAATCCTCAAAGAAAACCGCATGAGAATCTTTTTTGAACTTAAATGGAAACTCATCTATATCCATATGCTAAATAATACACAGTAAGATATAATTCTTTGTGTGAGAAATCTAAAATGCAAACACTACTCCTACGAACAGGGTTATCACTAAAATGAGGATGATAGCTTCTTTTACCCGCTGTTCTCTCTTTATCTTCACAACCTTCTTTTCTTTACTTAAGTAGTCTATAATATGCATGTTCGATAAAAGACTAAAATAATAAAACGTGGAGATAAGCAGCGAAAAGAAAAGAAGTATGACTATCGCAAAGTAACTGCTATTAAATAAGGAATAGAATATAAGAAGTTTTCCAAAAAAGCCTATTGTAGGCGGAAAACCTGCCAAAGATAGTATACCTATAAAAAATCCGATTGTAGCTATTTTAGAAACGGAAAACATCCTTACAATGTCTTTTTTGTGTATTATCTTTCTGTTTTCAAATATCTCATACGCAAGGAAAACCAATGCATCGGCTATCGCGAACGCAAATATGTAAAATACTGCCGCTTCTATCCCTTTTGTAGTGAGCAGCGCTACGCTTATAAATGCAAATCCGGCCTGAGAGATACTTGAGTAAGCTAAAAGTCTTTTTATTCTGTCCTGTACAGACGCTAAAAATGCACTCAAAAATATCGTAATCAAAGCTATAGATAAGAATAATGCTGTCACAAAAGAAGATGAGACTGGGAGAGCAAAGAAAAATACCCTTATCATAGCCATCAAGCCCGCTGCTTTGGACACGGAAGATATAAACGCAGTTATAGTGCTGTTAGATGCTTCATACGTGTCAGGTGCCCACATATGGAACGGTACTAAAGTGGACTTAAAACCCAAACCGGCGATAACCAAAGATACTCCTGCTATGAAGGGTATGTAAGAGACACTGTTCAAAGAAGTGAAGGAGAGAGTCCCTGCACCCGAATAAATTATCGAGATACCAAATATCAGTATTACCATCGAGATTATGCCCGTAGAAAGATACTTTATCGCACCTTCAAGGGTTCTTTCTGATTTTGAGAAGTACACTAACGCATAAGAAGAGATGGACAGCATCTCTATAGATATAAATAAGGATATAAAGTTGCTGGCAAGAACGACCAAGACCGCACCTAAAACTGCCAGTAGGTAGGAGACATCCAACACCCCGCTATGCTCTTTCCCGTCTGATATCAAAAATATGTAAATTAACAGCGATATGAAAAGTATGAACCCATTAACAAACTGAGAGTATTGAACCTCGGAGAAAAGTCCTATATTCATGTTTCCATACAAAAGATCAGCGATGAAAGCTGCTGCTAGCAGTATAACGGTGATGTAATGGAGATACTTTTTGCCGTCGGTTTTTAAGCTATGCCTAAAAAAGTCTATAATTATCAACAGAAGTACCCCTGCAAACAGGATGTATTGTGGATTTAGGTATTCCATTTTTAAAGTCCTCCTAATGAATTAATTATTATTGATGGGAAAAGGCCTATAAGCAGGATAAAAAATGAAATAAACGACAACGAAAGCAGCTCTAGAACAGAAAGATCTTTTATTTTGTCAAAGGACTTTGACAAAGCACCAAACATTATGTCTTTTAATGCCCTTAAATAATAATTAGTCGACAAAATCACCCCAAATACTGCTAGAAGAGATATGGCTTCTATAGAGTAAGAACCTATAAAGATAAGAAGTTCCCCTGGAAAGTTCGAAAGGCCTGGCACCCCTAAGCTTGCAAATATTCCAAAAAAGAAAAAGAAAGCAAGCACTGGCATCCTTGACATTAATCCCCCAAGACTTTTCATTTCGTTCGTCTTTGTCCTGTCCAGGATTAGATAAGAAACCCCGAAAAGAAGCACTATTATGAAGCCATGGCTTATCATGAGTATTATCGAACCGATAATAGAGATATTAACCGAAGCGGATATCCCTATAAAGATAAGCGCCATATAAAACATACTTGAATAAGACAAAAGTTTTTTCAGATTTCTCTGTCCTGAGGCTGCAAAAGCTATATAGATTGCTGTAAACACCCCTAATAAAATCAAAGGCAGTCTTAAATTGAACAGAACGTTTCTAAATAACCCAAAACCAAACAATATAAAGGCAAAACCACCGAGCTTGGATAATACCCCCGCAATCAGCATCGTACCCGAATCCGGAGCATAATAATATGCGTCTGGTAGCCATTCATGCAGCGGAAAAATAGGCATTTTTATCATTACCGTTATAAGAAGAAGGAAGAAGGAGATATATTCGACATAAGAAGGCATTAAGGCTATCTTCGATGAGATTACTGAAAGATTAAAACTTCCCGTGTATATAAATGCCAGTATGAACACTGCAAGAAGTGTAAGGCTTCCGAATTGTGTAAATACCAAGAATTTAATCCCTGCTCTCCTTCCATTGTTTTCTTTTCCCCACAGACTTATTATAAAGAAGAGAGACAGAACTGCAAGCTCCCAGAAAAGAAAGAAGATTATAAGATTCGATGATATGAATACCGCGATTATTGAAAGATATGTAAGCATGTAAAATATATAAAATAATGACTTGCTGGTTTTTATCTCTCTTTTAGCAAAGAATAGGATGATAAGAGGAAGTACTGATCCCAAAAAGAGAAAAGGAAGACTTATAAAATTAAGCCCTAATGAAAATGAGAAATCCAACGCGGAGTTTATATTTACATTGAACGGACCAAACCCTATCAATAAACCTGCCGCGAAAAGCAGGACAGTTGCAAGGATAGACACGAAAGATATTGTCTCTTCAGAAGGACCCTTTCCTATTATGCTTTTTAAGACCAATGCCAGTACTCCCAATGCAGGTAAAATCAACAAAAAGATAAGATTTATCATAGCATCACCGCCGCAATCACGATTATCGCCAGCAACCCTATCATTATTGCTATTATATATCTATATGCATCGCCATTTTCTATCTCTCGGGTCCTTGAAGAGAGTATGAACGTTGATTCTGCTACCCTTGAAACTCCATTTGAAAGTTTATTATCGAACACCGCAAGGATATCTCCAAAAGAAGAAAAGGCATTGCCAATTGATATTATTATTCTTTCATATCCAAACTTCTCAAGGCTTTTAGATAGACCACTAAACTTAGCGGTCAAGTTGCTGCTTTTAGACCTGTAGAAAAGCTCATAGGAAACAAATAGGCCTGTCAAAGACGCTGCTAAAGCGATAAAAGAGAAAGCATCAAAAGAATATAGAATCGGATAGATCTGTTTAAAGAAAAACAGAAATACGCCGCCTATCACGGATAAGACGGACAACGTTAAGATAGGAAAAGCTGCATTAAATTCCTTTTTTGCTGATTTATTAGATTTCTTTCCAAAGATCACAAAAAACGCTCTGAATGCAAATAAGGCGGTAAGAAATGAGACTATCACGAACAGTATATCTTCATACAAATTGAAATTATGTGTAAGGGCAGCATGCGCAAAGAAGCTCATAAAAGGAGGAATGGCTGAGATAGATGCAAAGCCTATAAATGCAGGTATCATCGTCCAGTTGCTTCCGGAACGCTTCGCCTTTAATTCATAGATATCATAAGTGCCGAACGTAACGGCCAGGACACCGCTTATAAAGAAAAGCATCGACTTGAAGATTGCGTGCGTGAAAAGATAGAAAAGAGCTCCGCCTGCGTTTATAGTTCCTATGGCTATAAACATAAAAGCAAGGCTTTCTATGGTGGAATATGCTAGTATCTTCTTAAAATGCCTTTCCTTCAAACCAAGCAGCGCAGCTATAAACGCAGTTATAAAACCTAAAGAGGTTATTGTAATTGATAAACCCGCTGCTGATATTACAGGAAGTAATCTTATAAGAAGATACGCACCGGCTGCGACCATCGTTGCAGAATGAAGCAATGCACTTACAGGGGTAGGGCCTTCCATCGCGTCTATTAACCAAGTATAAAAAGGGAACTGTGCTGCCTTTGAAAGCGCAGCTATTGTGATAAGAGAACCTATTATCAACAAAGTAGTCGCAGGCAACAGATAGACTGAACTCAAAAGTATGGGTATAGAGAAGGTCTTTAGACTAGCAAAGACTATTACTATCGCGGCAAGAAATGCCACATCTCCTATCCTCGTTATAACGAGCGCTTTCTTACTTGATACCGCAGGACCCTCTCTGTCATACCAGAATCCTATCAAAAGGTAAGAAGAGATACCTACAAATTCCCAGAAAATGAAAAAAAGCAAAAGACTATTTGATAGAACCAAACCGAGCATAGAAAATATAAAAAATGACATTTCTGAATAAAACCTGTATTGTTTTTCTCTTTTCATGTAAAATCCTGCAAACATTATAACCAGTATTGAGATGAAAGAGACAAGCATAGCCATAAAAAGTGTAAGATTACTTCCTAATAATGAGAGGGTAAAGTTTAAACCACCTATTGAAAACCAATTATAGTTTTCTGTCACACTTCTTCCGAAATAAGAAGCGAAAAAGAACACTGAAAGAACAAAAGAAACCACTGTGGCTAACAATGCTATAGGCCAGCTAAGCCTTCTTCTTTCCCCAAGAATAGGGATAATAATAGCAGAGGCTATAACTGGAATGAGTATAAAGTACAGCATATTAACCCTTATACCTCTTTAATTTAGATATCGACATAGAACCGGTTCTTCTTGAAAAGATGACTAGCAACGCGATGAAAACAACCGTCTCAAAAACAATCGTTATCAACGTTATAAGTGCATAACTTATCCCATTTAAGTTAGAATAAAAATTAGCAGCTGATACAAAGTTTATCAACGCCGCATTTACTATTATTTCTGAGGATATTAATATAGATATACCTTCTCTTCTCATGATTATCCCTGCTATGCCTATGACAAATAAGACTGAAGTAAGAAAAAGAAAGTAGTATTCAGGTATCATATTTTTTCATCCCTGCTTATTATATATATTGTAGAAAATATACTGGCTATAGCCGTAAAAGCCAGCACTAACAAAAGTCCAGCATAATTCTGGAAAAAATAAACCCCGAAATTAGAATAATTTAACGTTGTTGTATACGTGGCCGAAGGCATTTTAAGGAGAAGAAAAGATATTACGGCTAAAACAAGTATCGGAAGGATTATAGCTAATTTTAGATTTATTTTATTCACCAACCCTCCCGGCATGGCGCTTATTCCTATCGCTAAAAGAAGCACTATTCCTCCGTTGTAGACGATTAACTCTGCGATACCCATAAAAACTGCATTGAGATAGAGTATCATTGCCGTTACAGAGATTACAAACATGAACATATAAAGAAGAGAATGAATGAGATTTCTGGTTATGATCATCATAAGCGCCATAGATACGAGCAAAATACTTATTATAAAAAACCCGATGCTTCCTAAATCCATTTTATTAGATGTATGCCTGTAAATAAATAAGTTAGTTATAATTTATTAGCGTAATTTTAAACTTATTGTAGATGCCTTAACATTTACGCCATTGATCACTCCAAATCTTAAAATCTTTTCTATACAGAAACATACACAAAACCCATAAAAAATACTTATTTATTTAAATGAAATCATATATCTTTATGATCGGTTTCAGCATAAAGAACTATGAGAAAGAGTTCGGCACGGATGAGCTTGAAAAGAAGCACGTTTTCTATGATTTATACATAAAAAGCGACGATCCGCAAGTCCTAAGAAACCAGGTGTCTGAAACGATGTCAGACATGGATTACAAGATACTTCTAAATGAACTGTCAAAATTTGAGGACAATGAACTCGAAGAAACTTTTCGTGGTGGAAACGCGAAACCTATAAGAGCACTTATAAAAAGCGCGAAAGACAACAAGAAAGGCTCGAAGTACCCTATAGCATGGAAAGCCTGCCTGATACTGGGGATAATAATGCTAGTATTTCTCATGGTTTCGTACCGAAGTGATATTTACAGTAACATCACTCATTTTAGCTATTCGCCATCCGCTCTTGTTTTGTACGGAACTATCGCATTCTTTGTTCTTGCACTCATCTTCTTTGAAATAAAGAGGATAGTCCCTATCTTCTTATGGGCAAAGATAGTAGGAATTTATGATCCTACTGAACAGTCTGCAAACATAAGGATGGTTTTAGCTGGTGACTGCAAATTCAAAGATAAGGACTCATATTCAAAATTAGAGGGAGATATGACAGAGATGTACAGTGAGTTTTCCAGGAAATACGGAAACAAATTGGACAAAAAACAGCTTTCAAACAGTGTTTCTAGCAGTTTATCCATGGGTCCTCAAGGTTCAACTAAATTAAACGATAAGCTGAGAGATGTTGAAAAAGAATCCGCAGATTTGGAAAAGAACTTCGTTGCTGGAAAGATCAGTGAGGACGAATACAAAAAAATGAAAGCCCAAATAGAAGCTAAAAGAGCACAGCTTGATACTCTTTTTGATTTGATAAATGGCTGATGAACTCGCCAAAAATTTGATAAATAAATAAAACATATACTACTTTAAGTTTAAAAGCCATTCCTATAACGGTATGAATTTTATCTTCTTACCTTTTATTTCCCCTTCTACTTCGTAGTCCTATATAATTATAGATATTTAATCCACCTAGAGATTGTTATGGATTGTTTAACTTCTATAAGCTTTTGTAAAGAGGAACAACTAAATTCTTTCGATATATTTGGCACTAAAAATATAAAAAAGATTTATTCTTATTTCTTGGAAGACTCATCTTTCTTTGTGCTATCTAACTCTTTCTTCCTAAGCTCGTTCTTTAGTTGAGCTACTTTCTTCTTCAAATGCCTGTACTTTCCTGCATCAGCTGGCTGTAATCCCTGAGTCTTCTTTATGTTCATCTTCAGAAGCTCCATTTCCAGGTCTTTCAAGTTCTCTTCCATCTTTTATTTTTACTCCTCCAATGTTCTCAGTGGGCAATACTATAGTAACTTTTATGCCTATAGCCCCTCTTTTAAGCACCAATTGTTTTTTTGCTGTCCTTACCCCAAAAAGCTCTACTTGCCCAGTCTTTGGCATTACACTGCCAGTAGGCCTGAATTTGAAGTGAGCAGCTCTTTCCTTTATTACACCACCTATCTCTATCTCAACGCCTTTTGCACCTGCAGCCATTATACTGTCCATTGCCTTATGCGCTACAACTTTATACTTCATAGGCCCATACTTTGATATTTTGAATGCGATCGAATCTGCGACTATTGCAGGGTCTAAATTAGGATTTTCGGTTCCTTCTATCTCTATTCTTGGCGATTCCTGCTTAAGGTATCCTCCAAGTTCCTTTGAACTTTCTTTTATTATCTGATTAGCTCTTGTAACTATTGCTCCCGGCTTTGGCGTCTTTATTACTATCTTCATGCCTAAAGGCGTTTTTTCTATCTTTATCTCGCTTATTCCAAATCTGTTAAATTTCTTCAGAAGGTACTCCCTAACAACCTCTTCATTCACCTTTGTACTTATAATCTTTTTAGCTAACATGTTAATTCTCCGCTTCTAACTCCTTTTTCTTTTCTTCTTCACCAGTTTCTTCTATTTTTTCATCTTTAACTTCTTTTTGTTCTTCTTTTATTTTATTTGTTTCCTTCAATTTTTTGTTTTCCTTTTTTAATCTTTCAAGCTCCTCATCCGTATTTTTGGTGGTTTTTTCCGGAGTTGTAACTTCTTTATTCTCATTGACCGCCTTAACGTTATTTTCCTTGCTTTCGGTTGTCTTTTCCTGATTCGTGATCTCTTTATTTTCGCTGATACCGCTAACGTCTTTTTCCTTATTCTCTGAAGGTTTTTCCTGCCCCTTCTTTTGCACGATTTTTCTTTCCTGATCTACTTGCGAATAAACTGAAAGGTTTGTTCTCTTACCATGTCTATAAACCGAACCACTTGAAAACCTTGGATATCCACCTCTTCCCAACGTATAACCACTTATCACTACCTTGGATTCATCAAAACCCATATTCTTTATGTTTAACCTTAATTCTTCTATTATTTGTATTACTTGTTTCGTGGCCTTCTGTGGATAACCCGCAGGCACCCCCTGCTTATGACCCTTACTTGGATATTTTTTAAACGGAATATAAACTTCTTTTGATAAAACCTTTTTAAGCATGTTTGTGGCCTTTGATAACTGCTTACCTTTTACTGCTTCCATGATCTCATGAGTATGCTTCAAGGAAATAGGCATACCCTCTCTTTTAGCTTGTACTTTAGTTACCATATCTACTTAATAGGGACAAAGCCGCTTGAACGCGTAGCTTTCATTCCCGGAGAACCATGCTTTACCTGTTTTGTAGTCAATGCGAATTCGCCAAGTCTGTGAAATACCATTGAAGGTTTTATTTCTATAGGTACGAACTCTTTTCCGTTGTGAACATTTATTGTAAGACCGACAAATTGCGGTAAAATAAACATCTCTCTCATGTGCGTCTTTACTGGCTTTGATTTTGCTGATTTTTTCTTTAAATTCTCTAAAAATATTTTTTCTTCAGGAGAAAAACCTCTTTTTATTACCCTTCTAAAGTCCGCATTAGCTATCTTTGCTAGCTCTTCATTGGAAAGTTTCTTCAATTCATCTATACTTTTACCTCTAAATTTATAATCTTCCATTAACGTACACCCGTTCTCTTAGAAGCTATCGACCCTACCTTTGCTCCTGGTGAGGAGTTCCTTGATGAACTCTTTGATTTGTGCTGCGTACTTCTTCTCTTTCCACCAAACTTGTGTTCGTAGGCATTCATTGCGACCGCAGCATTCATAGGCCAGTATCTACTTCTTGCCTTTATAAGATGGAACTTATTCCCTGCTTTATAAAATGGTTTTTCCTTCCTGCCAGCATTCGCTATTTTCCCGACTATAGCTCTACAATCTGATTTTAGTCTAAGTATTTTACCGCTTGGAAGAGAAACTGCTACCACCCCATTGCTACTCTCAATAATCTTTGCACTTGCGCCACCTGCTCTTATGACCTTTCCACCGTCTCCTGCTTTAAGCTCTAGGTTATATACATTTGTACCAGTAGGGATATCTGATAATTTAAGCATTGAACCATCTTTTACAACGTCCGTCTTCAAATATGAAATAATCATGCCTACGTATGCTCCTGCAAACGCTGGAAGAAACGTAGTACTTCCGTTATCGAACTTTATCTCCATAAGAGGAGCAGTTCTATAAGGATCATGTACGAGTCTTATGACTCTAGCGTTCATAGGGTCTGGAAAATTAAGAAATCTTGCCTTTCCTATAGCCTTAAAATCACTAAATCTAAAGACTCTACTCTTTCCTCTTCTCCTAGACCTTGGTATTTTCATAACTATTCAAATTATACACTACTTATGTTTTTCACCTTTATATATATTTTTATACGCCTGATTTTGACAAGTTATAATAAATATTAGCTGCATATCTCTAAGATATGAATAACAAAGCATTAAAGCTTTTCGGAAAGCAGACACTTGAAGAAGCAGGTAAATTTGAACGTCTATGCCATAGTAAAAAAAGGTGGTACGGGAACACCGTTCTTGTCGTATTGGATGCGTGCTTAGACAGTACAGGGCTTAATTATTTTACCGTGGTAGTCCCAAAAGTTAAAAAATTTTATGCGGAATATATCCTTCCAGGAAGGATAAAAACCTGTAAAGATTTCTTAGATATAAATAAAAAAGAGCTAATAAGAACATTCAAAAATGAAAGAGTTTGGAATGCTATGAAGGAAATTTGCAAGTTCATTGCAGAAAGTAAACATAATAAAAACGAGATGAAGGTCTTAAATGAATGGGCCAAGGACGCAGACCCTTATAAAATGGATGATGATAAGATAGGAAGCATCAAAGGTATAGGATTAAGTACCTTTCAGTACCTTAAAATTCAAGGTGGTGTTGATTCTATTATGCCAGATAAAATAATAATAAGATGGATAAAAAGAAACTTCTCTAAAAACATAAAAACTAGATTAGAATGCATTTCAATCGGGGAAAAAATAGCCGAAAAATTAAATTTAAGCCGTACAGAGCTTTGCTGGGCTATATGGATAAAAGAAAGCGGTGAACTTAATAAAATTAATGTAGAATGATAATATTTAATAGAATAAAGTAACATTTCTTATTATGGATGTAGACAAATTGAATTTTATAAAAAAATCTTTTATAGATTTTAATGGAAAAACGGAAAAAGTAATTATATACCGCAATCGAGGAGAAACTGATTTTCATTTCGAGTTCAAATGCCCGAAATGCGGCGAGAATAATGATTTTACTTCAGAGCTTAAATCCGAAAAAAGAAAGATAGAAGGCAAAAACAAGGAGGTATATATATTTAATTGTGCTAAATGTGGAAACACTTATTCAATAGAACGCTTAAAGCCGTCAAGAGTAAGCTCAAAAAAATAAGTATGAACTCTTTAAAAGAAACAACCGAAAAACTCGTAAAAGACTTCAAAATAAAAAGCGACAATGAAAACGGGCAGAATTTCCTTGTTGATGAAAACGTTTTAAATGAGGAGATAAAAAGGGCCGACTTGAAGAAGCCTGATATAGTATTGGATATAGGGGCAGGTTTCGGCAGCATAGAAAGCAAAGTCAAAGAGATATGCCGTGTAATTGCAATAGAAAAGGAAATAAAATGTTATTCTTATCTTCTTGATAAGTATGAGGTAGACCCAAACGTTGAGGTCATAAATTCCGATGCGTTAGATATAGTATACCCTGAATTCAATAAAATAATCACAAATCCTCCTTATAATATAGTAGATAGGATAATGAACAAATTATTATTTTATAATTTCGAGCAGGGGATAATGATAATACCAAATACAATAGCAGAGCATCTTCTATTGAACGAAGCGGAAAATAAATTCTCTGCTATACAAAAGATCTTCTTTAACTTTGAAGAGATCCAAGAAATAAAAAAAGAGGCATTTTATCCGGTACCAAGAGTCACAAGCAGGATGATAAAGATGGTTAAAAAACCTTCGGATGTCTTACAAGAGATATTTAAAAGAGATGAGATGACACTAAAAAACGCGATACTAAGAGGATTACAGACCATAAAAAATAATACTAAAAGAGAAAGCTTGTATAACTTTAATTCTCTTCCGGATGAAATAAAGAGTATGAACGGAAAACAGGTAAAAACGCTTCAGATTAATGAAATAAAAACACTAATGAAGTACTTTAGCTGATTATTTAGCTGCTTCGGGCATCTTGACACTTACTGCTCTGCTTACACCCTCTCCATTCATAGTTACTCCATATATAACATCCGCATTTATAAGGGTGGTTTCGTTGTGTGAAATTACGATAAACTGCGATGAACTTGAATAAGCTTTTATTAATGCGGAAAAGTTACCTGCGTTTATCGAATCCAAAGCGGCATCAACTTCATCAAGTACATAGAATATTGCGTCGGTATACTTTGATAAAGCCATTATAAGAGATATAGCCAGTATAGAAAGTTCTCCTCCGCTCAATCCTCTAACATTATGCACTTTTTTATTTGGAAGATCGACCTCAATATCCAATCCCGCCGAGAATACATTTTGTTTGTCTTCTGGCACTAATTCTGCTTTTCCGCCCGTTATTGAATTAAATACCTTTGAGAATATCTGATTTATGTCCGAAAGCGTTTTCATAAATGATTCGAGCTTTTTCTGCTCTATCTCGGATATTACGCTCATTATCCTGTCTTTTTCTTCTGTTAATTTTTCAAGCTTTGTTTGAAACTCCTCGTACTGTTTCTGCGTTTCCAAAAAGGTTTTGAGAGCCAGCTCATTTATAGGCCCGAATGAGTTTATCTTTGAACTCACAGAATTTAGCTCCTTATTTATTTTTTCTAGAGATTCTCCCTCTTCTAATTCGGCCCCCTCAACTTTGTATTTATTATGTTCTTCCTCTGCAGTATCAAACTTTACCTTCAATTCTGCTTCCTTAACTTTCAAAGTGTTTAGCTCTGAAGCCATGCCCTGAGAAGCTTTATACAGCTCTTCTCTATCCTTCTGAAATTTAGATAATTCCTTCATAAGATCGTTTCTTCTGCTCCTAAGCTGAATTAGAGCCTCTGATCTGTTCGCAAGCTCGCTCTTTGACTTTTGAAGGCTATCTTCTGTATCCTTTATAGCAGACTCTGCTTCCTTGATTTCTTTTTCAAATCTTTCTCTTTCTTTATTTAGCTGCGAAAATCTTCTCTCAAGATTATTCATCTCGGATGTGAATACCGCGGAAAGCTTGTTTCCAGAGGTGTTTATTTTTACTTGAATATCATTAACCTCTCTTTCTAGAAGTTCTATCTCTCTTTTATGGTCTATTATTTCCGGCTTTGTTTTCTCCAACTCATAAAGCTTAGATTTGAGCTCAGTGCTTTCTCTCTCTAAGATTTGTATGCTTTCTGAGATTTCAGACTCCGTGCCTGTAAACTTTGCTTTCTCCTTTGTTAATTCTGAAATCTTACTATCCGTCTCTTCCAGTGTTTTCTGCGCTGTTTTTAGCTCTGACATCAATGAATTCAATGTAGATTCATTTTCTATCAATTCCTCATCATATTTTTCCTTAAGCTTTGAATGTTCCTCCAATTCCTTGTTTATTTCTGAGATTTTCCTGTTTATGTTTATGATGTTTGGAAGTTCAAAGTTTCCACCGGAGATAGAGCCTGTTTTTTCAAACACTGTGCCGTCCGGCAATACCATCCTGTATTTATTTATAAGATTTTTTGCCGCATCGAAATCACTCAAAAGAATCGTATCTCCAAAAACAAAATACATCGCCCGTGAAACGGAAGAATCAAAGTTAACTAGATTCACGATATAATCCACTACGTTCGGATTTTCTATTTTTGGCAGTTCAGAATTAGCCCTGACAGTACTCAAAGGTATAAACGTATAAAATCCCATTTTTCCCGCTTTTAATCTTTCTATACAGGCTTTCGCTGTGTCTTCATTGTCTACCACGATAAAATCGCTTCTTCGGCCTATCGCTCTAAACACAGGTATGGAGTACTCTTCTTTCTTTAAAGAAAAAAGCTGGGATACGGATCCGTAAACGCCGTTTATCTCCTTGCTTAATCGATTTACTACTTCTATAGCTTTGTTCTGAGCTGAAAGCTGGCTTCGCTGGCTAAAAAGATTCTCTCTTGCGAGATAAACCGCATCTGATTCTCTTTTTATTTGAGATTTAAGCCTATCAATTTCAGGTTTCAAAGACGAAAATTTCAAGGTTAGTTCTTTTATGCTGTTTTCAAGGCCGTTCTTTGTCTTTTCTAAGCCAGTTATCTCCTCCTGCAGCCCTGCCATCTTTGGATAGTCCGCTAGGACTATCTTTTTTTCGTATATTTTCTTATCGATATCATATACCTTTTTTTCTAATGAATCTTTGTTTTTAAGATAATTCTGTATCTTTGATTCACTTTCTATAAGAACAAATTTTTTTGAGTTTAGTTCCTTTACTCTCTCTTCTAATCTTTCCTTTTCATTCTCTTCAGTTGACATCTGTTCCTTGATTTCGTTCTGAGATTTTGACAGATCATTTATTGAGGAGAGTATGTTGTTCAATTGCTCATTATCGCTTTTAAGGACCATGTTAAGCCTTGCAAGCTCTGTTTCAAGTTCTTTTGATTTATTTTCGGCATCAGAGATTTCCTTTTCCCCTTCCGACTCTGCCTTTGTATTTATCTTTTCTATCTCGCTTCCAGTTCTATCTATTTTCTCATTTACATCGTTTAAATCATTGGAAAGTTTTTCATTCCCTTTTTCGTACTCCTTAAGTTTTTCCTGCACTGCCTGTAGATCTTTCCATGATATCTCTCTTTTTATCCCCGTCTGCTTTGACAGCAGCAGCGCCTGATTTTTCTTTAACTCTTGAAATTCTATCGCCCTGTTTTTCTCCTTGTCTAACTGGCTCATCAGCTTTTGCTTTTCATTTAAAATCGTACTTATCTTAGAGA
>JABEBX010017549.1_pt1 | contig 15813 bp, 18 predicted proteins | sample 7245971 | NCBI WGS metagenome assembly JABEBX01 (sample SAMN14506365, study PRJNA622280) | hot springs metagenome | biome: hot spring [ENVO:00000051]|acidic hot spring [ENVO:00002120]; feature: spring [ENVO:00000027]|sediment [ENVO:00002007]; material: sediment environment [ENVO:01001048]... | reverse complement strand
CCTGCGCGACACCATGCTGCCAACCCCAGAGAGCGAGGCCCTCGGTTTTTACCTCAGCCCTGCAACCCGCAGCCAGATCGACGCCATCACCCCGGCCTGCCTGGAAACCGTTCCGGCCAGCACGCTGCGTCTGCTCTCGCCCGATTCGCAGGCGACTCGACAGTTTCTGCAACGCGCTGGCGTAACCCTGCCGCCTGCCGTGGAGTTCGTCGATAGCGACACCCGGATCGACTGGGCCACCGACAGCGCTGCCGCAACGTCCATCGTTCCCATGCACTGGATTCGCGATCTGCTCGACCATCTTGCCGAGGGTGCCCATGCGTGAAACCACACTGACCTTCGGCCCGCAGGCCGATCTGCTGGGCACCGTGACCTTTCCGGCCAACGACGCCGCGTCGCCGCCTCCTTTCGGCGTGCTGCTGTTCAACGCCGGGGTCATCCACCGGGTCGGTGCGCACCGTGTGAACGTCAAACTCGCCCGCGCCCTCGCCGCTGACGGCGTCGCCACCTTGCGTTGCGACTTGCACGGCATGGGCGACAGCCTGCGTGCCGACGGCAGGCTGTCCTACAAAGATCAGGTGGTGGCCGATCTGCGCGCCGCCATGGACGTGCTACAAAGCACCACGGGCGCACAGCACTTCGCTCTCGTCGGGTTTTGCAGCGGCGCCATGCCCAGCTACTGGACGGCGCAGGTCGACCCGCGAGTGAGTGCCATCGTGATGTACGACGCGCTGAATTTCATCACCCCGCTGAGCGTGTTGCGCTACCTGGGCGTGCGGCTGATGCGCCACGGCTACGGGCCGAAGGCCTGGGCGGTATGGACGCGCGTGGGTCTGCGTGGCGTGGCCGCAGTGGGCGCCCAGGCTGCTCGAATTTTCACCAAGGGCGCCCGCTTCACCACGATGCAGGCCAGCAGCGCAGCATCGGTTGACGAAGAAAAGGTCGACCGCCGCACCCTGGGCCGGGGCCTGCTTGCGCTGGCCGAGCGCGGCGTCGGGGTGATGGTTTTCAGCGCGGGCACCGATTTCAGCGCGGTGAATTACGCCGATCAGTTGCGCGACGCTCTCGGCCTGCGTCAAGCCCGCAACCCCCGTCTGCTTTTTACCCATCTGCATGACATCGATCATGCCGTCACCACCCGCGTCGCCCAGCAGCAGTGGATCGACACCGTCCAACGCGGCCTGCGGCAACTCGCCCCGCTCAGTGCGCAGGTGGCCTCGCCCCCGTCCTCGTCATGATCCTGCTTGTTCTGTTCTGGGCCGCGGCCCTGTTCATCCTCTACACCTACGTCGGCTATCCCGTTTTGATCGGCTTGCTGGCCAGACGGCGCCCGCAGCTTGCCTGCCCCCTGCTCGACAACGAGTCACTTCCCCGCCTCACCGTGGTCATGGCGGGCTATAACGAGGCGGTGCGCCTGCCCGGCAAGATCGCCAATCTGCGCGCGCTCGACTACCCGCAGGACAAGATCGACATTCTGGTGGTCTCCGACGGATCGACCGACGCCACCGCCACCGTGCTGCAGGGCGCCCCCGGCGTGCGCACCCTCTCTTATGCCCAGCGACAAGGCAAGGCGTATGCGCTCAACCTGGCGCTCGCTCAGGTTCAGACTGAATTCGTCGTGTTCTGCGATGTACGCCAGGATCTCGAAGCCGGATCGGTGCGTCGGCTGATTTCCGATTTCTGCGACCCCGCCGTCGGAGCCGTCAGCGGCGAACTGGTGCATCGTCCCAGCAGCACCCAGACCGGGCAGAACATCGGCCTGTACTGGCGCTACGAAAAAGCCATCCGCAAATCCGAAAGCCGCTTTCACTCGACCGTGGGCGCAACCGGAGCGCTCTACGCCATTCGCACCCGCGACTTCTCCCCCATCCCGCCGGACACCATCCTCGACGACTTCGAGATTCCCATGCAAATCACCCGCGCGGGTAAACGAACCCTGATGGAACCCCAGGCCCACGTCTACGACACCCTGCAAACCGAGTCCGCCGCGGAACAAAAACGCAAGATTCGAACCCTCACAGGCAATTTCCAGACCTTTTCGAGAAATTTTTGGCTGTTCAGCCCCATGCAGAACCCGGTATGGTTCCAGTTCCTGTCTCACAAGGTTTTCCGGCTCTTCGTGCCCTACGCCCTCATCATCACCCTGTTCACCAGCGCCTTCATCCCGTCGGCGTTCTACCGCCTTGCGCTGCTGGCGCAGCTTGCGTTTTACCTGCTGGCCGCCGCCGGACACTGGGCGCCCGCACTGCGCAAAAACAAATTCGTCAGCTTTGCCCATGTATTTTTCGACATGAATGCCGCCGCCATGCTGGCCCTGCTGAAATTCGCCCAGGGCCGCGCCGACGCCAAGTGGGAAAAAACATGAAGCGCCTGAGCATTCTGATGTACCACGGGCTTTACGCCACCGAGGCGCAGCGTCTGGCGATCGACCCGATCGACCGGCCCTATGCCCTCTCCACGGAGACGTTTGCCAGACAGCTCGATCTGCTGGCCGCAGCTTGCTCAAGCAACGCGGTCTGAGCGCGCTGTTTTTTGTCACCACCGACTTCATCGGTCAGCGAGCGGGTTTTTGCACCTGGGATCAGGTTCGCCAGCTCGCGCAACAAGGCATGGTGGTCGGCGGGCATGGACACACCCACCGCTTTCTCAGCGACCTCGATAGCAACAGCGTCTTTGCTGAACTTCAGAATTGCAAAGACACCCTAGAAACTCAACTTCAGTGCGAAATAAGACACATGTCTTTTCCTGGAGGCAGATATAGCCTTGAAGCAATAAATTTAGCCAAAAATTATGGATATAAATACCTATACTCATCCGACTTCGAGTCACTTGAAATAGATAATGTAGAGAAATATCGAGTCTTACCGCGAATGGCTATTCGAGCCAATATAAATGACCTGATTTTTCTTAAATACGCCAAATCAAAAAAAACAACAATCCTAAAAGAAAGCATAATTTGCAATACAAAAAAAACAATAAAATCACTTATAGGCAATGGCACTTATAATAATATTTACGATTTATTTAGAAAATGAACAAAAACAATAAATCTAAACACCCTAGAAGCCTGGATGGCAGCTTTAGTAACCGAACTAAACTAGCGCCAGATGAGGAAAAAAAAACCAATGATCAAATTCTAACATCCAGCGATGTAGCAGAGAGCAATGAAGAGTTAAAGAAAACAATTGGAGTTCTTATAATTCCTGCTGCTTTTTTAGGTTTAGCTTTGCTCCTTCATATTCATATCGACCGGGTCACAATTTATTTGATAGCATTTTTAGTGTCAATACTCACGGTTATCAGGGTTCGAAAATCACCCGACATTTCTGTAGCCTTGGCGGTAATATATATTCCTCTAAGTCGCGAATATCCATTCAAAATTGCACCCGGCATCAACGGCACCACATTGATTGAACTGCTCCTCCTCTCAACCGTAGCGTACTATTCTATAATAAGAAAAGAAAAACATGTTAAATCAAACACTGCAATTCCAAAGTTAATTTTTTACTGGGGCTTATGGGCGGTAATTTCAATATTGGTTGCAATGTTCAATATTGGATTCCACACATTTATTTGGAACTACGCCTATCCGGTCAGGGCATTTTTTGATCAACTTATAATATTTTTTCTGATTTCAAGATTACTGAACAACAATATTAGAGCTCAAAGAGCATTTATCTATCTAACTATTTCTTCCTTGATTATTATTGCAATAGGATTTAATGAGTGGTTATTTTCAAGAAATATAAGCTCAATTGAGAAATCCAGATTACTTGGGCCCGTACTACAACCTAATGAATTTGCGGCACAGATTATTTACTTTTTGCCTATACTTGTGGCAATGGCTGCGTATTACTTCCCAAAAATTAGAAGCTGGAAATATTTGATTTTTTTAGTCTTTGCTCTGCGAGTCTTGCTTGCTACATTTTCACGTGGAGCGTATCTTGCGTTTGCTGCAGAGGGCTTGGCTGTTTCTTTTTTCAAAAGCAAGAAATTTTTTATACTTGTATTGATTGCGATAGCATCAGTTTATTTTTTTATTCCCTCTCTCGTACCAAACTCTTTGAAGGCAAGAGTTAACCAAACCTTCCAAGATACAGGCCCTGGCGCGGAAATTGACAAAAGCGCGGATTCTAGATTTTATTTGTGGGGTGCGGCTATAAAGATGACAGAACAGAGCCCCATATTTGGGATGGGGTTTGATCAATTTCACCGATTGTCACCAAGTTACACCGCTATACCGATTGAGGCCACAGACAACCAAAATATGTTTTTATATGCCGCGTCTAATATGGGCGTACCAAGCTTGGCGCTAATTATAGGAATATTACTACTATTTTTTTTGCGCTCCTATAAATTGTATAAAAAATCCCCAATAGAAATTGAAAAAGTCATTGCGTTAGGTGCGATGTCTTTGGTACCTGGATACATAGTAGTCAATATGTTCGGGACTCATATGATTGACCCTTCGGTATCGATGTTTTTTTGGGTTTATTGCGCGATAATAAATGCCATCATATTTCAGGATAAAAAATGATAGGCATTAATATTAGGTCAAATTACTAACAATTTATATTATTTAAATTTCATTACTTCAGATCGAGAATATAATAAACTTTTTGAGGTGACATAAAATGAGTACGGCATTTTTTGATGACCTAGATGATGCATCTAGAAACGAGATTATAAATTCCTGTAAGGGACTTAGAATACTTTCTACGCTACCGTATAAAAAGATAAAGTTCTGGAACGATTGTGTTGAAACGTGCAAAACTGAAAGCACTAGCTTCAACCGAATTTTTGAACTTTTAAAATCTGCCGGAAAATACGATGTCGTCATGTTGACTGGTGGCGAAAAAATTGATTTGCTGTATGCAGCTATCGCTTTTTTTGCTTTTTGGGTAAAAACTCCGCATATAGTGGTTGATGCGCACTGGCAAAAAAAATCTGGCTTTGCGTATGCAATACAAAAAATTATTATAAAATTGAGTAATCGCCTTGTAAATCAGTACCATGTACATTCCGTTGAGGAAATTGCAATTTATAGCGCACTTTTTCATATTCCAATCAATAAACTAACATCGATTCCCTGGAGCACCAGCTTAGTAGGCCATGATATAAAATTTCTTTCCGCGCTGGAAAAATCAGATCGAGCTTTAACAGGGGGTTCTTCATTCCGAGACTACGAAGCCCTATTTTCTGCTGTGTGCAACTTGAATATAAATATCGATGTAGGAATTAAACAAGGAAAATTAACAGATGATTTACAAAAAAGGTGGTCGGCTTGTAGCAATATTCATTTCCTCACCCGATTAAGTAATGCCGAATACTTGAAACTTATGGCGGGTTGCAAGTTTTTTTTAATGCCAATAAAGAGCAATCTCAACAGATCTACCGCAGACCAAACAATTTTAAATGCCATGTTCTTTGGTAGAGTTGTTATTGCCACAGACTCAATCGGCTCGAGGATATATATTAGACATGGCGTGAATGGATTTCTGGTTAGCGCCAATTCAGCGGAAGAATGGAAAAGCATCATTGATCACGTACTTTCCTTGCCTAGCCATCAAATCCAAAAAATCTCAGAGAATGCGTCTTATGATGCGAAAGTGCTTTTCAATGAGCCCGCACATCGTCCACATGATCGACGAACTGCCACGCGACGGTGCGGAAATGCTGCTGGTCGATTTGATGCGCCTGCGCATACCGGGCTACCGTTACACCATCGTCTGCCTGATCAAGGGCGGCCCGCTTGAGCAGGAGTTCGAAAAACTCGGCGTTCCAGTCGTGATCTTTGGCCGCAAAGGCAAGCTGGATTTTGGCTTGGTCTTCCGCGTGGCTTCGTGGCTTAAGCGCGAGCGTGCTGTGGTCGTGCACACACACCTGTTCACCGCCGATACTTATGGCCGTCTGGCTGCGCGCTTGGCTGGCGTTCCGGCGTTGTTTTCGACGGTGCACAACATCGTCAACCCGTGGAAAGGGTCGGGTCGCAAACTGATCGACCGCTTGTTCGCGCGACTGAGTACCGCCGTGGTGGGGTGCAGTGAAGAGGTCACGCAAACGCTGGCCACGCGCGACAAAATACCCGCCAGCAAGCTGGTCTCGATTCCAAATGGCATTGACCTCAAGAAATTCTCCAGCTTTTCGGGAGCAGGTGTCCGAAGTGAATTCGGGCTTCCAGAAGATCGCCCCCTGATCGGCATCGTGGGCCGCTTGCACGAACAAAAGGCACACGGTGATCTGTTCCGTGCGCTGACCGAACTTCCCCAGGTGCGTGACAAACAATTGAATTGCCTGGTGATCGGCACGGGCGATCTTCAAGACACGCTCAAGCAGCAGGTCAAGGCTCTCGGGCTGGAAGACTGTGTGATTTTCACCGGCATGCGAACCGATGTGCCCCGCCTGGTGGCGGCCATGGATGTGTTCGTGATGTCCTCGCATTGGGAGGGTTTGCCCATTGCCCTGCTGGAGGCGATGGCGAGTTCCAAGGCGGTTCTGTGTACCCGAGTGGGCGGCATTCCCGATGTCGTCATCGACGGGGATAATGGCCTGCTGGTCGAGCCGCGCGACGTGCCGCAATTTGCCAAACGCCTGGACGACTTGCTGCAAGACCCCGCTTTGCGCGCCCGTCTAGGGCAGCGGGCACGGGAAACCGTGATCGCGCGTTTCGACGTCTCGCGAACCGCCGCGGCCTACAACCGTCTGCACCAGCAAGCGCTGGGCCTGTCGTCAGAGCCTCAACCGGCGCGAGTCGCCCCTGCGGAGTAAATCATGCGTCGTCTGCTTGCCACTGCCTTGCTGCCTTACGCCCAGCTCCGCAACACCCTGAGCCCGGGTCTGCGCGTGCTGATGTATCACCGTGTCGCGCATTTGGCCGCCTATGACCAACTCACAGTATCACCCGCGCGTTTTGCCCAGCAGATGCAAGAGTTGTCTTCGCACAACGTGGTCAGCCTCGAAGACGGGTTGCGGGCGATTCAGGCCGGGCCCTTGCGCAAGCCGCTGTTCGCCGTGACCTTCGACGACGGCTATCTCGACAACCTGACCGAGGCCTTGCCCATCCTGCAGCGCTATCGCATTCCGGCGACTATTTTTGTGACCACCCAGTTCTGCGATCAGGCGCTCAGTCACCCCCGCTACGGCAGTCAGCCGACCGAGCGGCTGCACCTCAACTGGGACGAAGTGATTGCCCTCGCCGGGTCTCCCGGTATCACCATCGGCTCGCACACCCGCACCCACCCCTATCTGCCAACCGTCAGCGATGCGCTGGCGCAGCAGGAAATCGCTACCAGCCGAAGCGAAATCGCCGCCCATCTGCAGCAACCCGTTCAGTATTTCTGTTACCCCTCGGGCGATTTGAGCCCGCGCGAACTTCAACTAGTGCGACAAGCCGGTTATGCCGCTGCCGTCAGCGTGGCGCCGGGGGTCAATCGGCGTGATGCCGATCTGTTCCAGCTCAAACGCACCGAAATCACCGACCGCGATGATGTGTCGCAATTCCGCCTGAAAATCGCTGGCGCGTTCGATCCGATTCATCGCCTGCTGCATGCGCGTCGCACCCGCCGATTCGCTCAGAAACACCTCAAACCCAGCGCCTCGTTCGAGGCCACAACGCTATGAAAATCCTGTACTTGATGACCGAACCTTTCGGCATCGGCGGCGTGCAGTCCGACGTGCTGACCCTGACGGAAGACCTCACCGCCAAGGGCCATATCGTGTATGTGGCCACCACAGACGGCGTGCTGCTCAAAGAGCTGATCGGCAAGGGCGCCATTCATGTCGATATCGACTTTCATTTCAGCGCAGCCTCGCAGTTCGTTCGAGCCCTCAAACAGCTGCGCGAGGTCGTCAAGCGCGAGGGCATCGAACTCGTCGCGCCGCAATCGGTGCGCTCTTCCATGGTGGCCTACGCCGCACTGCGGCTCATGCCCTACGGCTACCGGGTCGCGAGCACGTCTCGCCGCGTACCCATCGTGACCACCATCCACAACATTCACAATCCCAAGAATTTCAAGTGGGCAGGTCGCATCCTGCGGCAAAGTGCAGATTTCATCATTTTCGAGTCGAACTACGAGCGCAACCGACTGCTCGCCAACGGCCTGCCCCCCGAACAGTCCACCGTCATTCACAGCGGCATCGATCTCGATCGATTTTCCACGGCCTCACGTACCGCCGATTTCGCCCGCCAGTACGGGCTGGAACCGGGCAAGCATCTGATATTCGGCATCGTGGCCCGCCTGTCTGAAGAAAAGGGCCACAACTATCTGGTCGATGCCTTCGCCAAAGTCGTGCAGCGCAAACCTGAAACCCGCCTGCTGATCGTGGGCGACGGGCCGCTACTCGATCAAACCAAGGCGCAGGTCGCCCGCCTCGGCTTGCACAGCACCGTGATTTTCGCCGGCATGCAGCGCGACATTCCCTCCCACCTCGCCCTGCTCGACGTCTTTGTGCTGTCCTCAACGCGCGAGTCATTCCCGCTGTCCGCGCGTGAAGCCATGGCAGCCGGCCGCTGCGTGATTGCGCCGCGCATCGGCGGCTGCGGCGAAGTGGTCGAAGACGGCGTCACCGGCTTGCTGTTCACCGCGGCAGACGTCGACGATCTGGCCGCAAAAATGCTTATCCTCAGCGAGCGAGACACGGTGGCCGCCATGGGCCGCGCCGGGCGCCAACGCGCGGAACGTCTTTTCTCGCGCCATGTCTGGGTGGACGGCGACGAAAAGGTTTACCTTGACTGGTCTGGACTGACCTCCCCCTCCACGACCTCTGTGGCCCTGTCCTGACGCCGTTGAAGCTCACCCTCGAACTCCTGCTGTCTCCCGTCGGGCTGACCGCTTGCGGCCTGGTCTTTCTTTCCCTGTTTGTCACCTGGCGCTCGCACCGGTTTTTCACCCGGTTTCTGACCTATGCCATTACCGTGCTGTTCCTCTTGGCCAGCATGCCCCTCTTTGCCAATCTTGCTCTAGGCGCACTGGAACGAAAGGCGACGCAGGAGAAAATCTGCTCCCCGCCCCCACCGGGGGCGCTATTCGTCGTGCTCGCGGGCGGCATAGATGGCAACCCCATGCACGCGCAAGACTTCTCAGCCTTGAAAACCGCGAGTTTGAAACGTCTGCTCGCTGCCGTGCAACTGGCGCAGCACACCCCCGACAGCACGCTGCTCATCTCCGGCGGATGGGGCAGAAAGGTACGCGAAGCCAACCTGATGGGTGCGCTGGCTGTGCAACTCGGCTTTCCGGCCAGCCGAATGATCCTGGATACAACATCGCGTACGACCTTTCAGACGGCCGTCAATATGCGCGAGCGCATCCTCCAGTTTCCGGTCGGCCGCCGCTACCTGGTCACCTCTGCAGACCACATGCCCCGCGCGATGATGGCTTTTGCCCATGAGCGGGTTTCAATCTGCGCCTGGCCGGTAGACTACGAAGCCATTCCGATTCAGGCGCTGGACATGCTGAACCCGCAGATCAGCGCGCTGGACAAGACCACACGCGTCGTACACGAACTTCTCGGCATGCTTTATTACAGGCTGATCAAGTTTCAATGACGCGCCGATTCAGGTGCCGCCCATGACCCCGACAGACCACAACGTCGAAGCTGAAGAAATCGACAAATTCAGTGTCCTAGCCCATCGCTGGTGGGATGAACACGGCGAGTTTCGCCCCTTGCACCTGCTCAATCCGCACCGCCTACGGTGGATTCAAGACCATGTCGGTCTGGGTGGAAAAAGCGTTGTGGACATCGGCTGCGGGGGCGGCATTCTCTCGGAGTCGATGGCAGCGGCAGGCGCCAAGGTGACCGGCATCGACCTTGCCGATGCCTCGCTGCAAGTTGCGCGCCTACACGCGCTCGATGCCCAGTTCGATATCGATTACCGCCTCGTCAGTGCCGAGCGCCTTGCCACCGAGGCCGCCGGACAATTCGACATCGTCACCTGCATGGAAATGCTCGAGCACGTCCCCGATCCGGCGTCCATCATCCAAGCCAGCGCCGCCTTGGTGCGTCCCGGCGGATGGGTTTTTGTCTCGACCCTTAATCGCAACGCCAAGGCTTATCTGTTCGCCATTCTCGGGGCCGAATACCTGCTGCGGCTCCTCCCCAAAGGCACGCACGACTACGCCAAGTTTCTTCAGCCTTCCGAAATTTCCGCCATGGGCCGACGCTGCGGTCTTGAAACCGCCGACATTGCCGGGCTCGAATTTCAGCCTCTCACCCAGCGCTTCCGCATCACTCGCGATCCCAGCGTCAACTATCTCATGGCCTTGCGCCGCCCGCTCTGATGTCACGCGCCCGCCCTGTCCGCGCCTGCCTATTCGACCTCGACGGCACGCTGGCGGATACCGCCCCCGACCTGGCCGCTGCGCTCAACCGAGTGCGCAGAGACCATCACCTGACGGAATTGCCGCTCGAACGCCTGCGCCCCATGGCCTCTCATGGCGCGCGTGGCTTGCTCGCCGTAGGCATGCAGGTCACGCCCGAAGAGGCTCGGTACGACGCATTGAAAGAAACCTTCCTCGCTTATTACCTCGAGGCGATCCGTGTGCGCACCACCCTGTTCGACGGCGTCGTCCCACTGCTCGAACGCCTGCATCAACTCGCCCTGCCCTGGGGCATTGTCACCAACAAACTCAGCACCTATACCCAGCCCCTGGTCACCCAACTCCCCTGGCCGCACCCTCCCGGATGCGTGGTCAGCGGCGATACCGCCGCACGCCCCAAACCCGCACCCGATCCCCTGCTGTACGCCGCCCAAGCGCTTCGCATCGACCCTGCAAGCTGTATCTACGTCGGCGATGACCTTCGAGACATGCAATCCGCCCAAGCCGCTGGAATGCGCGCCATCGCCGCAGCCTACGGCTACTGTGGCCCCAGCGCACCAGAAAGTTGGGACGCAGATGCGGTCATCCATCACCCCCTTGAATTGCTCACGCTCGACCTCATGTCCTGACAGCGGCGAAACAAAACAAGGTCTCGCCGTACAATCAGCATTCCATGGGGCCGACCCGGTTTCGACGTGGATAGCAAAACAGACAGGTGCATGCCGAGCCCCAGTACGCTCGATAAACCGCGTCATAGGGGTTAAAACCAAATGGCGTTACTAAGCACGTAGATCCTGCTGTGGAGTATTTGCGGACGGGGGTTCAATTCCCCCCGGCTCCACCATTAACACGTTTTCTACAGTTCGTAGAAGTCCAGAAGCCCTAGATAAATCAATGATCTAGGGCTTTTTTTCGTCTGTAGCAGTGCGCTGAAGTTCGTTGACAGCCGGTATCTTCAGACGGTATCTTGGACGGTATCCCGTCTTTTTGACGGTATCGACCTGAGGGAATACCGTCATGCCGCTGACAGATACCGCCGTTCGCCAAGCCAAGCAGACCGACAAGCCGCGCAAGCTGCCCGACGAAAAAGGGCTGTACCTGCTGGTGACGGTATCCGGCGGCAAACTTTGGCGGTATGACTACCGCTTTGCGGGCAAGCGCAAAACGCTGGCGCTGGGCGCGTATCCCGATGTGACGCTGACCGAAGCCCGCAAGCGCCATGCTGCCGCGCGCGCCATGCTCGGTGCAGAGCCGCCCATTGACCCGGCAGAAGTCAAGCAAGCCCGCAAGTCGCAGGACAAAGCCGAAAAGGAGCGCACCAAGCTGGTGAGCGAGGGCAAGCCCCTGCCCGGCACTTTTGAGGCCGTGGCGCGCGAGTGGATCGAGCGTATTCATGCCGACAAGGTGAGCGCAGGCCATGCCGAGCGCACCCTGATCCGATTTGAGAAAGACGCCTTCCCCTGGATCGGCACTCGACCGCTGGGTGAAATCACAGCCCCCGAACTGCTGAGCGTTATTCGCCGCGTAGAAGACCGAGGCGCGATTGAAACCGCCCACCGGCTGAAAGATGCAGCCGGGCAAGTCTTCCGCTATGGCGTGGCGAACGGGCTATGTGAGCGCAACCCGGCTGCTGATCTGCGCGACGCGCTCAAGCCCGTGCAGACCCGGCACTTGGCCGCCATCATTGAACCGCTGGCGCTGGGCAAGCTGCTGCGCGACATGGAGGGGTACGCAGGCCAGCCTGTCACCCGCATAGCGCTCAAGCTATCCGCCCTGCTGCTGCTGCGCCCTGGTGAGCTTCGCCACATGGAATGGGGCTGGATCGACGAAGACGCGGCAACCCTCACCATCCCGGCAGAGGCCATGAAGCGCAACAAAGAGGACAAGGTGAACGGCCCGCCGCATATCGTGCCCCTGGCGACTCAGTCGCTGGCGCTGCTGCGCGAGCTTCGCCTATACACCGGCACTTCACGGTACGTCTTCCCGGCGCTGACCTCCCGTCTTCGCCCCATGTCAGAGAACACCGTGCGTTCTGCCCTGCGCCGCATGGGATATGCGAACGACGAAATGACCGCGCACGGCTTCCGTGCCACCGCGCGCACCTTGGCTGCTGAACGACTGGGAGTTGCGCCCGAAGTGATCGAAGCGCAATTGGCGCATGCCGTGCAAGATTCCTTAGGCCGCGCCTACAACCGCACGCAATTTGTGGAGCAGCGCCAGCAATTGATGCAGCAGTGGGCTGACTACCTCGACAAACTCAAGACCGGCGCGGAGATCATTCCGCTGCGTGCCTGATACCGCGCGCGCCCGGCCCCGGCGCGCATCATTCAAGGGAGTTGACATGAACGTGACCGAAATGCAGCAGCGCTTTGAAGAGCTTGCAAGCCTGATCGACGGCGCGCGGATGCTGATCGAATCGCACGGGGATGCTGGCCTAGCCTCTGGCCTGGAGATACTGCGCGTTGCTGTGGAAAAAGCGATAGACGCCTACGAAGAAGCGAACACCGAAGCGCAGGCCAGCCCGGAATATCAACCTGACGGCACGGCAAGACCTGGCCTAACAGCGTCTTGTGCTGCCTGATATGTTTGCATAAACTATGTTTGTTCAAACACTATCAGGAGAAATTCATGGACGATCTAACAGCGCGCGCGCTACGCGCCTACTTCGTTGCTGCAAAGCGAAACAACCCTAACGGCACCCCGGATCAACCGGCCAATTCATCCGGGCTGAGGACGCATGAAGGCAAGCAATACGTGGTCTTAGAAAACGTGAATGGCATTCTTGCCGTCTATCGCGTGCGCAACGATGGAATGCTCAAGAGCCTAAAGCGCTGGCCTGATTCATTGTCAGTCTAGACCGCGCAAATTGGCTAGGAGACCGCCATGCAAACCACTTCACAGCCGCCCGAACTGATCGCCTTCGCCGCAGGCTACCCCTCGAACTGGCCTTCTGTGAGCCGCTGACCCGTTTTGCCCGGCCTAGGCGACGGCTGATCCCCGCCGCTGAAAACCTGATCCCTTCTCAGGCTGGCCTGGGCATCCCCATGAAGGACATGCGAAAGGGCATGACATGGCACTGCCGGAAAAGGACTGGTACACCCTCGACGAGATCGCCCAGCGCTGGGGGTGTAGTGTTGATGATCTTTGGCACTACGCCGAGGCCAAACCGCCCCGGCTGCGCTTGTCAATGCGCTTTGCCCTGCCGCTTCCCATCAAATGGCAGAACGCCGAACCCGCTGATCTTCGCCTTGACGCACTTGGCGACTACCACATGACCACCGGGCCGCTAGGCATTGATGCAAGTACGCTTGGCCGCGCGATGCGGAGCAGAAAGAACCTTTTCAGCATGGTGCTGCCGCCGGTGTTCGACGAGGAAAAGCCTTTTGTTTATGGCTTCATCGCCTGGGACGATCCAGAGTGCCCAGAGGTCTGCAAACTCATTCCGAAAGATGATGATGAACAGCCGGAATTGGAGGCGCAAGGCCCCCTCATTACCCGCGAGGAACGCGACCGCTTCGAAAAGCTACACCGTGTAGGAGCGCATGCGGGGGCAATGCCCACGGACGAAGAAATTCTCGACGCACGCGAGAGAACCACCCTGCTGCGCATGTTGGCCGTACTGATCGCTGATGCCGGGTTGCCAGAGCAGCCGCACAAGGCCGCCGAGGTACTGGCTTCAATGGCCGCGCAGCATGGCCTCACACTGCCCACTGAAAAGACCTGCGCCGAAAAGATCACACAGGCCCGCAAGGCTTCGAAGGCGTAACGCTCACATCTTCGACAAATACAAGAACCATTATCTAGAGAGAAATCCGAAAAACACTAAATTAGTTTATTTATTCATTAAACTAAAACAGGCTAGTTTTATTAGCCAATAATTGTGGTCTGTTTATGTCATTCCGTTAGATGCTATAGGAACGAACCATCGTTCCTATAGGAACGCAACAGTGCACTGCCGGGTTGAAATGCAGGCATCCCATTTACGGAGGTGTCATGCAGCCCACAGAAAAGCCCGGACGTTCACGCGCCACTTATGCGCCAGTCACTACCGACCTGACCCCTGATGCCCGCATCAAGCTGGCGCAGATCATTGGAGACCCAAAGGCCCGCCCGCCGATTCCTGGGGTGTTTCCGGTCGGTAAAACAACCTTGTACCGATTGATGGGGCTGGGGCTTTTCCCGGCGCCGATCAAGCCCTTCCCCGGCTGCCGCGCAAGCTACTGGCGCTATGGCGACGTGCTCGACGCCGTTGCTCGATTGGAGGCGCAGACGCAAGGCGCGAGCTACGCGACGCCGCTGCAACGCAAGCGCGCAGAAGCCGGGAGCGCCAAGTGATTGCGGGCCGCCGCACCCCTGCACAGGCACAGCGCCCGCACTTCGACCGCGACCGCCTGCCTGACGCTGAGACCTACTTCACCGCCGAACTCGGCACGCTGCGAGGCCGTGGCGTCTGGCGCGATGCCGTTTGCCCTTTCCACCAGGACACCCGGCCAAGCCTGCGCGTCAATGTGGCGACCGGCGCTTTCCGCTGCATGGTCTGTGGCGCGTCTGGTGGCGACGTGCTGGACTTCCAGAAGTTGCGCTATGGGCAGCCTTTCCAAGCCGCCGCAAAGGCGCTAGGAGCCATGACGGGAGGCCGTCATGCTTGATGCCGCCGCCGCCGTGGAAACCCCAAAGGATGCCGCGCGCAGACTGTCAGCGCCAGCGCTGCGCGACGGGTTCGCCCCCGAAGCGCTGCACACCTACTTCAGCGCCAGCATGGAACCGATCTTCTGGCGCATTCGGCTGAAACACCCGGACACCGGCGCGAAGTGGATCAGGCCCATGCGCCGCACCGCTGACGGCGCAGGGTATGAAATCGGGGAGCCGCCCGCACCGCCTGCCGGAAAGCCGCTATATCGGCTGTTCGACCTTGCGCAGAACCTCGACGCTGTGGTGTTCGTGACCGAAGGCGAAAAGGCCGCTGACGCTCTGGTGAAGCTGGGCTGTGTTGCCACCACCAGCGGAGGTGCAGCCAGCGCCAGCGCCGCCGATTGGATGCCGCTGCAAGGCCGCACCGTGACGGTATGGCCCGATGCTGACGAACCCGGCGCGCAATATGGCCGAGATGTTGCCGCCCGGCTGGTGGCGCTGAACTGCAAGGTGCGCATCATTGATGTGGCTGCGCTCGGCCTGCCCGCCAAAGGCGACGCATTCGACTGGCGAGCCGCGCATCCTGACGCCACCGCCGCCGATGTGCTGGGGCTGCCGGTTTTGTCTGCCGCGCCGCTTGCGACACCTGCGACACCTGCGACACCTGCGACACCGACCCTGCTGCTGCTGCCCGTACCGCAAGCCCTGGAGCGTGCCCGCGCCTTGCTGCTGCCGCAGATCGACGGCACCGACGCCCCCTATCCGCTTGACGCCCTAGGCCCGCTTGCCGCCGCTGCGCGCGACTTGGCCGAAGGCGCGCAGGTCTCGCCCGCTATGGCCGGGCAATCCTTGCTTGCAGCCGCAT
>JABEBX010024206.1_pt1 | contig 15848 bp, 14 predicted proteins | sample 7245971 | NCBI WGS metagenome assembly JABEBX01 (sample SAMN14506365, study PRJNA622280) | hot springs metagenome | biome: hot spring [ENVO:00000051]|acidic hot spring [ENVO:00002120]; feature: spring [ENVO:00000027]|sediment [ENVO:00002007]; material: sediment environment [ENVO:01001048]... | reverse complement strand
TATGACATCGCCATTTAATGTATAACCTTTTTGAACTTCTTCAAGGACTGTTCCGTCCTCTCCCTGGTCAGAAACTCCTATGGCCTCTTCCAGGTTCGGGTCATACTTTTTCCCCCTGCAATCTATTACAGCCAGCCCGTGCAATGAAAGTATATTTATTAGCTGATTTCTCACAGGTTCAAGCTTTGAATCATGCTTAATGCCCGCATCAAGGGTATCAAGAATCGGAAGCAATTCTTTAATAATTTCACTGCCTGCATTTTTTCGTATTTCAGATATTTCGCGTTCCTTGTATTTTGAATAATTTTCCATATCACTGCGCTGCCTTATATACAGTGTTTTATAATCATTAAGATCTTTCAATGTATCGTCGTATAACTGTTTGAACTTTGTGGCTTCTTCTATATCTTTCATCATATTCCTTTTCTTAACCTGCTCAATATCGAATTCAAGGGGTTTATTATATCTCTTCTTTGGGTTCATCATAAGTATATTTGTTCTTCTATATAAATATTTGTTATATAAATATTTACATTTTATCTGTTATTTGTCCAGTGTAATCTTCCTGAAGTGCTCAAATCCGACATCATTTACTTTTTTCCATATTTTATCATAAATTATATTATCGCCTTCATATGTTTCACCTATACAGCTTACATTGATTTTATTCGATTCCATCGCTGCCATGAAGTTATTATAATTATCTCTTTCAATTGTAAATAAAAGTTCATAGTCGCCTCCAAAATCCAGGGCAATTTTAGATGAAGTAAAACCGGAAAGTTCTGATGCCAGATTAACATCATTATCCATTGGTATTTTATCTATATAGAGTTTAAATCCCGTACCATAATCATTTTTCATCTGGTCAATGGAGGCAAATAATCCATCTGAAAGGTCCATCATAAATAATGCACCATTCTCTGCTATCTTTATTGCCTCATTAATTCTCGGTTCTATACCAAGCATTTTATTGATTCCATAATTTTTTCTATCGGTGTATTTATAAAAAATATAGCCTGCACCCGCAGATCCAAGTTTATTGGTAATCATAACCAGCTGATTCTTTTTAATATATGACCTTTTTCTGATTAATGAATATTTCTGTTTTCCTATAACAGTGCCGGAAACTGTAAAATCTTCCCCTTCCTTTGTATCTCCACCTATTATTTTCGAATTATATTTTGTAAGTTCTTTTTTTATACCGGCATAAAAATCCTCCAGATATTTTATTTCATAATCCGGAGAAACCGAAAGCGATACTAACAATCCAACAGGAATTCCTGCCATAGCAGCAATATCGCTTAAATTGAGGGCCGCAAAAAACTTTCCTGCAAGTAAAGGTTCTGTTCCTTCTGGCAGGTGTGTTTTTCTGGTGATTAAATCTGTGGAGAAAAGCAGCGACTCTCCATGAGAATTATATACATAGCAATCATCACGTTCCACAGAACCTCCCGTAAGCATATTTATTATATTCCTTTCTCCAATCTGATTAAGTTTCAATAATTAAATAATATATCGGCATAATTTAAAGTTTTTCAATTGCATAATGCTATAATTTATAAAAATTAAATTCAAGATATTATATTTTTTTGGGATGTATCAATAAGAGCTTTTAAAATTTTTAATGATAATTCAAATCGAAGGAAAAAATATATTTACATGATAGATATATTCTATCAAAGGTGGTTGTATTTATATCTGAGCTGGAAGATTTGAGAAGGGAAATGTATGAAAACTCATTGCAGATGATTGAACTATTAAGAAATAGAAAGAACATAGCTGCAAGAATTGGAAAAATAAAGGAGGAGAAATGCATTGATATAAGAAACAGGGAGCAGGAAATAAAGATTTTAAAAAAGCTTGGTAACGACGGTTTTACTGAAACAGTTCTTAATTTACTCTTCGAATATTCAATACATTTTGAGAATCATAAAGAATTTAAGATAAATATAGATTATAATAAAAAATTAAATGGAAAAAATTACTTTTTAATAGAATGTTCAAGACAAAATTCGCTGTTTATACTTCCTTTCGTTTTGAATCCGGGCTCAGTTATTGCATGTGAAAATGGGGAAATAAGCGATATACTGTCAAGCAGCGGTCATCATATAATAAATAACAGAATAGAGAATGAAGATATAACGGTCTCAATCAGCAATAATGCAGGTGACATAATAATTGATAGTCATGGCATTTTAATTTCTGAAAATTTTATTGAAAATAAAGAACATATATACAGTATAAATGTAGTATAAAATGAAAATTATTATTATAGGTTCGGAAGGTCATCTCGGATCGACTCTTATGAAAATGATACCCGGGGCGGAGGGAATTGACAGAAGTTTTGAGAATTCCATAGATAAAATAATATATAAGTATGACCTGGCATTTCTCGCTGTACCATCAAACGTTTCAGAGTCTATTATTAACAGGAATAAAAATTACAGTGGTTTTGTTGATCTGTCATCAGTTAAAGGAAATATGGAAAAGTACAGCGGTAAAATCATCAGCATACATCCACTTTTCGGGCCAAATTCCTACCGTGAAAATAAATCAATAATTTTTATAAATGATATATCAAAGAATAATTCACTCGAAACTATTGAAACTGTTTTCAATGATTATAATATTATAAGTATGAATTCCGCTGAACACGACCGGATAATGATTGATCTGCTTGTTAAACCCTATATAATGTCATATATAAGCAATTATAATGATCCCGGCATCTGGACCGGATCATTTAAAAAATTTATTTCAGTGTCAAACATAAAAAATGATGAGAATAAAGATGTCTTTCTGGATACAATTATAAGAAATAAAAATTCCATTGAAATAATTGAAGAAATGGAGAACAAACTGGAAGACTTAAAAATATTAATAAAAAATAGAAGAGGATGAAAGCCTTCCGGAGAGCTTCTCATAATCACACTGGAAAATCATTCTATCCTCAAGTTCCAGTTCATATTTATAATCTGAAGTATCCAGCGTATTATAATATTCCTTTAAATCTGAAAAGTCATGGTTTAGAGATGATTCAAATATAAGGTCCAGCAATTTCTGGTCATATATATCATTGTGGACACCCCTTTCCCTGTTTCCACCGGTCGGGTATGATAAAACAGGATATTTATCTCCAAGTGTTATAAGAAGCTCTGCAAGGGAATAAAGCTTTGGAAGTCCATAAAGACCCCTTTTCCACAGCTTCTCTACAAGTGTATTTTTCTGAATATTCATTGGATTTATTGAAATATCGGCAGAGTAAGGTGCTGCTATTTCCACAGACTTTTTTATATCTTCCATTGCCCGTTTTTCTGATATGAACGGTGGTTTAAACAGTAAATAAGTCCTTAATTCTATGTGGTTTTCTTTCAATATATTTGCAGCATCAATAAATTTCTTCAATGTGCTTCCTTTATTAACAGAGTACTTCATTATATTATCATCGGCACTTTCCAGGCCTATCGCTATTCTCAGGTCAATATTATTTTTTATAAAAGGATCCAGATTACCTTTTTTAATATATTCAGTCCTGGATTCGACAAGTAATTTGTCAATTTTATCCTTCATAGTTGAAATAAAATAATCTCTGACCGCCGGATGAACCTCATTTGGATCCAGAAAACTACCTGACGTAAATATTTTCAGTACCCTCGCATCTCCCAGTGACTGTGACAGTAAATCTATCTGTTTCATTAAGTTTTCATCAATTATTTCAGGAGAAACATCGTTGAAATAGCCGCACATTGAACATGCACTGTATTTATACCATGCGCAGCCTGTTGTCCTGAAAATACAGACAACTGTTTTCTCAGGATATCCACGAAGTCTGTCCAGTTCCTTCCATATCGATACCGGTTTATCGGGGTCATTTCTTACAGGACTGGACGGCATAAGTCCTTTTATATACATTGCATATTCATGGTCTGTCATTATATGTCATATTATATATAGATATATTACAGTTATCATAAATTTGAAAAAATCGCAATTCTCCACTCTTAAAATAAAAGGTAAAGAATTATATATTATCTTAAAATAAACTGTAAAGGGCTCGTAGTCTAGTGGTATGATGTCTCCCTGACACGGAGAAGGTCACCGGTCCGAATCCGGTCGGGCCCATTTATATTACTTTCAAAACTCAGTTAGAATGTCATGGAGAAAGTCGCTTTTTTGGAATTGAATTTTGATAAGGTATTCAGCATAATTATTCACATTCATGTATTCCCGTGCGATGGCCAATTCTATATTTACTTCACTTATTGCCCCTGCCTGTTCCTTTTTTTCAGATTGTCTAAGAGCTTTTATGCATGATATATAGTGTCAAAATCATCAGTTGGCAATACCGTTCAATTCCTCCAATTTTTATATTCCTTTGAATAAAAGATACGAAGCAAAGGCGTCAGTTTCCATGGAACTCAATGCCTGTTACAGTTCTTTGTTTTCGGACTTCTTTGCGAGTTCAATGGCCTTAATTCTGGCATTCTCTACTCCATTCATAGTACTCTTTCGTGTTTTTATAACTGTACTCTCTTTGTTATCTACTATAAGTAGAGATGCATAAAGATATTATAAGTTACCTATAAGTGAATATAAGTTTATAATTGACATAAAAACATAGAAAAGGATAGTGTGAATTCAGTAAATTTGGAAAGTTTCTGTATAATTCAGGTATAAGAAATAAGGAAATGATACAGAATTCGATAAAGAAGTAAGCTGAAAAACAGTTTATAATTCACTTTATTAAAAGAAACATTGTATTGATATAATTATGAAACAATTCAATGACATAAGTTTCTCCCGGTATCCCATTTTATTTTTATATTAAATGTATTAAAATGTTTTTAATGTCATCAAATTTTACATTATATTTTGCTGATGTATCGCTGTTTCCCACCTTTATAGTAACTGCATCAGGATTTTCAATAAAAGCCTCTTCATCGGTTAAATCATCTCCTGCTATTAAGGCCGGTCTATTATTATTTCTGACATTTTTTATTGCCTTTCCTTTATTTATTCCGGGAATTCTTAATTCAATGATTTTGATTCCGTGGTATACCTCCATGGAATAGGTTTCTGCAAGTTTATTAACAAGCTTTTCAATAGAATTTATTTCTATATCATCTAATACATTGCCTAAATGAAACAATATATTTCCATTTTTATTATAAATTCTGAGACCTTTGTATTTCTCAATATATTCAAATCTGTTTTCAAATATTTTATTGCATTTTTCTATATAATAATTTAATCCAGGTACCGGAATTGTTGATCCATTTATATAAAATATTGCACCATGAAGTGCTATTATATTTAAATTACCTGCTAGTTTTCTTATATCTTCAAGTGCCCTTCCTGTAACAATAAAAAGCTCATAACAGGAATTGATTGAATTAATAATATTTTTCATTTCACTGTCCATGACTGCCTTTTCCGGATCATTCACTATTGGTGCCAGAGTACCGTCATAATCAAGGAATATCTGGGGTGTACCGTTCATAATTGCACTTAAATTATTTTCCAGCTCCTTATTCATTTATAATCACACTGTATTTATTTTATTCAGGATGCTTCTGTACCACCATGTACTGTTTTTCTTTGATACAACCTGTTTCATTCTATTAAGGCGAATCTTTATTTCATCTTCTGTCATTTGCAGTGCATTTATTATTGCATTTGTTACTTCTCCAATATTATTCGGGTTAACAATAATTGCATCTTTTAGTTCCTCGGAAACACCGGCAAATTTTGAAAGTATTAATACGCCGTGGTCGGTAGCCGATATAAACTCCTTTGCAACAAGATTCAATCCATCAATTAAAGGTGTAATTAAACCAATATCACTCTTCATGTACAGTTCATCCAGTAATTTTTCACTGATATTCCTGTACATATAAATTATAGGTATCCACGATGAGGTACTGTATATGCCGTTTATCCTCCCTATCTCCATTTCAAGTACCTTCTTCATTTCTATATATTCCGGTATGCCTGCTCTGCTGGGAGTTACGTGCATTAAATAAATAAATTTACCGTGAAGATCATGCCTGATCCTCATCAAATTTTCTATAGCCCTGACACGCTGTAAAAGTCCCTTTGTATAATCCATTCTGTCTATGGAAAAAATTATTCTTAATTTTTGCGTGCCATTTATGTAATTATTTTGCCGGTAACGTTTATTATCTATGCCAAGCGGAAAAACGGCTGTTTTTATTGTTCTGTTTTCTGCTTTTAAATTAACCAAACTGCCGCGAAAGTTCAGTCTGTATTTATTGATATGAAAGGTTATAAGGTCGCTCTTTGCAAGGCTATTCAAAAGTATATCAGATTCGGGCAGTATGTTAAAGAATTCCGGCGATACCCATGGAATATGCCAGGTGAATATTATTTTATTTTTGACTCCAAGCTTTCTTAATATTCCGGGAACCATCATTAATTGATAATCGTGTATCCATATAACTGTATTATCTGTTATATTTTCTTTTATTTTCTCTGCGAATTTTTGGTTTACTGAATAATAATACTTAAAACCTCCTGTATTAAATGCTATATTGTTTCTAAAATAATGAAAGAGCGGCCACAAAACCCTGTTTGAATAATTAATATAAAAGCCAAGAACTTCGGGCTTTGTTAAAAAAATTCTTATAACTCTGTAACCACTCACATCCTCTACCGGATGCATATCATCATATTTGCCGTCACCCCAGCATATCCATTTTCCGCCATTTGATCTTAGCATGCTGTCAATTGCTGTTGCAACACCGCCGGAGTTTTGATGCTTCGTTTTTTCATTCATTATATATGAAAAAGGTGATCTATTTGTTACAACCATTACATCCCGCATATTGTTATAATGCATATATGGAATTAAAGTTTTATCACAGAATTTATTCCTTTTTATTTATTCATGTTTTCCATAGTTTTATTATTTGATTTTTTCATTGCATCATTTAATCTTATTGCGGATCTTATAATTCCCAGGTGTGTAAGTGCCTGTGGAAAATTTCCCAGCATTTCATTTGAATTTTTATAATTTATTTCCTCTGAAAAGAGCATCAGATGATTCGATTTATTAAGTATATCATCCATATAACCTCTTGCTTCTTCAATTCTACCAAGTAAAATCAAATCTTCTATATACCAGAATGACAACAGTAAGAACGCATTATCCTTACTTTCTATTCCATCTTCACTATTATAGCGTAAAAACAATCCATCCTTATTTTTAAGCTTTTTCTCTATTAATTTTAATGTTGAAAGAAACCGCGGATCGCTTGCAGGCAAAAATCCTGTCAGCGGCATTCTCAAAATTGAGGCATCCAGAACCTTACTACCATAATACTGTGTAAAAGCACCTAATTCTTTATTATACCCTTTTTCAAGTATTTCATCCTTTATTTCTTTCATTGTATCCGACCATTTACTATAAGGTGCTGAATAACCCATTTTTTTGCCTATTAAAATAGCCCGGTGAAAGGCTGTCCAGGATATAAACTTTGAATAAATATAATGCTTCGGTTCAGATCTGAATTCCCATATTGTAGAATCAGGCTCCTTCCAGATGTCTTTCAATGTGTCAAGTAAATCAATTACAAAATCCCACATATACGTAGTTATAAGACCGCCGGCTTCCTGAAATCTAAACATTGCGCTTACTATTGAACCGTACTGGTCAATCTGCAACTGATCTGAAGCCATATTGCCTATTCTCACCGGTCTTGAATTTCGATATCCTGAAAAATCTATGGCCTGCTCTGTAAGTGATGTACCCTCCTTTACAGGATATATAGTCCTCACTTTTTTGTCTTTCTGTATGATTGACATTACATCATATAAAAATTTTGTTGCCTCATCTTTCAGGCCAATTCTTGAAAGAGTTTCTATTACATAGGCAGTATCGCGTACCCATGTATATCTGTAGTCCCAGTTTCTTGTCCCGCCTATTGATTCCGGAAGGCTTGTTGTGGGAGCTGCTACCATCATTCCTGTTGGCTCATAAAATAAGCCTTTAAGAACCAGTGCAGATCTGAGGACATATTCATAGTATATGCCACTGTATTTTATTTGGTCTGTCCATTCTTTCCAGTAATTTCTTGTGGCTTCCAGCCGGTCATATGGCTTATATTCCATTACATTGCCTATACGCTTAACACCGCTGGAAATTACAATCCACTGGTAACTCCCTTTTTTTAGTGAAAGGTTTTCAGAAAATACCTTTTTTCCATCTTCATTCAATTCAAGGTCAGTTGAAACTACGACACTATTATCCTTTGACTGGAAAATATATCCATTTTTGTTATGCTTAATTTTATATGTTCCCAGACCGAAATTAAAATCCGGCTTTATTTCAATTTTTAAGTCCATATCCTTTGAAGGCGTTTCTATATATCTGTGTATCTCGGGAAAATTTATATTTGCAAACTCTGTAATCGGGAGGAAATCTGTAAGTTTTAATACAATTTTATTTTTTTCAATAAATTCTGTAATTAATATATTTGTAAAATCCTCATAATATTGATTAACTTTAAATGGTTCTGCAGGTCTAATAGAAAAATAACCGCCTCTTTCCTTATCCAGAATTGAATCAAATAAAGGCATTGAATCAAAATCAGGGAAACATGCCCAGTCTATGGTTCCATCCATGCCAACAAGGGCACCGGTCCTGTTATTAACAATAAATCCATGATCTTTAATGTTTATATATCCTGAATTATATAAATCTTCTGATTTATAACTCCTGTCAAAAACGGTCATGAAACATTAATATCATTTTTATTATAAGATTTTCTGAAGTAAAATAAGTATTTCATTAAATTTATTTAAATTATGTAACATCTAAAATAAAAGAAATACTGTTCAGAAATATCACTAATAAATATAATGGTATATTTAGTTATTCCTATATTCTGGTATTCCATTCATGGCCGTTATAATTATATCTAATAATTCATTAAAATCATAGCTATATTAAGTATTTATACCATGTAATTCAACAAAGGATTAAATATAAATTTGGTTTCACTTTCTTATGAAAATCTGGTTTTATAAATTAAAGATGCCGTTGATAAGTCCTTTTACAACAAGTTTTGGAACAGATGTAAATAAGGATGTTTATATTTTCAAAATGGAGCATGATGGAATAACAGCATATTCCGAGTGCGTTACAGATGAAAATCCATTTTATGGTCCTGAAGATAATTATACAGCATTTCATATGATTAAAAATTATCTTGTAAACATTGTAAAGGAATTGCCTGACCATGAACAGTTTCAGGAAAAAACCAAATTTTTAAAGGGAAATAATATGGCCAAGGCGGCCATGGAAATGCTGCTTTATGATTATTACTCAAAGGCAGCAAAGAAATCTCTTTATAAATATCTGGGCAGTAGCCGTGGATATGCAAATGCAGGTATATCTCTTGGAATGGATGATATTAATATTACGTTAAAAAAAATTCAGGATGCAATTGACAGAAAATATAAGAGAGTTAAGGTAAAAATAATGAAAGGAAAGGAAATTGAAATATTAAGTGCAGTAAGAGACCAGTTTCCTGATATAGTTTTGAGTGCAGATGCCAATAGCGACTATACAGAAAAGGATTTTAACATTATTAAAAAAATAGACAGATATGATTTAGTATATCTGGAACAGCCGCTTTACCATGATGATATTATATACCATTCAAGGCTTGCCAAAGAAATTTCAACACCAATATGTCTGGATGAGTCAATAACCTCGCCGGAAAAGGCTGAAAAAGCATTTGAAGTAAATGCATGCAAAGTAATTAACATAAAGGAGGGCAGGGTTGGCGGCCTCTATAACTCCTTAAAAATAATTGATATTGTCAAAAAGAACAATGGCCATGTATGGATAGGAGGAATGCTGGAAACAGGTATTGGAAGGGCATTTAATATTTCAATAGCATCGTTAAATGATATAGACTATCCCGGTGATACTTCCCCAAATGATAAATATTTTACCAATGATATAGTAAAAAATCCATTTAAAATGGAAAACGGTGAGATAAAACCAAATAATGGCTATGGCACAGGCATTGAAATAGATGATAAATATCTGGAGAAGTATAAGGTAGACAGCGGTGAACTTCTATGAACAATGTCAGAGAAACTTTTTTCCTTGAAAGGGAAAATATGCTCAATGATTTAAAAACAATAATAGAAAAGGAAACACCATCCACATACAAACCACTTCTCGATCAATTTGTAAATTTTTTTGAGAAATATGTAAAAGAAAGGCTTGATATTGATGTTGAAATTATAAAATCCAATACAAACGGAAATGATATTAAGTTTATAATAAACAACGATTGTGATGAACAGATTCTGCTTCTATGCCATTATGATACTGTATTTCCTGCCGGGACAATTAAAAAAAGACCATTTATAGTTCAGGAAGGCAGGGCATACGGTCCGGGGATATTTGATATGAAGGGCGGCATAGTAGAGGTTATCTACGCATTAAAGCAATTAATAAAAGAAAACTACAAATCAAAAAAAATAGTTGTTTTAATAACCTCTGATGAGGAAATAGAATCGGAATTTTCCAGAGGAATAATAGAGAATGAGGCAGGACAATCAGAACTTGCACTGGTTATGGAGCCATCGTTTGAGGGTATGCTAAAGACAGAGAGAAGCGGAGTAGGCACCATTATAACAAGGATATATGGAAGATCGGCACATGCAGGGCTGGATCCAGAGAAAGGAATTAATGCAATTTATGAAATGGCAAGTTTTATAGATAAACTTAAAAAATTAAATAATCCCGGAATAGGAATAAAATTAAATCTTGATGTAATAGCAGGTGGAACAGCATCCAATGTTATTCCGGATTACTGTGAAGGAATAATTGACTTTAGATTTTCAAAATTTGAGGATTCCGATATGATAATGAAGGAACTTGAGGCAATTAATCTTGATAATCCGGATGCCAGAAAGGAAATTGATGCAAAGTTGAGGCCGCCAATGGTGAAGAATGAAAAAACAGATGAATTTTTTAAAAAAATGCAGGAATCAGGCAAAAAAATTGGAATTGATATAAAAGAAACATATGTTTCCGGAGGCAGTGACGGCAATTTCTGTTCTTATTACTGTCCGGTCATTGACGGGCTTGGACCTGTGGGTGGAGGGGCGCATGCCGACAATGAGTTCATATTTATAGATTCCATACCTGAGAGAGCAGCTCTAATTTATCAGTTCATTATGGATCTAAAATGAATGTTTGATATATAGAACCTAAAAATAATATTTCCATTTAACTTGATATCTCCACTATGCAGTCACTCTATACTTTTAATTATACTAATAATTTAGAAATTATTCTACTACTAATTCTATGTCTCCGATGGTATGGCATGATTTCTCAACACTTTGAATCTTTATCACAAATTGCATTAAATAATATAATGAAAAGTGAAAAGTCCCGGCAAAGAATTTAAGACTATACTTCAATAGACGGCAGGCAATGCGTGACATCTACAATGGTGTACATTGAAAATGGGGATAAATTATATGAATAAGAGAAAGTATATACGGAAACTTAATTCGAGATATCATAGTCCGAATGAAAAACATCAATAAAGAATAACAGAACCAATGAAGATGTTGTACGGGAAATATGAAAACAGAAATCATCCTGAATGGTTCATAACCAAAGCAAAGGTCTTTGCATTGGCCCATAGTTTCATAATGCTATTCTCAAATGATAGAGGTTTCGTGGGCTTAAACAGGACCAAAGTGAATTAGTATACCATAATTATAGAAACAATTCTGTACAAATTTCAATGAGTTATAACATTATTATCTTCATAAGAATATATAAAGTCCGAATAGAATGTCAATTTTTGGCTTATCTATATCCCCCGAAAATAAATGGGGCTGACCGGATTTGAACCGGTGACCTCCCGGTTATCAGCCGGGTGCTCCAACCAAGCTAAGCTACAACCCCCTACGCCCTAATTGATAGAAATTAAATAAATATTTCTATAATTTCATTTCTATTTTCTTGATTTCAGTTAAATCCTGGCATACCTCACATATTTCTCCAGGTGTTGGAGAACCGCATATTTTGCATTTATTAAGTTTAATTTCCGGCTGCGATTTATCCAGCAATACAGGTCTTGTCTGGTCAAAGAATTTTACAATTGCGTATTTTGTTCCCGGCGTTTCATTCTCAAGTTTTTCCAGTATTCCCCTGAATGTATTTCTCTGTGCCATATTATAATAAGGGCACCAGTTGGAGTCAAAATCCAGATGATTTAAAACAGCATATAACATTACCTCTTTTTCCGGAATTTTTCTTAATGGAAGTATCCTGGGTACAAGATTTTCTCTAACATGAGTGTGCGGTGCCATTCTTAAATATCTTGAAACATCACCTTTGGCCACATTCATAAGTATTGACTGTGCGTAATCGTCAAGATTTATACCAAGTGCAACATAATCTGATTTGTTATATTCTGATATTTTATTCATTAATTGCCTTCTCATTGGACCGCAGTGGGAGCATGAAATTGTTTTTTTATCAATCTTCATAATTTCATCCAGTGTAAGCCCATAATTTTCTTTATATGATATAACATCGTGTTTTATACCCAGATTTTTACATAGCTTTTTAGCCTTTTCAAGCCCTGTACTTCTATAGCCTGCAATTCCCTCATCCACTGTAAATGCTATTATTTCAACGTTTCGCACATTCAATAAAATCTTATGCAAAAGATATAATGTAACTGAACTGTCCTTTCCACCTGAAATAGCAACTGAAATTCTGACTTTTTTTCCACGAAAGTCAAGCTGGTTTCTTATTTCCCTCTTTACCCTCTTCTCAACAAACGCGCTAAAATGTTTGCTGCAAAGTGAAGAACCATTATATTTAACCTCATATACTGCCTTTTCATGGCACAAACTGCACTGCATCATACATAAATGCTAAAAAGGTATTAAAATCCTTATAATAGTTAATATTCATTACTCTTTTTCTCCCATTATTCTGATCCGGGAAGATATTGATTCACTGGATTTTTTGATTGTTGCTGCGACTGCTATAACCGAAACAAGGCAGATAAGTGCTGTAATATCTATAAGAAGAATCAGGCCATGAAAGCCGACATAACTCTCAAAAAGGCCGAGAACTACTGCTATTACACCTCCAAATAGAGCACCGAAATTATAAGAAATACCGGAAATAATACCCCTTACATCAGGTGATATTCTGTCCATTAACAGTAATGGCACTACCGGCATAGAGCCAATACCGAATGTAAATATTATCAATCCGGGTATTGCGAAAATTTTGAACGCTTCAAAATAAGGCATTGCTATCCATACAAAAATTAGTGCAAGGACTGCTCCTCCTATTATAAGATTTTTCTTCCTAAAATTATGTGCGAGTCTTCCAAAAACTATGAAACCAATTGCCACAGTTATACTGGAAACTATCATTATAATACCTACAAGGGAAGATGAGATACCAAACACAGGTGCAATTGTTGGATAAAAAGAGAAAATGGCGAAATATGCAGTAAAAAATCCTGACATGAGAATAATTGACTTTATTAAAGGAATTTTATATAGCTTTAAGTTTACATTTCTTTTCTTATTATTATCGATTTTTTTGTTATCCTTCGGTATTTTCATTAATGTATACGGTGCTAAAATAAGCGGTATTGAACCTGTGATAAGAAAGAAACGCCATGATGTTGCTATCGTTGGAAGAAATAGTATATATGCAAGGCCTGTGAGTGCATAGCCTATGCCATAACCGCTCTGTATAACACCAAATACGGTACTTCTGATATTTGCCGGGGAAAATTCGTAGCCAAGCAGTGTTCCCGATGTCCATTCACCTCCCATAAAAACACCCTGGATAAAACGGGCAATAAATAAAATAGCAATATCGGGTGAAAATGCCATTATTCCTGCAAATATTGCATATCCGGCAGTGCTTAATGCCATAACCCTTCTTGCCCCTATTTTATCAGTTAAATTACCAAGATAAAGGCCGCCGAAGAATCTACCTATTAATCCAAGGGCAAACAGCAGTGATACAACTGCAAGTCCGACATGGTAAAATCTTTCCAACTCTATATAGACATATGTGATTAAAGTGAGGTCATAGACATTGCCCATCCATGAACCGGTAGATGCAAGAACAGCGTGAAAATAATCTCTCATAAAACGTCATTGCAACATTAAAAATAAATATTGTCGTGTTATCCAATCATTTCAATTGAATTCTATTTTTATTTTCCATGTTGTTCTCTCCTGCATTGCAGATGCCTCAACACCTCGTTCCTTAATCTTTGATACAAGTAATTCTGCTTTTTCCTGGTTTCCAAGCATTAAATATATTGCATCCAGTCCAAACTCTGGCATTGTTCCCTGTGATGAAACCAGGTCATTTATTTTTTCCATAACCGACATGAACTTATCCTTATCAATGTAAAAGGTACCCCTGTCGATTTTTGATAGTCCTGTCTGTATAATCCCATCATATGTGATGCTTGATACTCTCTTATTTACATGCCTTGAAGATCCTCTATATGCCATAAACATGAACCCCAAAAATATAATTAAAAATATGATTGCAAGTACATTTATTCCCTCTATATATGATAAAACAGCCATTATCATAAAAATAATTCCGATAGGGAGATAAATATTATTCATAGCGAATGTATATAATATTATTATTTAATTATTTCTTGAATTCCCTGAATTCAGATAATTATTTTTTAAAATATCAATTATGATAATTCAGCAACTATAAGAAAGAAAATAATATTAACAAAGATGGAAGTATTGGACAATAATTTAAATCTTTCCGGCAAAAACGTACATTATTTATCATTTTCAAGGGGATTATCAAGAAGCGTAATACTTTTGCATGGTTCTGAAACAGTTTCATACGACTGGGCAAATATAGATGCATTGAGGAAAATTAGCCAGTGGGGGTTTGATGTTTATGCACCTGACCTTCCTGGATTTGGAAAATCAGAAAAAAATGATAAATACTCATTTGGATCCGACCCCTCAAAGGGCTCTCTATTTATCAAAGATTTTACAGATTCGGTATATGCAGGAACCTCGGCTTTAATAGCGCCATCAATATCCGGAGGAATGGCGCTTAAAGCTGCTATAGACCAGCCCGAAAATATTTCATCTGTAACTGTCATAGGAGGACTTGGTATTGACCATATAACAAATCAGCTTAATCTTGTCAATAAACCTGTTTTGATAATCTGGGGTTCAGAAGATAAGAGCGTTCCGATTAGCCACGGAATGAGGTACCATGACCTTATAGCCCATTCACAGTTTGTAAAGATAAATGGAGCGGCTCACTGCGTTCAGTTCAGCAAACCCGATTCTTTTTTTGCAACAATAAAAAACTTTCTTACAGACATATGAAATTATTAAAAATAATAATACTTGTTTTTTATAAATTAATAATTTTTGTCATATTACATATGGAGAAATTATGACATATAAAAGTACTATGAATACAACAATTCCCATAAAATAATAAATTCTGTTCACGTTCTTTTCTTCTCTTAAAAACTTCAGCCTTTCCCTTCTTGATGCTATGGTAAGAGTATCACGGAAGAACTGTCCTCCATCCAGTATCGATAATGGAAGGGCATTTAAAATTCCCAGCAGGAAATCTATCCAGAAGATCCAGTAAAGCATATTTGTTATTCCAAAGAATATATAAGGATCAAAAGGAGATGAAAATAAATGTGTTAATGCTGTTGGTATAGGAGAAAGTCCAAGTATTGGTAAACCGATGGTATCATAAAATTCAGGGCCAAGTATAGATCCTCCAAATACAAGTG
>JABEBX010020550.1_pt1 | contig 15856 bp, 13 predicted proteins | sample 7245971 | NCBI WGS metagenome assembly JABEBX01 (sample SAMN14506365, study PRJNA622280) | hot springs metagenome | biome: hot spring [ENVO:00000051]|acidic hot spring [ENVO:00002120]; feature: spring [ENVO:00000027]|sediment [ENVO:00002007]; material: sediment environment [ENVO:01001048]... | reverse complement strand
GCCCAACTCCCTGCTCGCCATCACCCTCACCTCTAACTTCGGCACCTTCATCCTCTACGGGTTAAGCTGCCTGCTGTGTATCGTCGCCTACTCCGAACGGCACGACCGAAACATTCTGCTGCATTACCTCATCCCCGGCTTTGGCCTTATCGCCAACCTGATCTGCATGGCCTTCTACGTAATCGGACCGTTCTTTAACCTCGGCACCAAGATGGAACCCTTGACCGCTCTCGGCATCTCCGCTGTCTGGGCGATCTATGGCGCCGTGTACTTTATCCGATCGTCGAAGTCGAAGGGCAGGGCGGCATTGGTAACGGCAAAAACACAGCTTTCTAGTGACTCACAGCACGGCTGATTGCATGACAGTGTCATCCTGAGCGTTGCCCTCGCCGCTCAGGATGGCAGTGAACGATTTCACGTGGCGGCTTCCGATGCTAGACGTACAGCTCGGCCAGGCAAGCGACTTCGGCAAAGTCCGCACCAACAATGAGGACTCCTGCGGATCGTTTGTCCCGGCATCGCGCCAACAGGCCCGCTCGCTTGGTTTTCTCTTTGTGGTAGCCGACGGCGTGGGAGGCCTGGATCTCGGAGAAATTGCTTCGGCCACGGCCGTCCACGTCCTCACCGATGGATTCGCAAAAGCAGAGCCCGGGTTCTTGCTTACCCGGCTGATGCCGCGCCTCATCGAGCGCGCCAATCGCGCCGTGCACGATCTGTCACTCGCGCCTGAGCATCAGGGCCGGAAGATGGCCACAACCCTTGTAGCCTGCGCCCTGCGCTACGATCAGGCGGTCGTCACGCACGTCGGCGACTCCCGCTGTTACCTCGTGCGCAATGGACAGGCGCGGCAGATCACCCAGGACCACACACTGGTCAACGAACAGCGCAAGATGGGCCTCATCTCCGCCGATGAGATTGCCGCCTCCGACTCGCGCCACGTACTCATTCGCTCCGTCGGAACCGAAATGTTCGTCTCACCCGACACAAATTCCCTCACAATTCAGCCCGGCGACGTGTTTGTCCTTTGCACCGATGGCCTCCACGACGAGATGAAGGAGCCTGAAATCGCCGCTATCGCCTCGCAGAAAAAAGATGCCTCCGAGATCGCCCGCGAACTCGTGGCCCGCGCCGTCGAAATTGATGGCGGCGACAACACAACGGCACAGGTCATACGCATCCGCGCGGTGGAGCAGGTCGGCATGTACCGCGGAAGACCGTATCGGCTACTAGCTTAGGCCCTACGCCGCAACTCAGCGCGCCGATTGTTCTGTTAGCCCCAGCGACTGGAGCGAAACCGAATAAACCGAACAAGTCGAAGGAGCGGCTCTGAAAATACCGCTTCATCGGTACTACCGATCTCCCGATCGTCTGTTATGCGGGTCTCAGGCACGCGCTCATGCCAAGTGGCGATACTTTCACCGCCCGGGCGTCGCATCGCGGTTTGGGTGACTGCGGCTATTTCTCAACAGCTTCTCCTTACAAAACCCTTACTTCGTCCGGCGTGAATTCCGATACAGTAAAAAAGAACCTCGATGGAGCGCGGCGCACTATGAGTTTTTACGACCCACTGGAATCCGGCACGCAACTCGATTCCTACCGTATCGACGCAGCCGTGGCGCGCAGCGGCATGGCTACCATCTATCGCGCCACCGACACGCGTGACGGCCGCACCGTGGCCCTCAAGATTCCCCACCCCGACATGGAAGCCGATCCGCTCTTCAACGATCGCTTCCAGCGCGAAGCGGCCATCGGCGAGCGGCTTGACCACCCCAACGTGATGCGCGTATACGGCGGCGATAAACACTCCCGCGTCTACATGGTCATGGAGTGGTGCGAAGGGCGCCTGTTGCGCCGCATTCTCGACGAAAGTCGCACGACCGGCGAGGGGCGCATCCAGCTCGACCGCGCCCTGCGTATCGCCAAAAGCGTGCTGGAGGCGCTGGCTTACATTCACGCCAACGGCGTCGTGCATCGCGACCTCAAGCCCGAAAATATCCTCGTCGACGAGCACGACCGCATCAAGCTCATCGACTTCGGCATCGCCGGCGACACCTCCGCGCGCCGCCTCACCTATACCAACTTCACCACCGCGCTCGGCACACCGGACTACATTTCTCCGGAACAAGTCAAGGGCAAGCGAGGCGACCAGCGCAGCGACATTTACTCCATGGGCGTGATTCTCTACGAGATGCTCACCGGCAAACTGCCGTTCTCCGGCCCCACGCCGCTGGCCGTCATGAACGACCGATTGCTCAACCACCCCGTTCCGCCGCGCGTCGCCAACCCCGAACTCACACCCCGGTTGCAGGAGATTCTTTACCGCGCCCTTGAGCGCGACCCCAGAAAACGCTACCCCCGCGCCGAAGAGTTTCTCCACGATCTTGAGCATCCTGAACAGGTCGGCATCGAGGACCGCACCGAGGCGCGTGACTGGCAAAAGCGCAGATCCCCACGGGCCCGCAAGATGCTTTATTACGGCGCCCTGGCGCTGATTCCCGTTGTTATACTGTTGCTGATGCTCCTGATCGCCCATAGCCGTTGAGCGTCATGGGCTTCGCTCAAACCCCAGAATCTTCATGGAATCCTTATACCGGGGGTTCTAGGATTCCTTTATAAGAGTGTCCACAACTGCTTTGCGCCCACGAAAGGAGATCCATGTCCACCGAGTATCGGAACTTTCTGGCTCTACCCTATGAGGAGCTGGAAACACTGAACCTGCAAGCCAAAAGCGACCGCATCAACCGCGTTCCCGACGATGAAATTCGCGAAAAACGCCTGAAATACCTCCTAGACGAAAAGCGCATCAAGGCTGTCACTGTGCTGTTTTCCGATCTCGAGGGCCGTCTCCACCTGCTCGACTACGACAAGAAATTCCTCATCGGCTCTTATGAGAACCTGACCTTCGACGGCTCCTCGATCCGTGGATTCACGGCGCAGAAAGAGAGCGATCTCCGCCTGGGCATTGACTGGTCGGCCTTCTACTGGGTTCCCGCCGATGTCTTCGGCACCGGCAAGGTGCTGGTCTTCGGAAACGTCATCGACAAGGACGGAACGCCCTACTCGGGCGATCTGCGCGGAGTGCTCAAGAACTACTCCGATAAGCAGTTCAAGGAAAAGACCTACACCCTCAATGCCGCCACCGAGATTGAAGGTTTTCTGTTTGCGGGCAGAGGCGCCGAGCAGCGCTACCACGAGACCGGCAGGTTCGAGTTCATCAACAACGGCGGCTACTACCATGTGATGCCCCTCGATCCCCTCCGCCAGTTCATCGACACGGCGGCCGAGGTCCAGCGCGCCATGGGCTTCCAGAACGAGAAGGACCACCCCGAGGTGGCGCCCAGCCAGTTCGAGATCAACTTCGGCTACTCCGAAGTGGTGGCAGCGGCCGATCAAATCCAGCTCTACAAGCTGCTCTGCCGGCAGATCGCCGCCAACATGGGCTACACGGCCAGCTTCCTGCCCAAGCCTCTGGTCGGCGTGAATGGCAGCGGCATGCACACCAACGTCTCCGTCTCGCAGGGTAAAACGAACCTGTTCTGGGACGAAAAGGGCGAGGAAAACCTCTCCAAGTTCGGGTGGGACTTCCTCGATCGCATCCTCACCCACGCGCTCGACCTCTGCCTCGTCTTCAATTCGAGCGTGAACGCCTATCGCCGTCTCGATCCACACTTCGAAGCTCCGAATCAGATTCGCGCTTCGGCCGTGGATCGCGGCGCCATGGTCCGCGTGCCCATCGGCAACCATCGCTCCATGCGCACTGAGGTGCGTGCAGTCGCGCCCGATGCCAACCCTTATCTGGCTCTCTATTCCATCTTCAAGACCGGCATCGACGGCACAATCTCAAAGGCACAGGATCTGCGCGCCGGCGGACGCTACCTGCCTGACAACATCCAGACCGCGATCGACGACTTCAAGAACTCAAAGTGGATCGCCGAGATTCTGGGCACAGACGTGCAGGGCCGCTACGCCGACCTCAAGCAGGCCGTGGCCAACCGTTCGCCCCGCGAGCTTGGAACCATCGTCAAGGGATCCGAGGTCCAGTTCCATCACGCGGTCTATAATCAGTCACTCTGGAACCTCTTCTAAACAGCTCCAGCACAGACACAACGGCCCAGTCACCCGTGCGGGAGACTGGGCCGTTGACATTCATGCCGAGGTCTTGGCGACTTTCAGCTCTGCGGTCAGCGCCTCAGCGGCGTCGATGCAGTCCTTGCGGCTGACGTCGCGATGCGTCACCAGTCGAACTGCATCCCGTCCGAACGCGCCGGCCAGCACGCCGCGCGCTTTCAGCCGCGCGACCAGTTCCGGCGCGCCTTTGCCCGCCTTCAAACGAAAGATCACAATGTTGGTCTCCACCGACTTGCAGTCGATCGCCACGCCATCGATTGCATCCAGCGCCTCGGCCAGCAGCCGCGCGTTGGCATGGTCTTCGCCGAGGCGCTTCGGCCCATTCTCAAGCGCGATCAGGCCTGCCGCGGCCAGCACGCCCGCCTGTCTCATGCCGCCGCCCAGAGACTTGCGCAAAATCCTCGCCCGCTCCATCCGCTCCGCCGAACCCACCAGCATCGAACCCACCGGCGCGCCCAGTCCCTTTGACAGGCAAAACATCACCGTGTCGAAGCCGCGCGTCAGCGTCTTCACATCCACGCCCAGCGCCACGGCTGCGTTAAAAATACGTGCGCCATCGAGGTGCAGCGGAAGCTTTCGCTCCTTCGCGCCAGCGACAATCTCATCCAGTACTTGAAGGTCGTAGACCCGCCCACCGGCGAGGTTGGCCGTATTCTCAATCTCAATCAACCCCGTCCGCGCGCGGAACGGCCCTGCGGGAACGATCGCTGCCTCGATCTGCTTCCAGGTCAATATGCCGCCATCGGCAGGCACGGCGCGGATCAGGCATCCGGAAAAGACCGCCGTGGTCGCCATCTCAAAGTCGAGAATGTGCGCGCGCGATTCGGCAATCACCTCCTGCCCCGGCTGCGTCAGCAGCCGGATCGCGATCTGGTTGCCCATCGTGCCCGTGGGCACAAACAGCGCCGCCTCGCGGCCAAAGATCTCCGCCGCGCGTCGTTCGAGCAGGTTCACGGTAGGGTCTTCACCATACACATCGTCGCCCACCTCGGCTGCGGCCATGGCGGCGCGCATCTCGGGAGTCGGCTTGGTCACAGTGTCGGAACGTAGATCGATGATTTTGGTCAATGTCGTGCGCCTCTCCTGATTTGATGGCAGGGCTGCGGGGCGAAGGTCTCGAAGATCGCGCCGCAAGTCACTTGATTCCGCGATGCTGCGGCGCCATAGCTCCGAAGTTCCGGCCCCTACGGTATCTGCGTCATCGGAAGCTCGATCACCGCCGTGCGCTTGCCATCCTTGTCGGCGTACGCCCACAGCCCGTGGAAGTTCGCGCGGATGCCCGGCTGAGCCTTGAGGAAGGCGCTCAGCACCGCCGTGGCTTCAGTGCGCAGCGCCGCCGGATCGCTAACTCCGGTCGATTCGTACACCACGGCCAGATCCGGTTGGCCCAGCGAAGGATCAAGTTCGACATCATCAATTTTCCAAGTACGGCTCCCATCGGGCAGCGAAAGTGGAAGCGCGCTCTTCGGCGAGGGCTGGATGAGCGACTGCTCATGGCGCAGCTTTTCGAGATTCGGCGAGATTAAAAAGTTGACCGGAAGCGAGAGAAAACGCGCCGCGTCGTAGCTGTACCATGCGCTCCAGGGATCAGCCTTGGCCAGTTCCCGCCCGCGCACCCAGTACCAGACACTGTCGTGACCATCGAAGACGCCTTGCCGGATCGTCAACCCGGCCAGCTTCCACGCGGTTGCCGCGTTATCCCATGCCAGGATCACGCCCATCTGCCCTGCCAGCGGCGCGCCTTTGGCATCGGCCAGCGCCACGGCGTAGCGCCCCGGCGGCAGATCATTCATGTTGATGGTGATGGTCATCGACCCCGACGGGTTCGAGCAGAAGAACTGCGTATTCTGGGGCGCGGTCTGATCGCTCGCGTCCAGCAGATAGAGATTGCGCAGCTCGAACTGCCCACCCTTCAACAGCGGTCCCGCATCTTCGACCGCTCCGTGGATTCCATCCCACGCCGATGCCTCCTGCGGCAGAAGCACAGACTGGAGCGTCGAGTAGTCCTGGGCCATCACCGCATTCGTCACCTTGGTGATTATCGCCGAAAGCGCATCGCGGTCGAGGGAACCCATCTCCGGCTCCGAGGTGCAACTTGACGCCCGGACGGTCCACGGCGCCAGCAGCAAAGCCAAAACGATCGGAATGATCCACCGCACGCGCACTCCCAATTTCATCCTCTCCGCCCCAATAATCTCTCAATTTCGGCAGCCGCTGCACCCAATCGGCGAGCGTCTACCGGCCACTGCTAGTCTAGTACAGTGAGAGGCAGGGAATCGCGGCGCGCCGATCTGCCGCGTTGCGCCGCAAGGAGCCGATCCGGATGCGAACCCTCGCGCCACAGCCGCGGAAATCCCGGAGCCACGCCCTCGTGCCCCCTGGCCTCTGCGCGATCACGCGCCGATTGCCCGGCATCCTCGCGGTATCGATCGCTTTGCCACTCTTCTTTGCCGCTGCCCTTGCCGCGCAGACGGCCAAAACTCCCACCCCGGCTCCCGCGCACACGGCCACGCCTCCCTCCGCGCACGCGCAGACGCACCGCGCCCGGCGTTTCCGCGCGCACCACAAGCCAACAGAGGCAAAGCCCGCAGCGCAGGAGACCAAGCCTCCGGCGCCTCCGGCGCCAAAGATCCCCGACTGGCCCGCAAACAAAAAGCCCACCGATGCCTCGGTCGTCTGGGACAGCCACGGCCTCTTCATCCAGGCTTCCAACTCCAGCCTCGATCAGATTCTCAAGGATGTTGCGCTCAAAACAGGCGCAAACGTGGAGGGCATGGGCGCGGATGAGCGCATCTTTGGCGTCTATGGTCCCGGCCCGGCGCGCGACGTGCTCAACAAGCTTCTCGAAGGCTCCGGCTACAACGTTCTCATGGTTGGCGATCTGGGCGGAGGAGCGCCAAGGCGAATCGTCCTCAGCGGCCGCCCTGCCGGATCGACGCAGACCTCCGGTTCAGGCACGCCCGCAAACGGCGAATCGAATCAGGATGAGCCGGAGATCTCCAATCAGGCGCCACAGCCGTACGCGCCTCCTAGAATCGGAGTTCCCGGCAATGCCTCGCTCCCACCCGTTCCCGTGCGCACGCCGCCACAGACGTTGCAGTATCGCCAGCCAATGCTGCAAGCGCAGCAGCCAAACAATCAGTAAAATCCTGAAGAACCGGCGAGCGAGAGTGGGCCTACGAAATTCGCGCAACCTGCGGCTGCGTCTTGACGAGGGGCCGACGCTGCGGCGCGCGCATCAGCGCAAAGCCCACGCGCAGAATCGCAAAGGCGGCCAGAATGCCAAACGCTAGCGCGCCCAGCGAGGCCAGCACCAACATCAACAAGTCGAGCCAATTTGTCATTCCGTCCGCCTCTGATCTCGTGCTACGTCTTTCGCGGTCTGCGTACGGCGTCACAGCTCGACGCCGCCATTCAACGCGCGTTTCTGAAATTGTCGCAGATTCCTAGCATATTGTCGCAGATTCCGCGCCTCGTTGACCCTCTTTTCTGTTGCCAAATAGAATACCTCCAGGAGCGAGGCGCTGCGATGCGCGGCGCCGGACAACTTCCCGGTATCTGCCGTCTACCTTAGCCCAAACATGCCGATCACCCACATCTCGGTACGCGGGGCGCGCCAGCACAACCTGCGCGACATCAGTGTGCGCATCCCCCGCAACGCGTTCACCGTCGTTACCGGCCTCTCCGGTTCGGGCAAAAGCTCGCTCGCCTTCGACACCATCTACGCCGAGGGCCAGCGCCGCTACGTCGAAACGCTGTCGGCTTACGCGCGTCAGTTCCTCGACCAGATCGAGCGCCCCGACGTGGACTCGATCGAAGGCCTTAGCCCTGCCATCTCCATCGAACAGAAGACCACCAGCCGCAGCCCCCGTTCCACAGTCGGCACCATCACCGAGATCTACGACTATCTGCGCCTGCTCTACTCCTCGGTGGGCACGCCCCACTGCCCCAACTGCGGCCGTCCCATCGCCCGGCAGACCGCCGAGCAGATTGTGCAAAGAATTCTCGAACTCGGCCAAGGCGAGCGTGTGACCGTCATGGCGCCCATCGTGCGCGGCCGCAAAGGCGAGTTCAAGGATTTGCTCGATCAGCTTGACAGTCAAGGCTTTCGCGCACGCGTAGACGGCAAGATCTGCGACCTCTCCGAGCCTGTCGAACTCGACAAACGCAAGAACCACACGATCGAAGCCATTGTCGACCGCGTGCTGCTGAAGACCGAGAGCGCCGCATCCATGTCGGCGACTTCCTCTGCGGCGAAGGCAGGGGTGGGCGTCCCTGTACCTTCGCCATTTGGAACCAGAGTGGAAAGCAGGCCGGTCGCCTCGCGCCTGGGATCGAAACCCACCGTCGAAAAACGCTTGGAGCAAGCCGTCAGCAAGGCATTGCAGCTAGCCAGTGGCCTTGTTCTCATTGTTTTCAATGACGGCAATGAGCAGCTATTTTCCTCATCCATGGCCTGCCCCGACTGCGGCCTTGACGTGCCCAGGCTGGAGCCGCGCAGCTTCTCCTTCAACTCCGCCTTCGGCGCCTGCCCCAACTGCCACGGCCTTGGATCGCTCTATGACTTTGACCCGGCGAAAGTGATTACGGACTGGTCAAAGCCGTTGCTGGATGGAGGCCTTGGTCCCGGCTCGGCCTCTCAGTATCTCATCAAACTCATCCGCCTTGCCGCCGACCGCTACAAAATCGATCTTCAAGTTCCGTTTGAAGATCTTCCGCCTAGGCAGCAGCATATTCTGGTTTACGGCCCGCCAAAAGGCGAGGCGCCGCGCACCGGCTTCCGCGGCATCCTGGCCTATCTGCGCGACAACCTGGAAGAAGCCCGCAGCGACAGCTACCGCGAGTACATGATGAGCTTCATGTCGGCGACGCCCTGTCCGGTGTGCCGCGGCAGACGTCTGCGCCCGGAGTCGCTGGCCGTCAAGATCGGCGGCCTCTCGATTGCAGACTTCACTGTCCTGCCGCTCAACCGCGCGCTCTCGGCGGCCATCAACCTTCAGTTCACTGAGCGCGAGGCCCTCATCGCCGAGCGAATCCGCCGCGAGATCGCCGAGCGTCTCGAATTTCTCTGCGCCGTCGGCCTCGGCTATCTCTCGCTCGACCGCAGCGCCGCCACACTCTCGGGCGGCGAGGGACAGCGCATCCGTCTAGCCACGCAGATTGGCTCGCGCCTGCGCGGCGTTCTCTACGTCCTCGATGAACCCTCCATCGGGCTGCACCAGCGCGACAACAACCGCCTGATTGAAGCACTCGAGAAGCTTCGCGACCTCGGCAACACCGTCCTTGTCGTTGAACACGACGAAGAGACCATCCGTCACGCCGACTATGTGCTTGATCTCGGCCCCGGCGCCGGACGCCTCGGCGGCAACGTCATCGCCGAGGGCACGCCCGAACAAATCATGGCGCAGCCCGAGTCGCTCACAGGGCGCTATCTGAGCGGCGCGGTTACCATGCTGCAGCGCGAGCGGCCGCGTCCCCTCAGCGGCAGGTGGCTCACGATCACCGGCGCGCGCGAGCACAACCTCCGCGACGTGAACCTGCGCATTCCGCTTGGCGTGATGACAGTCGTGACCGGCGTGAGCGGCAGCGGCAAAAGCACCCTCGTCAACGACATCCTCTACCGCGCGCTGGCCCGGTCGATCTACGGCTCGCGCGAGGAGCCCGGCGCGCACGACGCGCTGATCGGCGCCGATCAGATCGACAAGGTCATTCGCATCGACCAGTCCCCTATCGGGCGGACGCCCCGCTCCAATCCCGCCACCTACACCCAGGTCTTTTCGCCCATCCGCGATCTCTTTGCCATGCTGCCCGAGGCGCGCGAGCGCGGCTACAAGCCGGGCCGCTTCAGCTTCAACGTCACCGGCGGACGCTGCGAGGCCTGCCAGGGTGATGGTCAGCGACGCATTGAAATGAACTTCATGCCTGACGTCTACGTGCAGTGCGAGGTCTGCAACGGCCGCCGCTACAATCAGGAGACGCTGGCCGTCAAGTTCCACGGCCACTCCATCGCCGACGTGCTCGACCTCACCATCGAAGACGCCTTGCCGCTGCTCTCCGACGTTCCACAGATCCGCCAGAAGCTGCAAACGCTTGTCGATGTAGGCTTGGGCTACATTCACCTTGGCCAGAGCGCAACCACATTGTCAGGAGGCGAAGCGCAACGCATGAAGCTCGCCCGGGAACTCTCCAAGCGACAGACCGGCAGAACGCTCTACCTGCTCGATGAGCCCACCACCGGCCTGCACTTCGATGACGTGCGCAAGCTGCTCGAGGTGCTGCACCGGCTCGCCGATCTCGGCAACTCGGTCGTCATCATCGAACACAATCTCGATGTGATTCGCAACGCCGACTGGATCGTTGATCTTGGCCCTGAGGGCGGCGAAGAAGGCGGGCGCATCGTTGGCGAAGGCCGTCCTGCAACGATCGCAGCCACGCCCGACTCCTACACGGGCCAGTTTCTCAAACGCTATTACAAGTCCGCCAACGGCCGCCTGGAGCCGACGGATTACGAAGAGGATCTCGCCGCCGCGTCCAAAATTGCGGAAGCGGGATCCAACGGCTCCGCGTCGTCCGGCATCGATCCCGATCCGGCCGCTGCCACACACGCCCGCTCCAGGCGCGCGCGACAAAAAGGCTCGATGATGACAAGCTCTCCTGCAAAGACTCGGGAAGAACGCCGATGACAAACATTCCCGAAGATGAACTGCGAGAACCTCCGGTTGCGCCGGCCAAGGCGCCCGATGAAGCTCGCGCAGCCTCGCCGCTCGACATGCTTCAGCAGCCATTCGATGCGGGCTTTTCGCTCACAGAGAGCGCTGCCGCATCCACCGCGCAGCCGTCAGCCGTCGCGGATCTACAGCCGTCGGCTCCGGAGCGGCCTCTCTTCCAGTCCTACATGGCGCCGCCGGTTCGCCGCCCTGTGCGCATCCCGCACTTCGGCCATCTGATGCTCTTGTTGCTGCTGATTCTGGTCGCCCTTGCCATTCTGGGGCTGACGCTTGGCCTCGCCTCACACTTTCATCTCTTCGGCTGGCATCTGACCGCAAAGGCAGCCACCGACGTCGGCCTCAATCTCATCTGCGAGCTCGTTCTCTACTTCGTTACCTTCGGCTTCGGCCTGATCGTCTTCCCCCTACTCTGGAAAGAGGGCTACTTTCAGGGGCTGCAATGGCGCGCTGAATCGATCCGCTCCCGCTTCCGGATGCTGGAAGCTACAGCCTTCACCTGCTTCGGCCTCGCCATCCTCGACCAGATCGTCATGCCCGGCCCCGCCGACGCGCCCATCGAACAGATGATCCGATCCCCCGGAGCCGCCTGGATGATGTTTGCTTTCGGCATCTCCTTGGCGCCGTTTTTTGAGGAGATGCTCTTCCGCGGCTTTCTTTTGCCCGCGCTTTGCACGGCCTGCGATTGGACCGCTGAATCGATCAAAGGCACGCCTCCGCGCCCTCTCGACGCAAGCGGCCATCCGCAGTGGTCCGTGCCCGCAATGATCATCGGCTCCCTCGCCGCCAGCGTTCCCTTCGCCCTGCTACACATCGCACAGCAGGGCCATTCGCTCGGGCCGTTTCTTCTGCTCATCGTCGTCAGCCTGATTCTCTGCGCTGTGCGCCTCGCAACTCGCTCCCTCGCCGCCAGCACGCTGGTTCACGCCAGCTACAACTTCATCATCTTCTTCGTGGAGTTGATCGTCACCGGCGGTTTTCGGCACTTCAACAAGATGTGAACTTTCCCTTCGAGCCGTGCAGGCTTGGTAGAGCTTCCTGCTCATTCCGCCGCAAACCGATTCAGGAATCGTGATTTGTTGAAGAGTTCCGGAAAAAGATTTGCTTGATTTGTCAGCAGGATGCGCTGGCGCTATTTACTCGCATCTTCACGAAGCATGAATGACTTATAAAGAACCTGCTAGACTGAACTATCATCCCTCGGGCACAGGGCTGGGAACGCGAAGAGAATTCCATGCTGTGACGGCTGCAACTTTCAAGAGTGAAAGGGCGACGTGCCGACGCTGCGCCTTGTAACCTCTTTGTATCTGCGAGGCTCAGGTCGACGCAAGAGATACGAGAACAGAAGGTGGGTGTTGAATTGACGCAGAGCTATCTTGCGCGTTCGGTTTTCGGGCCGTGGCGCTCTCGCGGCTCGGCTGCGCGCATGCTGCTGTTTTCGCTTGAGTCGGCCCTGGGTGCGTTGAGTGTGACGCTGCTGGCGGTGCTGGCGCATTGGTTCAATTGGCTGCTCCCCGTGGCGGCGCTTCTTGATCTGCTGGTTGTGATTCCAACTGCCTTGCTGTGCGGATTTTGGCAGGCGGCGATTGTTTCACTGGCAGCGGTCGTGGCGCAAAGCTGGTCTCTGGCGCAGGAACCGGGACAATCGCTCGCGGCCAACCCAGCAAGCGCCATCACCCTTGTGGTCTTTTTGCTTGTGGCGCTTCTGATGAGCCGGCTTTCGGCGCGGATCACGGAACATGCGCGCGAGGTGGAGTCGCGCGGCGGCAAGATGGAAGACCTCTATGAGTTCACGCGGCAGACACTGCAGATGAACCTGCACATGGAGCCGGGGCAACAACTGGCCGAACTGGTGCATGAGATCTTCGGCCTGGAAGCGGTCGCGGTCTTTGACGCCGATTTGCACAAGGTGTACCAGGCCGGCTATTGGAAGGTCGATCCGCAGGAGATGGCGCGGAACGTCTACTATTTTGAGACCTCGGATGATGACCGTGAGAGCGGCATCGGGCGGCGCGTGGTGCGACTGGGAGCGGCGCCGGTTGGCAGCCTGGTGGTGCGCGGCGACAGCCACCCACTGATCAACAGCGCGATTGCTTCGCTGATCGCCATCACCTTCGATCGCTATCGCGCCTTCGCCAACGAGAGCCGCATCGAGACGGAGCGCCGCGCCGAACAGTTGCGCGCCACGGTGCTCGACAGCCTGGCGCACGCCTACAAGACGCCGCTGACCGCGATTCGCGCGGCTTCGACGGGGCTGACCGAGATGGGCCGCTTATCGCCGGCCCAGACCGAACTGGTTTCACTGATCGACGAGCAGACGAGGCTGTTGAGCGATCTGACCACGCGCCTGCTCACCACTGCGCGCCTCGATGCCGATGATCTCGTAATCCACACGGAACGCGTGGGCGCGGGAACGCTGGTCGAAGAAGGAGTCGGCAACCTCAAGGACCGGCTGGCCGGCATGAAGGTTGTGATCGAGATCGAAGACGAACACCTTATGCTGAGCTGCGATCGGCAGCTGATCGTCATGCTGCTGACTCAATATATCGACAACGCATGTAAGTACTCGAATTTTGGCAGCGCCATCACCATTCGGGCTGTGCGCGCCAAGGCAGAGGTTATCTTCTCTGTGCATAGCTACGGTCCGGTGATTCCCATGGCCGACCGCGAGCGTATCTTTGACCGTTACTATCGCTCTTCGAGTTACGCGAATCGCGCGCCCGGAACGGGGATTGGGCTCTCCGTGGCCAAGCGCGCGGCGCAGGTTCACGGTGGCTACGTCTGGGTGACGAGCGACGAGCAGGACGGCACCACGTTCTTTGCGGCGATTCCGCTGGAACGACAGAGAAGTGAGCGAGGTTCGCTCCGAGTCGGGCGCAACCCGGTTTCATTCCCAGCGGATTGCGGCGCCGATGAGGACCAACAGAAAAAATAGGAGGGTGTAAAGATGCAGCCAGTGATTCGCGTTCTGGTGGTGGACGATGAGCCGGCGATCCGCCGGGCCCTCAGGCCGCCGTTGATGGAACTGGGCTTTCAGTTGGCCGAGGCTTCACGCGGCGAGGAGGCGCTTCTGGCTCTGCGCAGCGGCAATTACGACGCGGTGCTGCTCGACATCAACATGCCGGGTATCGGCGGCATCGAGACGCTCAAGCGCCTGCGCAGCTTCGCGCCGCGCCTGCCTGTTCTGATGCTGACCGTGCGCGACGAGGAAGAGGACAAGGTGCAGGCTCTCGAACTGGGCGCCGATGACTACGTGACGAAGCCTTTCAGCACGCGGGAGCTGATTGCGCGCATTCGCAGCGCGGTGCGGCGCGTGCGCGCTCCCGCGCGGCCTGAAGACGCGCCAATCGAGGTCGGCGAGATTTACCTCGATCCGGTGAAGCGCGTTGTGACCAAGCGCGGTGAGGCGGTGAAGCTGACGCGCAAGGAGTTCGATATTCTGTATTGTCTGATGAGCCGCGCAGGGCGCGTGGTGACCTATGCCAAATTGCTCACAGCCGTCTGGGGCGCAGAGAGTCGTGAAGAGGTCGAGTATCTGCGCACCTTTGTGCGCCAGCTGCGCAAGAAGATCGAGGACGATCCTGCGCATCCCGTGTACCTTTTGACGGATGTATACGTAGGTTACCGGTTTGCCGATGCGCAGACGTTTCAGCCGGAGACCGCGGCGGATCCTGCTGAGGCGGAGGATGCACGCAGCACGCGGGAAGAGACGTAGCGGCGGGCTGTGCGCGTGTCTTCAGCGAGAGCCTGGCAGCGCGTGTTTCGAGGGTTCATGGCGTGGGCCGTTGATGCGCGGCGCAGGCTCCGCCTTCGTCGCGCGTCTATTCGTCGTAGTGCAGAAGGCTGAAGACGTCGTAGTCCTTGAAGCGGTCGCGGCCCTTGAGGAAGTCGAGCTCGACGGCAAAGCCGAGGCCCGAAATCACACCGCCCAACTGCCTGACGAGCTTGACCGTCGCTTCCATGGTGCCGCCGGTGGCGAGCAGATCGTCAACCAGAACAATATTCTGGCCGGGTTCGATCGCGTCCTTGTGAATCTCCAGCGCGTCGGTTCCGTACTCCAGGTCGTATGAGACGCGGGCCACGGGCGCGGGCAGCTTCTTCGGTTTGCGGACGGGAACGAAGCCAGCGTTGAGACGATAGGCCAGCGCCGGGCCAAAGATGAAACCGCGCGCCTCGATACCCAGCACGAGATCAACCTTGCGCTCGATGTAGTGCGAGGCCAGGGCGTCGATGAGTTGGGCAAAGCCAGTTTTGTCCTTGAGCAGCGTGGTGATGTCGTAAAAAAGGATCCCCGGCTTGGGAAAATCGGGCACGGTGCGGACTAGCTTTTTAAGTTCCTCTACGTTGACGGGCTTGACGGTTTCAGACATGACAGTCATTTGCTCCTCGGTCGCAGGTTTTTATGTATCAGGTTGCAGGTGTCAGTTTAACGCAGCGTGGCGCGGGCCGCTCTGCTCGAAGTGAAGTCTTGACCCGCTGCGCGGATTTACACCAGGCAACTGAAACCGAATCCAGTTTTTACCATACGCCGTCAATACGGAACGACGACAGGCTCTCGGCTTCGCTTTCGTCCAGGGTGTGTTCGATGACGCGATCGACGCGGCTGCCGCGCGGACCGCGCCTGAGGCTCAAGCGCAGTTCGTGGAGATCGGCGGAATCGCCGGAAGCGACGACCTCTACGTCGCCGTCTTCGGTATTTCGGACCCAGCCGCGCAGGTCGAGTTCGCCGGCCTCGCGCTGCACGAACCAGCGGAAGCCGACACCCTGTACTCGGCCCTGAATGAGGAAGTGAAGAACCATTGTCAGTGGTCAGTTTTGCAGATGAGCGCGAAGGGACGCAAGCGGCGAAGAGGCGATTTGAGGAGCGCGACACCCAGGGCAATCGCACTTGGATATGGGGCATTCCCTTCAGCCCGCAGGCTTCGCCCAAGACCATGAAAAAGCAACCGCGGATCCCTCCTTCGTCGGGATGAGATCGTGGTGGGCGGACGGGCGCTCTGATT
>JABEBX010023219.1_pt1 | contig 15857 bp, 16 predicted proteins | sample 7245971 | NCBI WGS metagenome assembly JABEBX01 (sample SAMN14506365, study PRJNA622280) | hot springs metagenome | biome: hot spring [ENVO:00000051]|acidic hot spring [ENVO:00002120]; feature: spring [ENVO:00000027]|sediment [ENVO:00002007]; material: sediment environment [ENVO:01001048]... | reverse complement strand
CAACCCCTTCCACCTTGCATTCATTCAGCATTTCACAAATCCTCTTTCAGACACGATTGAACCCCAAATTCGTGTCCAAAAAAATCGGAGCCGCCGCAGCTCGAATGAATGGTTAGGCGTCGCCGCTTTTACGATAGCTTTTCGAGTACAGAACCCATGGCGTATGGCTCGAGGGCGGGCAGGTTCTTACGCGAAAGATTGATGCCCCACTCTGGCTTGCTCTTCTGCCCCGGGCGATCGTAGTCCCGGCCAACAAACACTACGCCATCGGGTTGATTCCACACGATAGACGGAACCAAGAAGGACAATGGTTCCTTGCCTTCAAAGAGGAGACCGACCGCAACGTAGAGGTTGTCACGCGGCTCGAAATGCGCTTTGGGTATGAAGATATAGCCGTAGTTGCGCAACGACTTGACCTGGATTTCGATGAACGGCTTGCGGCTGTGCCGGGCGACAAAGTCAATTCCGCGATCGTCAACTTCCGTCGTGTAGACCTCAAAGCCGAACATCGCGAGTTCCATCTTCACGAAGTACTCGAAGTAGGCACCAACCTGCTGGTTGTTGAGATGAGACCACTGATAGCGCGCCATGGCTTTCTTGTGACGCCTAACGTAAAAGTGAGCGGCCTGCGCAGCTTTTCGCGCGGGTCCGCTCGACTGCCAGGTTAGCGATTGGCGGCATCTTCGATGGACGGAATTGGTTCACCATAGTAGTAGCGAATTATGTCCTCTCTTGATGCCTGTACATGGGAGCCAGATCCAGCTTCATAGCATCTCAGGCGGATGCAACAATGCCAGCCCTGACCCCATTTTGTTCGATCAATCCGCCGTCGCAATATGCGCACCCAGCCAGTGCGTCCACTGCGTAAACAACCCCGCGTCGCACGCGCAGACCGCCGAGCGCTTGTCGAGGGTGTTGTTGAACACGGCTTCGCCCGACAAGGTCTGTCCAAAGCCGCCGGCTTCGCTCAGGATCAGGCTGCCTGCGGCGTAATCCCATAGGCCCTGCTGATAGCCTTCCTCCAGTCCTTCCTCGAACCCCTGCTGGCGACCTTGCTGACGGCCAATATGAAGGTTGGCAATCGCATGGTCGAGGGAACCGATGTAGCCTCCGTCCAAGCTCATATTGCTTCTCCCTGCGTGGTTAATGTGTCCGGGCATGGCACGCCCCTCCAAAAAGACGGCATACCGGGCAGGATATGCCGTTGGATCGAACAATAGGATTGTGGCGACATTGTATCAATATGAATGTGGTAACAGTATGGTTATAGTGTGGTGCCATTGTGGCTTCGTACTGCGCTTGCGGCCTGTTCCTGCGGCAGCGCAAACGCAGTCATCCGCTCCGCGCCACGCCCACCCAGTCGCCACCGAACCGCTGATCTGCGAGCACAGAGCGCAGCGCCGGAATCGGGATGCAATGGCACGGCTCGCCGCGCACGTAGAACGCCGCGAACCATTCCGGCAGCAGGTGCTCCACGCGCTTTTGCCCCGCAGCCAAGGTGTTCAAGGCCATGGGCATGAAAGAGGCCACCAGCGCCTGCGGCACCAGCAGCAGCGGTAAAAGCTGCTGCTGAGCGGCCCCGGGCAAGCACGGCAACGCCGGATGGTTCGGCGTTGCCCCAGCCCCCCTTCCAGATCAACTCTCGCTTCCTTTTCAGGACTTGCATCATGCAACGCCGCCAATTTCTTTCCTCCACCACCGCTGCGGCCACCGCCACGGCGCTGACCTCGTTTGGTTTTGCCAGCTCGGCGCAGGCCGCCACGGAGGATTCCACTCTCGCCGTTGTTTCCGGTGCAGTGACGTATTACGCCGAGTTTCGTGTGGCGCAGCCGTTCAAATCGGGCTTTGACGCGGCCATGCAGCGCTTTGGTCAAACCCTGCAGCAGCGCGGTGCGCTGGCCGTCACCCTCAAACAGATGGTGGGCGACTCCACCATGGTGAAAAACTATCCGGAAAGCTACAAGGGCATGCTGCGCAGCGCCTATGCCGAAGCGGCGCAGGCGCGCACCCTGCCGCTGTTTTACAGCCTGTTCGTGCGCTTTGCCTCGGCCAAAGACTTGGGGGCAGCCCAGCCCGATGCCGCGTTCGACGCCGAACTGCTGCCGCACCTGCATGCGGCCATGATGCAAGATGGCAAGCCGGTGAAATCGCCCGCGCCGATGGCGGTGTACCGGGGTGTGTTCCAGACTGTGGCCGCAGGCGACCGCCATGGCATCTACACCAGCGAGGCCGACATCCTGCGCTTTTTATCCAATCCGGCTGACGCTCAGCCCGGCAACACCCTGATCACCGTGGAAAATCATGTGTTCATCTCCGACCGGGTGCTGCAACCTTTTGAACAAAAAGTCGTGCCGCTGCTCAAGGTTGCGCAGGAAACCTTTCAGCCCACGACGGCTGCCGACGGCATCGGCCAGCCGGGCGCGGCTGGCAACCGCTTCTACCGCAAAGCGGTCAGCACCGAAATCCTGCGCAAAGCCACCCCGGACGGACAGCAGCGCGCTTACATCATGCACGGCATCTGGGAATCGGTTTGGGATCACGAAAACTCGCACCTCGACCCGCGCTTCAAGGCCGCTGCCGGCCCCGTCGGGGCGATGGTGGACATCGGCCCGGTCGAGCCGTTCTACACCACGCAAATGACCGTGCTCAAGGCCTGAAGGCGGCACCGAACCTGTCCTCGTGCGCTCCAAACAGGGGGATGCATCGGGGATAACCATGTGGTGGATGACGGCCTGATCCAGGAGCACATGCGCTCGCGCATGTACGCCATGCCCGAGGGCGGCGCGCTCGATGAGCAGACCCGCACCCTGATCTATCTGGCCGCAGCGCTGGCCGGCTCCAGCCCGGCTTGCGTGCGCGCCATGGCCGACAAGGTGGTGCAGCAGGGCATTCCCAAGGCTAAGGTGCTCGAGACGGTGCATATCGCGCGCTTTGCCATGGCCACCAAAATCATCGGCGATGCCGAACCCGTGTTCGACGCCTTGGTCGGCGCGCAGAAGTGATCTTTGACCCCTAGGAGACCTCACCCCATGACCAACATCAAAATCCTCGGCACGGGCTGTGCCAATTGCAAGGCCACGCAAAAGCTGGTCGAAGAAGTGCTCGCCGCCAAGGGCGTGCAGGCGCAGGTGGACAAAGTCGAGGACATTGCCTCGATCATGAAGTACGGCGTGATGAGCACCCCTGGAGTGGTCATCGATGGCAAAGTGGTGCACTCGGGCGGCATACCCAGCCGGGCGCAGGTCGAAAGCTGGATTGGAGCCTGATCATGCACAACATCCTGAGCAAAACCACCCAGCGTTTGCTAGCAATCGCGCTGCTGGCCGGCGGCGGCTTGCTGGCGCAGGCGGCGTATGCCGATTCGGCCACCTGGACGCAAAAAATCATCACCCCGGAAACCGCGTTGAAGGCGGCGCAGGCGGCCAAGGCGGAATGCGTGAAACGCGGCTGGCAGGTGGCGGTGGCGGTCACCGATCCGTCGGGGCTGCCGCTGGTGGTGCTGCGCGACCGCTACGCCGGCTGGCACACCGTGGCCGCCGCCGAAGGCAAGGCGCGTACTGCGGCGAGCTGGCGTGAAGCGACGAGCAATGTCGCCTCGCGGGTCAATAAACCCGGCTCGGCGGAATCCGCGATTAAAAACCTGCCCGGGGTGGTGATGATCGGCGGCGGTCTGCCGATTGAAGCTGCCGGGCAGATGGTCGGCGCCATCGGCGTGTCGGGCGCGCCAGGCGGTGACAATGACGACGTCTGCGCCAAGGCGGGGCTGGATGCCATCGAGGGCGATCTGGCGTTCTGAGCCTGCGGCACAAACCCGCCCCGGCTCAGTGCTGCTGCGCAGCCAGTGCTGTCCGGGGTTTTTCATCTTCGCAACAGCCATGATCCATACCGCCATGCTGCTTCAGAGCCCTGCTGTGATAGTTAACTCAGATCACTGTTCATAGACGTAAAGTGATATAAAACTGCATCCTAGAACCATTCCCTCTAACTTGTTCCTGTCCTTTCACAACATATAAGGTCACCTATCCACTTTACACTCAGCCAGAATGAGAAAATCTTTATATTTAGTATATGACTGTAAGCCGTTTCAACTGCCATCATGATAACGCCACAGGAAAGCTATCAACGTAATCTCATGTCAACTCCTCGTTCAATATCGCACGGGATGCCACCGGCGTCAGTGCCAGCACACCCAGACCTGCTGCTTCGATGGCGCCGGCATGCGTACGCATCACCTCGTCAGAAACGGTGCTGCGCACGCGCGCCGGCACACCCAGGAAACCACACAGCGCTGCGCTGCCGCCGGGCATGGAGGCATCATGGATCTCACCCATCGGCCCGCGTGCACTGCGGCCCTCTCCCGATAACCCCTGCTCTCGCCAGAATGGGCTGTCATAGATTGCGATATACTTGGCGTGCGGCGCCATCCACGTGGCCGTGTCGCGCCACTGCCGGGCAAGCGCCTCCGGCAACGCTGGCTCGAAGGCAATGGTGTTTTCGATCAGACGAGGCGGCAACGCCAGCAGGACGTGCTCGGCGTGCCACGTCACGGGACGACCGCTGGCATCGACGCTTTCGACGACAACATGGTGATCGTTTTTGCGCAGGCTCTGCACCGTATGGCCGGTCAGGACACGGCCTGGATTCAATCTGCGGTGCAGCGCTTCGATCAGGCGGCCCATTCCACCCTTCAGGCGCATGGACGCCGGCGAGTTCACATAGCCACGCATGCGCACGGGAGCGTCCTGCGGCGAACGCTCGACCACCATGTCACCGGTCTCGAACTGCTCGAAGATTTCCAGGCTCAATTCTTCGATCAGGCGTCCGAGTTCGCGTTGGTAGCCGGGCCAGAACCAGGCAGGGCCAAGATCGAAACGGTCAACGGGGCTTACTTGCGCTGCTCCGAGGGAAACGACCTGTCCCAAGGCGTCGGTAGAGGCGATACGTCCACCAGGTGCCTGCCGTGCTTCCAGTACCACGTAATCGGTCACGCCTTGGCGTGCCAGCAGATAGGCTGCGTACAGACCACTCAAGCCAGCGCCGACGATGACGATGCGTGCGGTATGCGGGCTCATGCTGCACCCACCACATCGGACAAATGGCCCGTCTTGAGGTATACAGTGGTACCTTGATCGCCAGCACGAGGCACAGCAGGTTCACCTGCCGGCAGTCGCAGCCAACTACCTCGCTCGTAGCGCGTACCCTCCAGCATCACGGTGCCTGATACGACCAGAATTTCCGCGCCGTCCTGCGATGCTTCGATAATCTTTTCGCTTGGCGCCAGGCGCTGCAAGCTGACCTGCTCGCCCTCAGTTGCGAACAACGGGCACACCTCACGCACACCCTCGCGGCGCCAATTGGCCAAGTCTCGCGTATCAATGCGGACGCTGCGCGTCTCGTTATCCGGCATCTGCTGGAGCTTGACGAAAATGACTGCGCCCTCGGCACTGTAGGGCTGATGGCTGGAGCCGGGCGGGTTGCGCAGATACCAGCCTGCCGGGTAATGTCGGTCTCCTTCGGAGAAGGTTCCTGACAGCACCAGGATTTCCTCGCCACCCGGATGCGGGTGCGCGGGAAAGTAGGATTCGGGTGCATACCGCACGATGCTGGTGGCACGGGCCTTCTCCGCGCCCACGCGATCCAGCATCACCCGCTCGACGCCTTCTAGGGGGGATGCGACCCATTGGTAATTGCCGGATGTCACGATGGCGCGGCGGGTGAAATCAGCATTGATCAGCATGATGTTTATCCAAACAGGGGACAGCGGCATGGCTCGTCCAGGCGATGGCAAAGTACGCAGCCGCTTTTTTACCGATGTCCCGCTCCATTCGCACCTGGGCCAGTTCCTTGCGAAGTCGAAGATTCTCCTTTTCCAGTTCCGCTACCGTCGGTATCCCAGGAAGAGTGGATGTTTTGCCTCCACGAGCGTTGGAGACCCATCCAGACAGCGTTCCTTTGGAGACCCCAATCCGTTGTGAGGCCTCTCGCAACGAAAGACCTTGCACCAAAACTAGCTTCACCGCTTCAGCTCGAAACTCAGGCGTGTAACTTTGTACTCTCTTTCCCATGACATCCTCCTAGGTTCATTATATCCATGCGAGAATGTCCACACATTTCAGGCTACCTCAGAATTTGCTAACCTAGATTAGGCGGCGCTTCGTTGATCATCCGGCAGGGTTTCATTAGCCGGTAATCCATTATGGAGATTGAACAGAGCATTGTGGTTGCGAGGGACCGGCATAACGGGTTTTTGAGGGAGTTGGGATTGGAGGGGATGACTTGATTTCTCGTAGAGCTGAATGTCCAGTACCGACCCATATGTGACATTCGTACATGACTTGCAGGTCGTTATGGTCAGAATTCGCTCACAACCACGCCTTCCAGCCGCCCCTTGTCGAGAATATCCAGCAAAACCACACTCTGCTTTTCTGTCGGGAGCTTGGAGGGAATCTGCATGGCAACCCTAAGCACGCCGTCTTCCTTTGGCGTGAGCAGATCCTTCTCAAGCAGCGCTTGATGGATGCGAGCCCATTCCGCAGCGGGGAAAGCCAGCACTTTTCGCTGCGCCTCGATGCCGTTGTCGATCCTCTGCGTCTGCTTCGCAGTCTTCACGATCGCTGCCTGATCATCCTGCGGAACAAGTCGATCATAGAACTCGGGCGGGAGGAGATTGGCAATGGCGTCGGTACGAGCCTGTATCCTCGTCCAGCAGGCCTCCTTCTTGCACCACTCGGAAATGTTGGAAATGCCTTGCGGTGGTCTGATGATGTCGTCGTTCACGACCCCCGACACAACAGCGATGGCACTTTCGAGCACTGGGTCGACTTTCTGTGCATTCCAGATGCCCAGAAAGTCGATGCTCTCCTTCCTGCGCTTCGTGATGTCACCGAGTACCGCCAGCGTGTAGGCCACGATGTTTGCTCGGTACCCGCCGTTGTACCAAGGCTGCGCAGAAACGATGCGCTCCGCGGCGCGGAAGATCAGACCGCGAGCGACAGCTCTCTTGAAATAGAACTCGTTGAACGCGTCGGATGATTTTTCCCACTCGCTGCCGATTCGGGCGGCGTAGCGCGCAAAGTTCTTCTGGGAGCCAAGATTCACCCACCTGGGGTGGTCATCCCAGACATTCTCGAACTTCGCGAGGTCCGTCTTCGTGAACATCTGTGGCTTGGGATGCTCCGCCTTGAAGCGACGCTGCTCCGCGGGTGTGAGCTTCGACTGTGCATCGGCATACTGGCCGCGCGCGCGCTCATAGAACCACCTCGTCTCGCGCGGGGCGCCCTTCTGCGCGGGTGCCCAGATCCGTCGGGAAAACCCTTCCATCCGCACATGGAACGGGTGGTTCGAGAAGAAGTCGGCGGCATTCACCCGATTCTGGGTGTTCGCATACTCCGATATTCTTGGAACGACTGTTTCGCTCTGCAGGCTGTCGATGACGGACAGCTTCAACTGGACGAATATCTGGGAAAGATCGGCCTTGTCCCGCTTCCGTGTGTGGAACAGCGATGCCGTGGTCTGGCCACCATTGACGATCTGGAGATCGACAACCCTCGTGATCGCCAGACCGGAATCCGTCATCCCTGTCTCGACACTCTGTGCAGTAGCCGTGATCCCGTTGTTGTAGGCAAAGAACATCCCAGGTTCGTTCAGGATCGTCGCCCTTATTCCCTGGTTCACATTGCCGCGCGCCTGCAGGAACGTACGGACGTTCTGCTCAAGCAAACGCGCTCCGAATCTTTCGTACAGGGTCGCCAGCACCTCGGCAGGCATGACCATGAGATAGGATTGATAGGCATCGGTCCCCAGGTGTGCGGGAAGGCAGGCGATGCCCTTGCCGAACATCTGCTCGAAGTCGAGGTCGAGTGGCTCCTTGTGGCTGCGGGAGCTTCTCTGACGATGAAGTCGTGAGATGTCCCAGATGTGGTGTGCAGCCGGAACACCTGCCACTTCCGTATCGGGAAGGGCCTGAATTTTCTCGCTGAGCGTGCGCTCGGAGAAGAGAACCAGGTTGACCTGCCGAATGGCGTCCTTGCGATCCGCAATCTGCCTGGCAAGGCCGTACTCCGGCGATGTGACCTCCAGTTCGCCGGCTAGGCCCTTGTTGGCACTGGCCTCGAAGAAGTTGGCAACACGCTTGAATGCCGCGGCCACTTCCGTTCTGGTGAGCGATGCCAGCTCGTTTCGGGAGTCGAAGTCCGCGATGAAGAGGTCCAGAACTCCTTCGTCATTGAACCAGTAGCCGTCCACGCGCATGCCACGCTGCGCCCGGAAATGGCAGAGTTCGAAACCTTCCGTGAAGCCTGTCTCGACTAGGTCGTTCGCGATGGTCTCCATGAATTCGGAGAGCTGGAAGCTGCCATTGGCTTCGGCGCCCGCCAACAGTTCCTGTCGGAAGTCGTGGAAGAACTCTTCGTCGGTCTGCTCCATCAATCCTCCCCGAAGATGGCTGCTTCGTCACACTCGTAGGGAGCAATCGTTTCCAGCCTGATGTCGTAGGCCACGTTAGTAATCCCTGTCGGCAGTTGCGACCGCATGAGACGCGGAAAACCGTCACCGACACGATAGCTGCGCACGTCGCTGACGACAAAGCGAGGCTCATCGTAGTCAGGGAGCGGGGCATAGCCGTGTGCAACCAGCTTCCTGTCAAAGGCCTCGACGGCATCCGCCTCGCCGAGACGCGCCTGGACTGTAGTGACGATCTCGTTGAGCGATCGGGCTCCTGCCGCGTCGGCCAAGCTGCTCAGCCGGTACACGCGCAGGAACAGCGCATCGTTCAGGGATTCAAGCTGGTCTTCTGACGAAATGCGGATGCTGCTCCGCTCTGCCCCCGAGAGAGATTTGACCTCGACGGCTGTGTTGCCGAATATGAAATCCTGATGTGATCGTTCCGGACCGAGCCAGGCTTCGACGGCGGCACTGCTCGACATCTGCCGATCGATCAGTTCCGTCAGGAAGACTATTTCGGCGAAGAGACCGCGCACTTCCTCGATGGACAGGTGCTGACTCCGGCCTGACAGGAAGGTCTTCCAACGGCGGATGTGTGCCAGAGAGACCTCAAGAGAACTCGCCGAGTCGGTGGCGTGCTCCAGCGAGGATGCAAGGGTGCGGCACAGTCCTTCGAAGAGATCGCGGTCGACCTGCCTTTCAAGGGCGAGGACCAAGTGCTGCTGCCCCTGATCTCCGGCACGAAGATCGACATCGATGCCGTTCACCGTGACCGCGTTCTTCCGGTACTGGGCTGCGTAGTCGCCCTGAAGCTCCACGATGAACAGGCAGGCGCCTCCGGCATCGCGTCCCCAGAAACAGGGCACGGCCGTTCCCACCGCAACCTGGCGGACATTGAAGTCCGCTCCCGGAACGGCGATGTCATCCCACGGAGAGGACTCAGGCATCGTAGTCATCCTCCTCGTCAGGATCGTCGGCGTAACCCTGCATCTGCTGGAGCCAGACCTTGTTCACGACGACATTGATGGTCGTCGAATAGTCCCCGTATGGAAAACTGACGCCGAAGGCTGCGATCGGTCCCGTCACGGCCTCGCCCTTGGGTTCCAGGCTGTGAATCATGAGGAGCGGCTTGTTCCGGACCATGCGGTAATGCGTGTCGGATACCGCTCCTGAGCCATCTTCGCCGCCAGCAAGCGTCCTGGCCTCATTGCGTTGTGCGTCGCTGAGCCCAAGCTTCTCGTCGCCACGCGAGGCAACCCTGTCCTTGTTCAGGCGCCACGAAGTGCCTTTCGGCTGATCCTTCCCGACGACGCGCACCTGATTCCTCAGGGTGAACGGGTTTTCACCGCCTGAGCCACCCGAAGGGGAAATCAGCAGAACATCGGCCAGCGGGCGCTTCGTCGCAATCCGTTCGAGATAGCTCACCACGTCCGACTTCTGTCCGGCAAAGGTCGAATGGCATTCGAAGCGGGTGAGGAAGTCGTCGATCACCTCGACGGGCACGTCCCTGAAGATGACGCCCTTTTCGGTGGACTCCTCCGGTCGTCCGCCGAATCCACTCCGCCAGTGATCGGCGATCAGCGCAAGGTTCCTGACATTCACGTCGGGGTCGGTGGAGACTATGTAGCTCTCCCGCAGTCGCCCACTGAAACTCTGCTCGACCGTGACCTCCTGGCCCGATCGCATCTTGTTCGCCGCCGTGATCAGCAGGCTGTCCGGATGCGAGCGGACATACAGGCCAAAATCCTTCGGGCTGAGGCGATCGCGCCGCATGCGCTTGACCTGCTGTACAAGCTCTTCGGCGGCATCGGCGATGTGGGAGTACCAGTTGATCGAGTCGCGCGAGAGATGGACGCGGCAGAGGTCCTCGAAGCCCGGCCGGTAGCCGAACCAACGGCCCATCTGCATGAGAGTGTCGTACATCTTCGTGTTGCGGTACATGTAGCTGACGGTCAACCCCTCGATGGTCAGGCCTCGGGAGAGGCTCAGACCACCGACCGCGACCGCGGTCAACCCGACTCCTTCCTTCGCGTAGCGGGCGTAGTCGAGCACTTCGTCACTCTTGCTGTTGATGACATATAGGTGGAGATGCTCGAAGACGCCGCTGAGGGCAGTCTTCACTTCCGCCCAGGTAAACCCAGCATCTGCATACTCAGCATCGAAGGCATGCTTCAGGCCCTGCATGTACGCGTTTCTTGAGGAAACCTCTTCCGGCATCGCGTAGTTGGCGAGAACCGCTTCCCTGATCTTCTTCTCCCTGAGACTCAGGAAGCCACGCACGGCCTTCTGAACGGGCACGAAGCGCGACACATTGACCATCATTGAGCAATGCTTGCTGGTCTGCCCACGCAGGTTCCGGATGGCGCGGGCGACGATGAATTCGTCGAGTGCGCGATAGAGGCTGGGGGGCAACTCGTGGACGGGATCGTCAGGCTTGTGGGCGTACGGGATGAGATCCTCGCAATCGTCGATCGGCCTCACAATCGATTGACTGGTCGCCTCGTTGAGGAACACCTTCTCGGCACCGAAGTAAGTCGTTGGCGCGTCTAGGCAATAGATGAAGTCGCGCGGGAACAACTCCTCACGCACATCATCGCCATAGGCATCGGGGTTGATGAAGATGTTGGCAAACGGTGTCGCCGTGTAGCCGACATAGCACGATTTCGCGAACAGCCCGAGGATGCGCCGGATCATCGCATTCGTTCGGGTCGGATCCAGATCCTCCTTGTTCGTGTTGATCGACGCGTTGTCGGCCTCGTCGTCAATCAGCAGCATCGGCACGTCGGAAATCCGGCCATCGCCCTCGGCGTTCAGCTCCTTCAGCCACTTGTGAAGGGCCGTGAGCGTCGTGACGTTCTTCTTGATGACCAGAATGATCGGCTTGCTGAAGTCGTTGATCTTCCAGCCGCTCTTTTCCGCCGTGTTTTTGTTGAAGTCCTCGTTGATGTTGGTGAGGGTGGCCGGATGCGGATAGCCCGGCGCGAGGCCGACTCCGATGTTGCGACGATCCTCGGGATCGCTGGATCGGCCGATGAAAGCCTCATCGATGCGCTGCTGCGTCTGCTTGCGCAGATTGTTGTGAATGCCGGCGACAACGATGATGAACTTGTAGCCAGCGTCGGCGGCGCGTGCTATCAGGCCGGTGTAGTTGGCCGTCTTGCCCGACTGCACATGACCGATGACAAGTCCGCGACGGTTCCAGGTTGTGCCCTCGCTCAACGGGTCCTGTAGGTGGCCGAGAATGCGGGTCGTCACATCGCTCAGCGACTGGACCATCTGCGGTGGCCAACCTTCCTTGAGAAGAAAGTTTCCATAGGATTCCGCATAGGTCCAGGCGACATCCTCACGCTTGTGGACCCACTGATCATCATGCTTCGCAGTGACATCCACCAGCGAAACACCGGCGCCCATGCGCGTGTCGACCGAGATCATCACCTCGTTGACGATATTGCGGAGATCACCCGTATAGCCGAAGATCGCGGCGATCTGTCTCGCCTTCTCCTCCACCTGCTCGCGCGTCGGCGTCTCGGCCATGTTGGCAAGACCCGAGATGAGCGCGTTGGCGATGTTCCGTTCTTCCGTGATGACTTTGAGGCTCATGCAAAGGTCTCGCTGATGAATTTTTCGGCCAGTTCGATCTGGCCATCGAAAAGGTGCGTCGAGCGCACGATCTGGAGAAAGGCATTCGGGTCGCCCGGCCCGTCGCCGTAGAGCACCTTCCGGAGACTCTTCAGGCGCTCCAGAGTCTGACTTTCATCCACCGCCCTCTGGTTGATCTCGCGCGGATGGGTCGAGTAATCCGAATAGATCATCTCCACCGGTAGGGAGGCCGCAATCGAATCCAGCAGGACACGAAGCAGATCCACATCCTCGGACGAAAGTCTTGTGCCCAGGGATGCGATGAGCGGGTGCTGCTCGTTGATTGCGAAACGGATGCCGCCGTGATCGGCGTAGCGCTCCCAGAACGGGGCCTGGCTCTCCTGAAAGAGCTTCTGCCCACGCCCCCTATGCACCGTCACGCTGCGGGCAGTGATCCTGTTGATGATCTGACGCAGCCGCTCCCGCACCGCATGCGGCGGGCGGGCACGCGATTTCTTGATGTCGATGGTCCAGGCTTCGTCCAGACTGTTGGGAAAGTCGATCTGTACCCGCGCCAACTTGGTGGCCTCACCCTTCGGCACGAGTCTGAACCAGTCGCCCCAGGCCATCAGGCGGCCGTTTCGATAGACGTAGCCCCCCTGATTGGAGATGAAGTCACTGCGATCCTGGTAGTAGTCGTACTCGGATGCGGTAAGACGGCTGTGGTGCGGCAGCACATAGGGTTGCAGGCGCACTTCCGCATCGCCGATGCGGACGATCTCCTCCGGAAGCACCTGGGTGGCAGGATTCTTCCTACAAAAGGGATCGAATGCCGGGATCGGATGACCATTGACGGTGAGAGAAATCTTGGCATGTCCCTTGACCTCACCCGAGAGAAACCGATGGAAGACAAGTGACAGATGTCTGCCCACCGCCTCAAGCTTCTCATTGACGATCTCGTCTCGACGATCCCCGGCCTCGTCTTCCATCAATCGGTCGAGCTCTCGCCAGATAACGGCCGTGCCCCGGGCGCCGAGCCGTTCGACATAAGGCAACCCATGGATGTCCGCATCGTCCAGGATGGAAAGAATCCAGTCGTCGGCAGCATCGATGCGATCCAGATTCCATTCGGCTCCGCAGACAGTTCCATCGCGTGTGCTCACAACGGCCAGCGAGCGGCATTGGGAAAACGAGGCTGTCTTCAGGCCAAGGCCGAAGCGCCCAAGATCCTGCGGCGACCGACGCTGCCTAGGGTTGTCGGTCCCAAGACGCATCGCATCGAGCAGTTCGTCTTCTGTCATCCCCCTGCCGTTGTCGAGAATGACCATCACAGGATGCTCACCGGACACATCGCAGATGATGTCGATGGTGTCCGCGCCAGCGGAAATGCTGTTGTCGATCAGATCGGCAATAGAGGTTTCGAGCGAGTACCCAAGGTCCCGCATCGATTCCGAGAGGCAGGCGGCGCTCGGTGGATGACTGCGATCACGAGCCATCGGCATCCCCTTGCGTCTTCCCGTGAGTCAAGCGCATGGTAAGTCCCGGAATGTCGCTTCGGGCGTCGCCTTCATCCATTTGCATTGCGAAGCAGACGCGCGGAGCCGCCATTTTTGCAGCCATTCAGGCAGAAGATGTTCAAGACCATGCGTGTTCCGACCACAACGCAGCGCAGCCGCATGATGTCGAGCATTCGCGGAAAGAACACCCGGCCGGAACGGATACTTCGCTCCCTTCTTTTCGCCAGGGGTTTTCGATATCGACTTCATGTGCGGGGACTGCCCGGCTCCCCCGACCTTGTGTTCCCGAAGCACAGGGCGGTGGTGTTCGTCCATGGCTGCTTCTGGCACCGACATGAAGGCTGCCGCTACACAACCACTCCCAAAACGAATGAAGACTTCTGGCGGCAGAAATTCCAGGGGAATGTCGTTCGTGACAGGCGCCATGCGGAGATGCTCCATGCTCTCGGCTGGCGCGTCGCGGTCGTCTGGGAGTGCGCATTGAAGCACTCGGTCGAGGAGACTGCGCAAGCGGTTGAGGAGTGGCTGCATGGCGATGAAGATGTTCTGGTGATAGATCATTGACTAGCCCGCATCGGCAAGCACCGGAAGCTGTTCCGGCAGGTTTCGCCGCTCGCTTCCCGCCGATCTCCTCTGTACGGCATCACCAGCCTGCCTACTCTTCCTCCTGCTCATCTCGTTCAGGAGGGTGCGAACGATCTTGGCTAGCTTGTGTGCAAGCAACGGAGGCACCGCATTGCCGACTTGGGTGTATTGCTCCGAGCGGTTGCCTGCGAAAACATAGTTGTCGGGAAAGGTCTGGAGCCGTGCTGCCTCCCTGACCGTGAGACTTCTGCATTGGGAGGGGTCATAGTGAATGTAATAGTGCCCGTCCTTGGCAATATGTGCCACCACCGTGGTGGCTGGTTCGTTCCTGCACTGCACGCGGAACCGATCCTTGAACGGAATGGCTTCGGCCCCACTCCAGAATTGCACGTTAAGGTGATCGGGCAACAGCTTGGGGGGAAAGACATCCAGCCGAGGTGAATATCCCAGCGAATGTGCAAAGGTCGCCGCGAAAAGGTATCTGGCCAGATCGGATGCCATGTGCGCGCGCGCCTCATGCTGGCATATGCCGCCTAGGCTTCGATCATGCAGCCACTGCTGCAGCTCGGTCGGTTTCTTGGGCCTTCTGTACGCCCGCGGAATGAAGGCTGCTCCGATACTGGTGCTCGTAGCCGCAGCAGCAAAGTTTCGCATCGATTCGATCATTGCAGGCTCGTTTTCCATTCGCCATCCCTTGACGTAGGCAGGTGCCGCCTGAACAGCCTTGCGCCATGCCTCCACTGAATCGCCACGCGACAGCTTGCTGCGGATTCGGGGAAGATCGTCAATGGCCTGTTTGACAGTGACAGGCCTTGCTACTGGTGCCAGCAACTCGTGTTGAGGCATGTCCAGCCCCTTTCTCACTCCGAGCAGAATCACGCGATGCCTGCTTTGCGGGATCCCATGGCGCTCAGAATGGATAAGGTAGTCGGTGGGTTCCAGCGAACTGCCGTCGCCCTTCTTGGTGAAGGATCGGATCTCATATTCGAGCCCCTCGGTCGGCATCGAAAGATCCGCAATGATCTTCTCGAACATCGGGTCGCCGGAGTGCTTAGAGGAAAGCAAACCCTTGACATTCTCCATCACGAAGATGGTGGGCTTGTGCACTTGGATAATTCTCAGGTACTCCTTGTATAGGAAGTGCTTTTCATCTTTGTGAAAGTCCTTGTCGTTGGCGCGTCTGGAGCGCCCCGCCAAGGAGTACGCCTGACAGGGCGGGCCGCCGATCAGTACCCAGGTTTCCTGCCCCTTCAGTGCAGCACGAATTTCCCTGTCGATACTGGCTTCGTCGGACTTGCCAAGCTCCAGGCACCTCGCCTCGGCGGCAGCATGCTCGAAGGCGCTGGCCACGGCAGGGATCCTGCGGAAAGCGGCCTCATCGATCTCGCCCCGTATGTAGCTGTAGTAGTGCTTGACGTCCTTAGTGCCGCGCAAACGCCTGAACACTGCCCTGAGCGTCAGCGTGCGATGTGCGACAGCATCCTTTTCAATGGAAAGGGCGATCTCGAAGAATGGTTGCCGCTTGTGGCCCTGCAGGGAAGCAAATCCTTCCCCGAGCCCTCCTGGGCCAGCAAAAAGATCAATTACGGGAACCGACATGTCTTTATTGTACTATCCATATATGGCCGCTTTTGGCCGGAAGTAGTCATTTTGAAACCTCATATCCTCCTATATATGGGAACCTCTAAAAACCCAAATCCCCACCAAACGCTGTTATTGTTAAACAAGCAGTTA
>JABEBX010016712.1_pt1 | contig 15857 bp, 13 predicted proteins | sample 7245971 | NCBI WGS metagenome assembly JABEBX01 (sample SAMN14506365, study PRJNA622280) | hot springs metagenome | biome: hot spring [ENVO:00000051]|acidic hot spring [ENVO:00002120]; feature: spring [ENVO:00000027]|sediment [ENVO:00002007]; material: sediment environment [ENVO:01001048]... | reverse complement strand
TATGTTAGGATCGACTGCTTTCATGGCCTTTGCAAAGGATATGAAATTCTCGGCATAGGCTTGAGGACCTTTTTGGGAGTGAAGATCCGTCTCCCAATTGGCGCCGTAAGAGTTATTTCCGTAGACTTCATTCCCTATTTCCCAGTATTTTACGTTGTAATTGTGATCGATGTTTGCATACTTAACCCATGCTGCTGCCTCAGTAGGGCTTCCGCCTGCCGTTCCGGCAAAATTCGTCCCGTAATTTACCGTGATCAACGCTTGAGCACCTATTTCATTCACAAGTTTCATGAAATTATCAAAGTTGTTTTCAGGATCCACATAGGGGAAATCCTGGCCTGGAACGGTCGAATTCGTTTCCCAGCTGTACATGTCTGAGAAACTTCCACCTGGGAAACGTAAAACTTTAACGTTTAAATTTTTCAGCATCCCAGGAATTACTGGATCCAAAAGGTGCCAATCCCACGCGGCCGTATTCACTCCAAATGATGTTTGCGGTAAAGTAGCGATCTCCGCTGCCGTGTTGACTGTGATTGAAACGTTCGCAGAAAATCCAATGATGGTAAAGGTCAAGACCGTAAAGGCAAAAGCGATGAACCACTTTGACATTTAAACCATCTCCTTATTTTTCAACCAATTAATAAATTTGCTTGTAAAGTCGAATATTATTGATATATATTGGGCCACTATATGGTAAATAACCTCCCGCAATTCCGATTATAAGTTGATTTGCTCCTAAAATATTCTGAGGAAAATTATCTGTTATTGATAATTTAAAGTACTTAGTTCCATTTATCTCAACAACTGGTATTTTAGAAATTTGATATGTACTTATGTTGAGTTTTATCCAACCAGGATTCAAAACCGCATAAAGAGAGATTTGAGAATCACTTTGTGCACTTAAATCTTCTGAAGGTATATAAAGATCATAACTCACCATCGCGTAATCAACGAGATCATTGATTGTCGTACCAACTCTTACCTCCTCCCAGCTATTCTTGCCTGGCCATTCAACATTCATTTGTATAGAGCCACCAAGAAAATCACTGTATTCGAAAGCTGGGCTCAAGAAATTTGCCTGATATGTTCCACCGTTCCACCAATCTGAAAGACCTTTTGTAAAGGTAAATATCTTTCCCAAAACAATCTTAGCTTCAGCATTTCTTACCTGAACATTTATTTCATTAGACAAAACAGTGCCATTATCGAGTGTTGCGATCACTTTGATTGGACAAATTCCATCTTTTATTTCCTTTGTGTTCCATGTACCGTCATATAATCCATCATAAGTTGCAGCAAGTGTTATCGTTCCACTTTTACTTACAAATTCAACTGATTTTATACTCTCACCATAAGTAAGTGGCATTACTTTAACCGTTATATTTCCTTTGACAATCTCAGACTCTTGTGGACTTACAAAAAACACAATAGGTTGAAACGACGGCTTCTGTCCATCTAAAGAATTCATTTCGGAAGCCTGATCGCTAAATAAGGTTGCAGTTAAACTTGGATACGTAACTCTGAAGCCATCATAATTTGGATAAAGGGGATATTTGCCGTTAACTGGCGTTGCTCCCATTGTATTTATTCCTGTTAAAAGCCAGAACATCCATCCATCTCCGCCATTCTCGTAAACCGTCTGAGTCCATTTATAATAAGCATAATCGCGGTTTGTTGTCATTCCAAACTCTTCCAAAATCGAAGGTTTCCCAATTGATTTAGCAGCATTTATATGTTCATCAATCCATTTTATCCCTGTTTCAATTGGGTGTTCTGTCCAACCCCAGCTGCCTGGATAGAGATGGTAAGTACCAAAATCTATGTTGGGAAGTTTTAAAAGAGCATCCCAGTCAACGCCTTCATAGCCGTTATACGCCCAGTTTGAAGAATTTTTTTCATAAAACCATCCTTCATCGCCAACTCCTATCAAATGATTTGGATCTATTTTTCTTATAAAATTGCTTATTTTTTCAGCCCATTTTGTTATTACTTCAGGCGAATTCCCTTCATTTCTTGGCTCGTTTGCTATTTCCCATGCCATTATTGTAGGATCGTCTTTGTACTGAACATCGGTATAGATATTCTTATGATTCAGCACAAAACTTATGTAATTCTCAAATGCAGATATCACTTTTTGGTCTGTATAAAAATCCTCATGTTTTTTTAAGCCTGCCTGTTGCACATACCAATTCATTCCTCCAAAATCATTCCAATTGTTTGACAACACGATTATCAATTTTAATCCGAGTTGATTAGCCCTCATCAATGTGTAATCAAGAGTATCAAGACCATTTTGATTGTAAATTCCAATAGATGGCTGAATAACAACTCAATCTTTTTAACAGATTCTCTCTCGACAAATTTAAATGGAACCACTATGTTGTAACTTATCTTAGATCCCACAGATTCAAATCTATTTATCAGATTTTTTATCGCCGTAAGGCCAAGTTCGCTTCTTGGCTGTTCTATCGTTGTAAGCGGTGGAATTGAATATTTTGAAATGTATGTGTTATCAAATCCCACAACGGAAATTTCATCAGGCACAGATATGCCAAGATCGTTTAGTGCACTTATGGCACCAAGGGCTAATATATCGTTGAAGGCAAAAATGGCAGTGACCTTTTTTCCATTTTCTTTTATGAATTTTTTTGTCAGATCGTATCCAGTATCCAGATCGGAAAAATCACCATCGGCGATGTAAAGTTCGATATCGCCGTTTTTTTCTTTGAATTTAAGAATCCCGTTTGTCCTATCGATGGAAGATTGAAATGTGTTTCCGCCCGTTATGAGTAAAACCTTTCTATGCCCCATAGAATGTAGATACTTTATCATGGTAAAGGATGCCTTCTCGTTGTCTATAGAAATGCCAGTGATGTTGAGATCGCCTATGGGATCCCTCCAATCAACCGCGACTATTGGTATCCCTACTTTCACGAGTTTTTGAACGCTGTTTAAATCCGGCGTACATGCAATTATACCGTCAAAACGCCTGCTCATGAAAAAATCAAAGGTCATATCTTCCCAGTTTTCAACTTTATTCGTGACATTTACAACGGTTTCATATCCTTTTTTGCTTGCGTAGGTAACCATAGCGTTGACTATTTCCCCATAATAATAGCCTCCGAGATCGGGCACGATTATGCCGATGCTGTAAAGTATTTGCGATCTCATGGCCTTTGCAAAGGTAGAGGGTTTGTAATTGAATATTTTTATGGCTTTCGCTATACTTTTCCTTTTCTCTTCTGCTATGGGAGCCGTTGAATTTAAATATCTTGATACCGTTGATACCGAGACATGTGCCTCATGCGCTACGTCAACTATTGTGACCTTTCCCAACTTGGGTCGTGCCATTTGCAATCATCCCCTCTGCCGCATAACATGCAACCTTGTGATCTTTTTCCAACTCTTTTAAAACTGGTTTTTTCCTGCATATCTCCATTGCGAGCGGGCATCTGTCAAAGTAAGGACATCCTCCAACTGGAACTTCTCCCTTTTTCATCTCAACTTCAGACTTCTTCCATTTTCTTCCTATCTCGGGCACAGCGCTCAAAAGCATTCTTGTGTATGGATGTAAAGGATTGTCAAAAACAATTTTTGTCTTTCCGAATTCCACAAGATTTCCCTTGTACATTATCATGGTTGTGTCGCTTATGTAATATCCCAAAGAGAGATCGTGAGTTATGAAAAGCACAGACATCTTTTCTTTGTCTCTTAAATTTCCAAGTATGTTTAAAACATCAACTCTCGTTGATGCATCAAGCATTGAGATAAGTTCATCGGCTATTAAAAGTTTGGTGTCGAGCAAAAGTGTTCTTGCAATTAAAATCCTTTGCAATTGTCCACCACTCATTTGGTGTGGGTATTTACCAAGGATATCAAGGGAATTCACACCCACTTTTTCAAGCGATTCAACGATTAATTCGCGCTTTTGGTTGACTTTATCTTTGAGATAACGGTCAAAAAGCAAATCGAATACTCTATCTACTTTGAAGATGGGATTGAAAGACGAAAATGGATCCTGAAATATTCCTTGAACGTGTCTGTAATACTCTCTCAATCTCTTGCCTTTCAATTCTGATATGTCGATTCCTTCGTAAGTTATCTTCCCGAGAGAAGGCTTCAACAATCTTAGTATAAGACGGCCTACCGTTGTTTTACCACTTCCAGATTCACCGACAAGAGAGATTATCTCTGATTTGTGGATGTCAAAGGATATATCGTCAACGGCCGTCGTGAAATATCCGCCCACAAGGCCTGATTTGAAGATTTTTGTAACGTTTTTAACTTGAACAAGTTCATCCATTTTTACCATTTCCTTTATATGCCCAGCATGCAACATATCTGCCCGGCGTGTATTCTACAAGTGGCGGTATTTCGTTTTGGCATTTTTGCGGATCTATTCTTAAAGGGCATCTGTCGTAAAATCTGCATCCTTTTGGAGGATTCAAAAGATTCGGCGGATATCCCGGAATGCCAGTTAATTGTTTTTGGGAAAATTGAATGCCCATCTTTGGAAGAGAACTTATCAAAAGTTTGGTGTAAGGATGTAAAGGCTTTGAGACAATATCCTCTGTATTTGCGATCTCGACAACATGGCCCGCGTACATGATCATTATTCTGTCTGCTATTTGGTAGAGCACGGATATGTCATGCGTTATGAAGATTACGGATGAAACAAACTGCTTGTCTTTAAACTCATCAAGCATTTCTACGGAGAATTTCTGTGAGGAAACGTCGAGTGCTGACGTTATTTCATCGGCGATCAAAATGCGAGGATTTAAAAGCGTGGAAATGACCATGACAACTCTTTGCTTCATGCCTCCGGACAATTCTATCGAATACATATCCACGACATTTCCAGATAAACCTATCATTTTGAATCTTTCCGTTGCAAGACCGATTATGTCTATTTCAGATATTTTTCTGTTGTGCTCTCTGACAAGATCGATGACTATGTTTTTTATTTTTTTGGTAGGGCTCATGGCATCCATTGCAAACTGCGGAATTATGGATATCTTTTCGAATCTTATCTTTCGCATCCGTTCATCTGTGAATTTAGATATGTCATTCCCATCAAGGATCGCACTGCCTCCAGCGTAAAGCATTGGCGCTTTGAGATATATCAAAGAATTGGCAAGCGTCGATTTGCCGCAGCCAGATTCACCAGCGATACCAAAAACTTCATCTGTGTTGACGAAAAAGTTCACTCCATCAACGGCTTTGACTTGCCCTTTCAGGGTTTGGTAATAAACTTTGTAATCTTTGACGTCAAGTAATTTTGCCATTTATGTCGACCTCAGTCTTGGATTGAACGCCTCATCCATTGCCATGTTTATAAAATACAACGATGCTACCATAAAGGTTATAACGATACCTGGTGGTATCATCCACCACCAGTATCCCAAAATTAGGGCATTCCAAAGCACAGAATCCTGTAAAATGCCTCCCAATGAAACGCTGTTTGTAGGACCTAATCCTATGAATGAAAGTCCAACTATGGTCAAAATCGATCCACCGAATTGAAGTATGAAAACCATGAAAACGTAAGAAAGCATATTTGGTGCTATGTCTTCGGTTATTATCTTCAGCGTACCGGCACCAGAGATCTTCGAAAGGCTTACAAATTCTCTCGATTTCAAAGAAAGCGTTTGTGCCCTTACTGCCCTTGCAACCCATGGCCATCCCGTTAAGCCTATTATGATACTCTCAAGGATGATGCTGCGTGAGTTGAGAAAGGAGGCTATAATTATTAAAAGTGCTATGGTCGGTATGACAAGCAGTATGTTGGTGAGCATCATCAGCAATTCGTCCCAAAAGCCTCCTTCATATCCTGCAATAAAGCCTATCAAAAGGCCTATAATCGTTGCTACTCCGCCTCCTATGAGCCCTACAAGCCATGTACCATCCAGTGCGACGATGAGTTGGGAATACAGATCGTATCCGAATGGGTTTGTTCCCAATGGATTTTGCAAAGAAGGAGGTGATCCTTGAGAGCCCGCATATTCATATGGAGTGTAATGGACAAAAAATGGTCCTATTATTGAAAGCAAAATGAAAAATAAAAGAATTCCAATTCCTATTTTGAACTTGTTATTTGTCAAAAAAAAGTATAACACATCCCATTTTTTTAATCTATCCGATATCTTCATGCTTTTATCCTTCCGTGTAAGCAATTCTAATTCTTGGATCTATGAACATGTAAAGGATATCTATGATGAAATTGGCAAGCAAAACTCCAACTATTATGAACAAAAAGCATCCTTGAATCAAAGGGTAATCTTTGTTCATTATCGCTTCAAAAAGTATGTATCCAATTCCAGGATACGAAAAGACAATTTCCGTCGTTATGGCGCCGGCCACTATTGTCCCAAGTTGGAGCGCAAGTCCTGTTACCTGAGGCAAAACCGCATTCCTGTAAGAGTATTTTCTTATCAGCCTTTGAGAAGCACCCAAAGATCCCATGTATCTTGAATAATTCGATTCAAGTTCGTATATGATCATGTTTCTCATGCCTATTGCCCAGCCGCCAAGAGAAACTATGAAGAGCGATAAAAATGGAAGTATCCAATGTTTTAAATAATCAAAGATAAATGCGAAAGTGAACGATGGAGTCATGGAATAGCTGAACGCTCCGGACATAGGTAAGAGCCGAAGCAGTGTACCAAATATCCACACAAGCAAAATTCCAAGCCAAAAATAAGGAACGGAAGTTAAGATGTAAAAGATGGGAAGCAATGTGTTGTCTGCCCTTTTGTTTCTTGCTGCCCACGCACCTATCCTATTGCCAACCCAAAAACTCAGCAAAATGGATGGAAGCAAAAACAATACATCGTAAGGAACTGCAGAAAGTATTATGTTTATCACAGGTTCAGGATAAAGATACATGCTTATGCCAAGATTCCCTGTGAACATATTTCTCCAAAACAAACCGTATTGTTCCCACCATGGAACGTTAAGTTGAAAGGCTTGCATGAAATAATCGAACATCTGTTTCGTCACCAAAGAGGCCTGAGCAGCCGAGCCGCTTGAAGCCTGCGCAAATCTGGAAACTATAAGGCTAACAGGATTTCCAGGCATCAAACGCGGTATTGCCCAGTCAAGACTTGCGGCTATGAAAAAAGTTATGAGATAAATCACTATCTTTCTTGTAAGGTACTTTCTCATCTTTACCTCCAAAATTCCCTCTCTCAAAAGAGAGAGGGAAATGGTTTTATTGTGCTGGTTTTATGTGCGTGTAAAGCAGGATCGATCCAACCGTTACATTTGCGTTGTTGTAAGTTGATGGCCAGCAATAAGGATTGTCAGCCGTTGGGAAGTTTGTCCAGACTGAAGAATTCGCAAGATACCACATGCCGTTGTAGAAAAGGGGAATGGCCGGCATATCCTGCAAGAAAATCTGTTCAAGTTGCGAATACAAAGGCTGCAAATCTGTCGTATCATCCAAAGGATAAGTTGCGATTTTGTTCAGGAGATCCGTAACCTGAGGATTTGTGTATCTTTCGTAGTTTCCATTGTACATGTATTGTTGAACAGGATATCCAAAGAGCCAGTAGAAGTAGGTGTACGGTGTTTGTGAAACTCCAGAACCGGCATTTTGAAGCATCAACGTGTAATTTCCACTTGTCGTTTCATTCCACCATGTTGTGTAATCAGGAAATTCGGCCGTAACGTCAAGCCCAACTTTTTGAAGATCTTCCGCTACCACTCTTTCAGCAGCCATCCAGTCTGTCCAGCCGTACGGGCATATTATCGAGAGTTTTATTGGTTGTCCATTTGGCATTGTCCTCCAGCCATTTGGACCTTTTTTGTATCCAAGTTGATCTAACATTTGTGCTGCTTTCGCAGGATCGTAAGTGTAACCATATTGAGAAACAACGCTTTTATCTTCAAATTGCATCCATGAATTGATTGGAAGGAATCCGAGTTGATCGACGTAATTTGGTACGTAGCCCGCGTAGACCCTCTGTGTAAGATCGCTTATAGGCCCTATCGCATATGCCATGGCCCTTCTAAATCCGGCATCGTTAAGAGGTGGAACGGTCGTGTTCATGAACAGTAAAGTTGTCGCATTTGAAGGCATGTAAGGTGGCTTTTGGTTCCATGTTGTAAGGTTGTAAGGTCCAAGCAATGTTTCGGCTCCTGGAAGGTACCAACTTGACATATCAACTTGTCCCTGTAAAAGCAATCCAAGGCCAACGTTGTTGGAAGAAACGTAAAGTTCTGCAACGTATTTCGGGACTGGCTTTCCAAAAATGTCATTTCCAAACCAGTTGTCATTTCTCTGAAGCACAATTTCTTGTGGATTTGACGTTAAATACGTGTAAGGGCCGCAGCCGACCGGATTGGTAAGATTCGCGTACGAGAATATATCACTTGTGGCCATTTTTGACCATATATGTTCCGGTACTATGTAATTTCCGTAAAGCGCTTGATAAAAGTTTGGATAATTAGGCTTTGAAAAGACAAATTGTGCTTCGTAATCGTTTATGACGTTGACAGATTTAAGTCCAACAACTGGCACAAGTTGACTTACGGTAAGCGGAAGTTCAAATGTATATTTGACGTCCTGAGCCGTAACGGGCTGCCCATCTGTCCATTGCGCGTTCTGTCTCAATTTAACATCGTAAGTTGTCGAATTAACCCAGTTTCCACTTTCTGCCAGATACGGAATCATTTCGTTTGTGATTGGATTGTAAATGAAAAGCGTCGGATACACAAGATCAACACCCCAACCGTGGTTCGCAGCGTTCAGTGGATTAAAGTTCGTAAGAGGTCCCCACATTGCTCCACCTTCGTAAAATGTCTCGTTTCTTGGTAATGTTAGCGCCATCGCAACTGAAGCAGCCAACAAAACAACTATCGTCACCAAAACGATCTTCTTCACAACTAACACCTCCTGATTTTTACAATCATGATAATTTTAGTGTGAAAATGTTTTCAAATAAAATTGTTTTTATCGTAGAAATTATTCTTATTTTATCAAATAAATTTAAATGAAATCAATTGCTTGATATGCCTTACAATTTCAAACGAAATTGAAACATTACTATGCATATTGAACAGGATTCCCACTCGATTAGGTTGATGGCGACGTTAGGTATACTAATTCAACTTTAAAAGCCGAATGTCCATTCATATCTTGCAGCTCCAGCATGTATCTAATAACTTCAATGCGATCCTGAAACGAGTTCAGGATGACGGTAAACGAATAAGCACAGCGTCGGATTCCTCACAGGCATCATGATCTCCGCTGGAAGATTCGGAATTTAAAAAAGATTTAGCATATGTCACCGATGAGAGGCTAAAAAAAAGAAGGCCGTAGGCCTTCTTTTTACTTTGAAAGTGAGTAAAAATCAATTCCTGGTCTCATGGCATTCCAATACCAACCCTTAAGCCATGTTCTTTCAACCCAATATCCATAAGGTTGATCTGTCCATATGTAAAGTGCGTTTTCATGATCAAGTGTGGATATCTTCTGTGCGATGATCGCACGCTGAGCAGGATCTACCGTTGACATTAGCGAATTGACAAGTGGATCCATGTTTTTATTTGCCCAGACGGTGTAACTTGCACCAAGCGTGGATCCATAGGCGCCTGTTGAAGAATAGTAGGCACTTGCAAAGTCATAAGGATCTGGATAATCTGCAAGCCAGCCCATCATGTACATCGGAAGTTTACCCGCTATGTAATCTGAAAGGAATGAAGACCAAACTTCACCAACAACGTTTATTTGGAATTTTGGATTGAGAATTCTCGCATAATTGCTAAGAGCTTGAAGTGCAAGTTCGCGTACTGAATTTCCCGTATTGTAGACAGCGGTAAATTTGAATCCTTTTTGCCAGAGTTCACCGTTGTAAGCTTTTTTGAAATATTCTGCTGCTTTTTGTAGATTTTGCTCATACTTTGGAAGATTTGGATCGTATCCCGGTAATCCTTGTACAATTGCACTGTTGGGTTGCATTGCCATTCCATTCCATGCTTGTTGGATATATTGAGTGTATGGAAAGAGATATTCAAAACCCTTTCTCACATCGATGTTGGAGAAGAAATCAGGTGGTATACCATCGCCGTTGAGTTTTCCAGAACCTATGTATGAATACGTACTTTATAACGGCATACTTTGTAGGTGCTGGTCCTGCCCAATATTTGTCAAATCTTACGAAGGATATTTCTCTGTTGGGATCGTAATACTGTATCGTATATGGTCCCGTCCCATTTTCGATCGAAAGTAATGGATCCTCAGCATGCGTTGGATTATGGTAAAGCCACCAATCGTCTGCATTACCGTCCCATGCCTTATTTGCAGTACACCATTTTTCGTCAAGAACGGCAGAGATATTCGAACCATGGGCAAGAATTTCAAGGAATGGAGGATAAGATTGTGGGAGATGGATAATAACGTCATTTCCTTTGATTTCGAAATCCTTTGCCATTAAATTAAAAGCATTGATCAAGGCTTGTTTGTAATTATCATTTAGTGGATTTTTTGTACCCGTTGCAAAGATTCCCAAAGACGAAAGGCTTGTGTAGTTAAGAGGATTACTAAGCCCAAGTTCTTCAGCAACTACCTGAACTATTGTGCTAACGTACTGACCATCGATCATCGGAAACAATGGTCCGGCTAACATCCACGAAGGCCCACCTGCTCTGTCAAAAATAACGGCGCGTTCTAAAGAATAAACAACATCTTGAGGCGTTAAAACATCTCCGTTGTGGAAGTAAACATTTTGCCTTATGTGGAAGATGTAAGTTCTTCCATTGTCAAGAATCGTCCCATCCTGTAAAGATGGCACATTTGTAGAAAGCATGGGTGAAAAATTCGTTGTAGATGTACCATCGTATTGAACGAGGTTATCGTACAATTGCCATATAACCTCACCAGATCCATTATCGTAGGCCCATGCTGGATCTAATGAATCTATAGGGCCTATAGTCTCTTCGACTATCGTGTCTGGATTCAACACATTATCCGCCATCGCTATGGCAAAAAGACCAAGTGAAATGATGACCATAACGATTAAGATTCTTTTCATACCGTCTTACCTCCTCTTCACATTTTTAATATACTGATTCAACTTTAAAAGTTGAATATCCATTTATCTTGCAGTTCCAGCATGTATCTAATAACTTCAATGCGATCCTGAAACGAGTTCAGGATGACGGTAAACGAATAAGCACAGCGCCGGATTCCTCACAGGCATCATGCTCTCCGCTGGAAGATTCGGAATTTAAAAAAGGTTTAGTATATATGCTAAAGCAAAGTGATTATATCAAAGCAAATACTCGAAATTTATTTCGAATAAGATAAGATTAGTTTATGAGCAAAGGACTTTTTCAAAACTATGATTTCAAAAAAAACGAAATATTAACACATAAAAATCAATTGTCCATTTAGATGGCTTATAGCCTATGGCAAGGCACGTGGCGGAGGGCAGGATACCCTCGAGATGGCCTCCGCAGCGTTTATCCATTTCCAGTCATCCCACACTTGATGTGGGATCGCATTGAAGTTATTAGATACATACCGAAGCCGAAAAGCAGTAAAGCGTAATCAATGTTAGGGATCAGGGAAAAGTGAAATTTTGACGGAGGACATGTCGGAGGTAAGATTCGGAATTTAAAAAAGATTTAGTATATGGCACGTGGTAAAAGAATTGAAATTGATAATTGAAATGCTTCACTATTGGCCATATTGGCCATGCGCTACCTCCAAGGCGATTTACCCTACGCCAGTAATTTTCTGATTACGTGTTGCGTGTCACTTTCCTGGTACCTTCTCAATACCGATTACGATGCGCAAAATCATTTATTTCTCTGCGAACCCTAATGGATTTTTCCGCTTTTAGCGGATACCCCAATCTCATTGAAAAGGCCACTTTAAGATGTGGGGGAATACTTAAAAGTTTTTTCACTGCTTTTTCAACTTTTTCATCGCTTAAAGCGCTTATTATTTGAACGGCTATTCCAAGTGAATTTGCCGTCAGCCACATGTTTTCCATAACACAGCCAAGTCCTAAGATGCCAAGAAAATCTCCTTTTGATGCTGGCGCCCTTTTGGAGGGGTCGTAAAGCACGATCATCAAAGCCGAAGAGTTTTTAATGGCATTTCCAAGAGAAAAAGCTGCATTTTCCGAAAATAGATCGTTCCATTTGGAAGGATCACGCCACGCATCTGGAAAATTGTTTCCGAGGATGCCGATCTTTCTCTTTTTCAATTCATCTTCTGAAAATGAAAGCAAAGTATAATTTTCTCTTACGAACTCTTCTGATACAGGCCTTTCTATCTTTGAAATTTGATCCAAAGTTTTTTTGTCATCTACAAAGATAATTTCAAAGTTTTGCATGTTATGCGGGGTTGGTGCCCATTTCGCTGATTCTAAAATTTCATCCATTTCTTCTTTGGAAATCAAACGATCAGGGTCAAAATCGCTTCGAGTGGAATGTCTTTCAACAACGAATTTAGCGATACTCAAAATATTCATCTCCTTTTTTAGACATCAAATATTAGCTCCCACATGTATCCTTTCGGAATCTGTCCTCGCTGCGCTGCGGAGGCCATCTCGAGGGCATCCTGCCCTACGCCAAACCACTCACTAATCCCTAATCACTAATCTCTAATTTCTATTCCCTAATCCCTGTTTTCGCCATATGCTATAAGCCATGCGCTGTTTTTACTAATCCCTAATGTCTAATCTCTATGTTTCTCGGCTCCAGCTGTGCCCCGTCGGAATCTGCCCTCGCAAGACGTCGGATTCCTCTGGGGCATCATGCTCTCCGCTGTAAGATTCGGAATTTAAAAAAGATTTAGTATACATTCTAAATTGTCAATTCTTAATTGGTATAAACCTTGAATTCATTTCGTCGATTCTTTTTTCGAGATCGATCAACGTTAATGTTTTTAGATTCTCAAAGTTGGGATTTGATATTTCAAATTTGTCTGTCTCGATCTGTTTCATAACCTCTTCTACGTACTTATCTGGTTTTGGGGCAGTTAATTTGTATCCCAACGCGGCTCTCTTTGCTCTTCCCTCTTTGTTAAGTTCTGTGTCGAGCGCAGGCGGAAGAATTTCAAAAACTTTCACCGTTGTCTTTGCAAGTTGATATCTCAACGATTGGCTAAAGGAATGAATCGCGGCCTTTGTGGCACAATAGATTGGGAAATTTGCCATCGGAGTTATGGCAAGGCCAGATGAGATGTTTATCACGGCAGACGCTGATTGCTTTGTAAGGTAAGGGATCAACATAGCACTGAGGTGAATTGGCGCTTCAAGGTTAATTCGAATCTCATCTTCGCCAACGAGATCTTCAAGTCCCTTTGTAAGATCAACATCTTTTTGAATGCCGGCGTTGTTGACAAGCACGTTTAGATTTTTAAAATTATCCGTTGCCCACAAAACAAGTGCGGCCCTTTCTTGAGAATTTGAAAGATCGCATTTTCTGACGTTAACCTGAGGATATCTTTTCTTGACTTCAAGGAGTTTAGACTCTCTTCTTCCACAAATTATAACTTCGTTTTTAGCAGACAAAAAGTACTCTGCCATTGCAAGGCCTATGCCACTGCCTCCTCCAGTTATCAAAACTGTATTTCCCGACAACTTCACATTTATCACCTCTTTTATTCATCTTGCAACTCTTGGATAAAGCATTCCACCAAGTACCACAAGCCCCGCTGCTGTAAACGATATGACGCCAAAATCCAGTATGAGAGGATATGTTGAGTTGAAATTTGCAAGCATCAAGGCACGCAAAGCATCAACTTCGTAACTTAGAGGATTTAATTTTGCTACGATCTGAAGCCATCCCGGCATCATTGAAATTGGATAAATAGCGTTACTTGCAAAGAACATCGGCATTGTTAGCAATTGACCTATTCCCATGAAACGCTCTCTTGTTCTGACAATACATGCTATAACCAACGAAAAAGTCGAAAAGAGCACCGAACTTATTATGACGACCAAAACGACACCTATTATGGCAAGCAGATTACCGTTCATCCTGACTCCGAGAATAAGGGAAAAGATGTAAATTATCAAGGCTTGCGAAAGGCCTCTTATGCTCGCAGAAAGCGCCTTCCCAAGTACAAGAGAAAGTCTTGGAGTTGGACTTGCAAGAAATTTATGAACAATGCCGAGATCTCTTTCCCATACTATTGATATACCATAGAAAATAGAAATAAACAGCACACTTTGGGCAAGAATTCCCGGCGCCATAAAGTCGATGTATGGGATATTTCCCGTTGGAATCGCCCTGACCTTTGTAAATACCTCTCCAAAGACCAAAAGCCATAACAACGGTTGAATGGCGCGTACAACGAGATCTGTCGGATCATGCCTGAGTTTTCGTGCCTCAAGTTCCGCTATGGTGAAAGTTTTCACCAAAAAGCCTGACAAAATATTTCTTTTAACCAAGTCTTTTTGCAATATTCCTTGTTCTTGAGCTGTCACGATAACTACCCCCTGAATCGAGTTTGGTGCCACTATAATAGATGAACACATCATCAAGTGTGGCATCTGCCTTACCAATAGAATTTTTGAGTTCCTGAACCGTTCCAATGGCCGCTATCTTGCCAAGATTCATGATCGCGACCCTGTCACAAAGAATATCCGCTTCCTCCATGTAATGGGTTGTCATGAAGATCGTCATGCCAAGAGCCTTTCTTAACTTGGTAACGTGTTCCCAGACCGTTTGCCTTGCGATGGGATCAAGCCCGACTGTTGGTTCATCAAGAAAAAGCACCTTTGGATTGTGCAACAAAGCCTGCCCCACCTCAAGTTTTCTTATCATACCGCCTGAGTAATTTCTCACAAGTTTATTCGCATGATCTGTCAAGCCCATGAAATCAAGTACATCGAAAATTCTCTTTTTTCGTACCGTTAAGGGTATGTCGTAAAGTTTGGCAAAGATCAAAAGATTCTCGTATCCCGTCAAAGTTCCATCGGAAGAAAGCGCTTGCGGCACATATCCTATAACCCTTCTGACCTTTGATGCCTCATGAACCACGTTAAATCCGTCCACAAAGGCTTCTCCAGATGTGGGAGGTAAAAGCGTCGTTAAAACCTTAACCGTCGTTGTTTTTCCGGCTCCATTAGGGCCTAAGAGGCCAAAGATCTCACCGTTTTCAACATTCAACGAGATAGAATCAATGGCTTTTAACGTTTTGAACTCTTTTACCAAAGATCTGATTTCTATGATTGCCAAACCAACCGCCTCCATTTACTTTTTGCTACTCACCATTTTATTTTCTAATCTTTATTCTCTATGTTTCTCGGCTCCGACAGGTACCCTCTCTCGATGTCTGGTCCTCGCTTCGCTGCGAAGGCTTCCTCATGGATATCATGTCCTCCGTCGAGATGCTTTTTTACCGCCCACTAATCTCTAATGTCTAATCTCTAACTCCTATTCACTGATCACGCGTTACGCGTCACTATTTGCCATTTGCTATATGCCATGTAATTGAACCTTCGACCATCAAAGTATGTTTAGTGTTGATATTCAACTGCTTAAAAGTATAGCATTTGTTCATTTCAAAAGTTTTGACTTTTGAAGTTCGAAAATGTTGCTAAAATTTCATATCGTTTTCACATCGGTGATATGCTAAGCCTCTTTTAAATTCCGAATCTTACCTCCAGCATGTGGTCGTTAGAAGTTATACTCACAAGGCTTTGATTTCCTATGAGGTATCACGCCTCCGCCATTACCACTCACTAATCCCTAATCTCTGTTCACTGATCACGCGTTACGCGTCACTGTATTTTCTATGTGCTATATGCCATATGCCATTCGCTGTTTTTTGATTGGCTCCGGCAGGCACCCCCCCTCGATGTCTGGTCCTCGCTTCGCTGCGGAGGCCATCTCGA
>JABEBX010022500.1_pt1 | contig 15885 bp, 18 predicted proteins | sample 7245971 | NCBI WGS metagenome assembly JABEBX01 (sample SAMN14506365, study PRJNA622280) | hot springs metagenome | biome: hot spring [ENVO:00000051]|acidic hot spring [ENVO:00002120]; feature: spring [ENVO:00000027]|sediment [ENVO:00002007]; material: sediment environment [ENVO:01001048]... | reverse complement strand
GTAGTTGAATGTAGGTCTATGTATTTCATTCTGAAATTCTCTAGTTAAGTTATCTGTAATATGAAGCGTATCGTAATTTGCCCATTCACATCTTGCCGGTCCAACACAGCAACTTGGTGTTCTAAGCGCAGAACCACTGCCGCCTAAATCAAAACCTAATTTTGCACACTTTTGAAATAAATCCTCTGCTTCTTCTTGCTTAAAACCAAGAATTTGAATGTCACCTGTTGAACCATGAAAATTAAACAAACCACCTGCGTGCTCATCGCATACATCAGCCAATTTTCTTAGTATGTCGGATGTGTAGAAGAAACCTTCTATCTGGTTTAACCTGGCTGTATGATATTCTTGAGTACCCGGGAATTCATTAGGCTCATCAGAAAATCTACCAACTATACCACCACCATAGCCTTTCACTCCTGCCATTCCACCATGTTTCCAATGAGGTATCCTATCCTCATAAGATTTTTCTAGCTGACCAATCAAATCCTCTGTCCTTGGGCTTTTGTTTGCAGCCCTCTCAAGCTCTTTTACAAAGCTTGGCCATTTGCCTTCTTTTAGGTCATCTAAAAGAGGCGTTTTGTGTTTTGTGCCTGCCATCTAAAACCTCCTTTTAGCGTAAGTAACTAAATACTTTAACAAATAACAGTAATTATCTTATATCTAAAAATATGCTCTAATCTTGTAAAAGTCAATATAAAAAATACAAAAAATTGTATTTTTTTATTATACTTATTTTAAACTTTAATAATAGTAAAATCATAAATATGATATGATAAGTTTTTTTTATTTAAATATAATTTATTATTATAATTATTGATTTTGATGTTAAATTATGTTACACAATTATACATTAAAACAAAATCGAACTTTTTTAATCTAATATAATTATTTCTTATTTTTTAATAAGATTTAATAGACGGGCAATATTAAATTTAAAATTCGTTTTATCAAATATTGAAATAAAGCTTTGGTTTTTTGTAGACGTGACCAATGTTGAAATTGAATTATCTTTTGATAAAATTATTTTATCTTTTAAACTATTTACACCATATAAATCCACAAATTCATAATATTGCTCAATACACTCAAAGTAAATCATATCAAATGCTTTTAACGCATTTGTCTTGTATGTATGACCTTCTAGTTTTATTTTAGATATTTCATTCTTCCCTGACAATGATTTTAATAAATCGATACAATAATTATTGCTATAAATAAAACATATGTTAACTCCAATTATTGAATCAATATCTTTAATGCAATACAATCCGTAATGTTTAAAAAAATTAAAAACACTATCGGATTTGGTTATTAGTTGAGGCAACATACGAATATCTTTTTTTTGCTCAAATAAGGTTTCCATTAGAGCTTTCGCCAATTTTACATGAGAAATAGCGATAGCTTGAAAACTTATTATATTTTCCAAAATTTCTTTGGTAATTTTGTATTTAATGTTTAAATCATAAAACAACACCTCAGCGCCGACATCTTTAAAACTAAAATACAATTTGTCATTAATTGGCGTTGGCAATAAGATTTTTTTGTCTTGAAGCAAACCTGATCTGTGATAGTAGAAATTTGAAATCTCTCCTACAATAAAAATACCTGGTGGATTATCAAAAAGCAATTGTCCTCTTAAGTTGTTGATTTTGCTTGCTATGTCAGATAAAGTTCCTCTAACTTCAAATTCCTGTTCTGTGCCAATACAAAATACCAAAGCTACCTTTGTCTGAGGCAAATAACCATCATTAATCAAAGAGCTGCTAATTTTACCTATTACCCTAACCCCCATAAAAAAAATTAACGGTAAACTATCAAGCTCTTTTCTATTAAATTCGGCTGTTGCACCTTTGTGCTTAATTGCTGATAAAACACAAAAACCTCTATTAACTTCTCTCCTTGTTAGAATTATCCCACTTTTAATAGATAAAGCATTGATAGTGCTAATTCCTGGAATTATATGAAAATTAATCTTTAAATCTTCTAAAACCTTTATTTCTTCAGCAAGCCTGCCAAAAATCGATGGGTCACCCCCCTTTAATCTACCAACCCTGTAGCCCATCCTTGCATACATACTTATTAAATCAGTAATTTTTGCTTGATTTAATTTATGGTGTTCACATCTTTTGCCAACATCTATTAAAATTGCATCTTCTGGCAAATAATCTAGCAAAGAATGGTCCATTAGGTTGTCAAAAAGACAAACATCTAAATTTTTAATCGTTCTTATTGCTTCAAATGTAGCATATTTCTTATCTCCAATACCTGCACCTATGAAATAAACACTTTTTATAAAAAATTGGCGCAAAAAAAGAAAACGTTCATCTCCTTTTCTAAAAATTACGCAACTTGCACCTTCAAAAGAAGGTTTTTGCAAATCAATAATTTTGATTTTTTCTATATAAAAATGATTTCCTATTTGATTTGCAAAATAACCAGGTAGCATCACCAAATCAAATTCTGTTAATAGTTCATCTATAGTTTTAAATGCTTTAATAAAATTGATGTTATCGGTTTGAAAACGCTTTTTACAGTAAAACCATTGACTAGTAGTTAAAACACCTATTTTTCTACTTTGCATACCGTTGTTATTTTTATATACCAATACATCAAAATCATAATCTTCGTAAATATTTATAAAAAACCAATCCAAAAAATCCAATTCTAGATCAAAATAGTTCTTAACATCAACAATAGCACAATCAGTGATTTTTTCTTGCAAAAAAGACATTATTTGCTCTGGCGTTTTGCAGAATTGGTAATCGAAATTTAAACCTTCAACTTTTCCAAATGTATCTAATTTTTCTTTTACGAAATTTAGTTTATAGGGATTAGATAAACTAAAAATACTTTTTATTTCCATGAATATTTTTTAACACATTATTTTTTTTTAGTCAAATATTAGGGGCTTTAGAAGCCCCATTTTTATTGTTTATCTGGCGTAATCCATACAAACAATGCAAATAACCAGCCAATAATAATGCAACCTATTAAGTAACTTGTTAAACTCATACATGCTCCTTTTTTTAAAATGGGCCTTGCATTCCTGCAGGCATTGACCATAATATTGCTGGGATTGCAAATGTATATAAAGCAGCAAAAGTTACTACCCAGCCAACTAGTTTTTCGTTCATTCTACCCTGCATCAATAAACCTGCTAAATTCATTGCCACAAACCACACAAAAGCTATAGAAAAGTGATAAACCCAGCTCACTTTTAAGCCGTTTAGCAACCAAAACAAAGCATAAGCAAGAGTTGACCAGCCAATTAAAATCGCTATTCCACCTAAAGATTTTTTGGGTAGAGAAAATATCTCAAGTATACCCAAAACAGTAAAGAAAAATGCATACATACCAGCTAAACCAGTAACAAAATTTGTAATAAGTCCAAGTCCTTGTGCATAAATCATTGCAATCAAAAAAGGCCACCACATTAAGCCAACAACTAAAGTAATAACCCCAACCGTCTTTTCATTTGCTTTTTTTCTTTGAGGATCTAAATGCATAAAACCTTGGGATAGTAAAGCAAATGCACCTAAAAAAATTATCGGAGCTATCCATTTTCCCACAGGTTGTGGTGTACTTAAAGCTGCACTAGCATAGTCACAAAACACTGCCACACCTGCTAATGACAAAAGGAGCATAAGAAAACCATTCAATAAAAAACTTGTTCGACCCATATTGAGTCACCTCCTAAATAAAATTTAGTTAATAACTTTGTAATTTTAATAACTTTATCATTATATAATTTAGTATAATTATTTCATTTGTCAAGAAAAAAAATTAATATTAAAGTAAATATACAATCATTAATTCTAATAAAAAAATAATTAGTAATTATTTTAAATATAAAGCTTTTTATAAAATTTTTTAAATTGATACTAATAATATTGTTAAATTAAAATTGAATAGTTATTACACATTAAATTTTAATTATTACTAATCAATTTATAAATTTTTGATATTTTTAACTTGACTTTTTTTGTTATATTTTTTATATTATAAATATGAATATTATTTCACGAGAATTAGATTATACCATTAGAGTTTTGAGCTTGCTGTCAAACATAGAAAGCGCTACTGTAGATGAAATTAGTAATATTTTATTTATACCAAAACCCTTTGCGCACAAAATTGTCAATAAACTTGTAAGAAAAGGTTACTTGTTATCCATAAGAGGCAGAGGCGGCCATGTCCAGTTTAATAAAGACTTAGATACAAGCAAAATTAGTATTCTTGATATTATGAAAGAATTTGATGCTTATAAACCTGTAAATTTATGTACAGAAGATCCAAATGCTTGCGAGCTTAACCCCTATTGCTCGTTTACTTATCATCTCCAAAAATTAGAACTTTGTATAAACAAAAGTTTGAGTGAGATAAAATTAAAAGATGTAATATTTAATCTTTAGGAGGTATGTCTTATGGATGCGGAGTTGCTATCAAGGATCCAGTTTGGTGTCACTGCTGGCTTTCATTTTATTTATCCGCCATTAACTATAGGTCTGGGTACACTTATTGCAATTATTGAATATATGTATCTTAAAACTAACGACGACACATACAGAAAAATGGCGGATTTTTGGGCAAAACTCTTTGCTATCAACTTTGTGATAGGCGTGGCAACAGGTATTGTAATGGAGTTTGAATTTGGTACAAACTGGTCAAATTACGCAAGATTCGTTGGGGACATCTTTGGAGCACCACTAGCTGCAGAAGGTATTTTTGCATTTTTCTTAGAAAGCACGTTTTTAGGTTTGTATCTTGTTGGCAAAAATAGACTATCTAGATTCATGAGATTTTTTTCGTTTTTGATGGTTGCATTTGGCTCTACTTTGTCTGCGCTTTGGATACTTATTGCAAATTCCTGGCAGCAAACACCAGCTGGATTTAAAGTGGAAGGTGGCAGAGCAGTTTTAACTAATTTTTGGCAGGCTGTTTTCAATCCAACTATGCCATCAATGTTTTTGCACACCGTAGATGCTTCTTATATTACTGGTGCTGTATTTATGGCTGGTATTAGTGCATACTTTTTGATCAAAGGAAAAAATTTAGAATTAGCAAAAAGGTCTTTGAAGCTTGCTGTTATTTTTGGTGTAATTGTGTCAATTTTGCAGCTATTTCCACTTGGCGATGAAAGTGCAAGGGTTGTTGCAAAAACTCAACCAGAAAAATTAGCATCGTTTGAAGGTTTGTTTAAAACGCAAAGCAAAGCACCATTGTTAGTTTTTGGTATACCTGATCCCTCACAAAACAAAATGTTAGTTGAAGTAGGTATACCCGGCGCTTTAAGTTTTTTAGCAGATCACAATTTTAATTCAGTTGTAAAAGGTATAGACGCATTTCCAAAAAATGACTTACCTCCTATGGCGCTTACATTTTACTCATTTCACTTAATGGTAGCTTTGGGCACACTATTTATATTGACTTTCTTGGTAGGCGTATATCTACTTTATAAGAAAAAGCTGTATACAACTAAACCATTTTTAACTGCCTTGTGGATTTTTATACCATTGCCATATATAGCAAATGAATTGGGCTGGATAACAACAGAAGTTGGAAGACAACCGTGGGCAGTTTATGGTTTGTTAAGAACAAAAGATGCTTTTAGCCCACTGCCTGCTGGAGATGTATGGTTTTCATTAATTGGCTTTACGCTAGTTTATGCGGTATTGTTTGGGATATTTTTATATTTAACCATACATACCGTAAAAACATTTAAGATGGACTAAAGGAGGCCCAAGATGGATCTAAATTTAATATGGTTTCTTCTTGTTGGCATATTAATCATAGGATATGCTATTTTAGATGGTTTTGATTTAGGCGTAGGATCAGTGTATCTACTTGCAAAATACCAAGAGCGTGACATTGCACGAAATTCTATTGCCCCTGTATGGGATGGCAATGAAGTATGGCTAATAACTGGTGGAGGTGCTTTATTTGCAGCTTTTCCATATGTTTATGCAACGGTCTTTAGCGGTTTTTACATTGCTTTGATTTTGCTTTTGTTTGCACTAATTTTCAGAGCTGTGTCTTTAGAGCTTAGGAATCATTTTCAATCTGAATCAACTAAAACGTTATTTGACTGGATTTTTTCTATATCAAGCATAATTGCAATTGTTTTATTTGGAGTAGCAGTGGGAAATGTACTATCTGGTCTGGATTTAGACAAAAGTGGCAACTTTATAGGTACATTTTTTAATCTTTTAAACCCCTATTCAATTTTAGTTGGTGTTTTGGCTTTCTTTATGCTATCGTATCAAGGTACTGTGTGGCTTTTTTTGAAAACTGAAGGAGAATTTCAACAAAAAGTTAAAAATTGGGCAAAGATTTATTGGAGTGGATATTTTATTTTATTTTTGTTATGCACACTTTTAGCTTACATAATACACAAAAATCTCTTTACTAATTACGTAGCATATCCAATAATGTTAGCTATACCTATTCTTGCGCTTGTATTTATGCTTGCATCCATTATTAGAATTCAAAGAAATCAACCGCTTTGTGCTATGATAGCTAGCTCACTATCAATTGCAATGGTCATTTTAACGGCTTATTTGAGTATTTTCCCTAATTTAATCATTGCCAAAAACCCTGCATATAGTCTAACTATATACAATGCTTCTTCATCACAGTTAACGCTTGAAACTATGCTAATTATTGCTCTAATAGGCATGCCTTTAGTATTGATTTATACGATTTATTCGTATAGAATATTCCACGGTAAAACAAAAATTGAAGAAGGCTATTGAATAATAGGGAAGTTTAAGCTTCCCTATTATTAAAACATGGGGGTTTGCAAGTGAATAGAGAAGAAAGTTATAGCTTATTATGTGAGTATACAAAATCAGAATCATTGATAAAGCATGCATTGGCAGTAGAACAAGCGATGAAATCTTATGCTCAAAAGTTTGGTGAAGATGAAACAAAATGGGCGATAGTTGGTTTGCTTCATGATTTCGACTATGAAAAATACCCAACAAAAGAAAACCATCCTTATAAAGGTGCGGAGATCTTAAGACAAAAAAATTATACAGAAGATGTTATAAAAGCTATTTTAGGCCACGCCACTTATACTAACGTAGAAAGAGACACGCTAATGGCAAAAACATTATTTGCCACAGATGAATTGTGCGGTTTTATTTTAGCATGCGCTTATGTTATGCCAGACAAAAAAATTAAAAATCTAACAGTAAAAAGTGTTAGAAAAAAATTAAAAGATAAAGCATTTGCAAAAAGTGTTAACAGAGATGATATATATAACTCAGCAAAAGAACTGGGTGTAGAATTAGACGAACATATCGATTTTTTAATCCAATCGCTAAACAAAATTTCCGACCAGTTAGGTGTGTAAACTTAACGATTTAGAAATAGCAGTTTTAAAATATCATAAACAAAAAGGCTGTGATTACTCTAAATCATTAGCAAGAGCCTTACATATTCCATTGCAAAAAGCTTTTGAAATACACAAAATATTGTTTGAGTTGGGCTATTTAGAAAAAATAAATTCAAGATTAACAAAATATAAAATTAATAATAAAACAAAAATAACAAAACATAGAAATCATACATATTATCAATTGAGTCAAGTAGGTAAGCAATTTATCAAAGATTTAATAGATTAGTATTTTGTTGACAAAAAATAGCAAATTTAGTAAAAATAAAGGTTGACATTAAAAGGAGGCAATTTATGTTTGCTGTAGTTGAAACTGGTTCAAAACAATATATTGTAAAAGAAGGAGATATATTGAGAGTAGAAAAACTCAACGCACTAAAAGGTGATGAAGTTGAGTTTGATAAAGTTCTCATGGTTAACGATGCTGTAGGAAACCCTTATGTAGAAAATGCAAAAGTAAAAGCTACTGTTATAGCCCAGGGTAAAGCAAAAAAAATTATAGTTTTCAAATTTAAAAGAAGAAAAGGTTTTAAGAAAAAAATAGGACACAGGCAACACTTTACGCAAATTAAAATCACACAAATATTAGCTTAAAGTAGTTTTAGAATATGTAGTTTTAAAGTCAATTAGGAGGCAAAAATGGCACATAAGAAAGGCCTTGGAAGCAGTAAAAACGGCAGGGACTCAGTCGGCAAAAGGCTTGGCGTTAAAAGATCAGATGGTCAGTTTGTTAATGCAGGCGAAATAATAGTCAGACAAAGGGGTAGCCATTTTCATCCCGGAATGAACACAAAGTTAGGTAAAGACTATACTCTATTTGCGCTTACAAGCGGGACAGTTAAATTTGGCGAGAAATTAGGGAAAAAAATCGTTAGCATCCAGACCTAACAAAATGTTTATAGATTATGCCAAAATTACTATAAAATCTGGAAATGGTGGCGATGGTTGTGTAAGCTTTAGGAGGGAAAAATTTGTTAGTAAAGGTGGGCCCGATGGAGGAGATGGTGGAAAAGGTGGCAATATTGTATTTAAAGCCACGAAAGATGAAAATACACTCCTAAAGTTTCGTTTCCAAAAGTTTTTCAAAGCTCAAAATGGTCAAAACGGTTCATCAAACAACAAAACCGGAAAAAATGGCCGTGATATTGTAATTTTAGTCCCAGTTGGTACGACAATCAAAAACAACCAAGGTAATATTTTAGCCGATTTAGATATAGACGGATTAGAATTTATTGCAAGCAAAGGCGGCCTTGGAGGCAAAGGCAATGCACATTTTGCAACTTCAACAAACCAAACACCTAAGTTTGCAACAAAAGGTAAAAAAACTCAAGAACAAGAGTTAGTCTTAGAATTAAAATTGATTGCAGATATAGGACTTGCAGGTTTTCCAAATGCTGGAAAATCAAGCTTTTTACGTGCAATCTCCAAAGCAACACCAGTTGTAGCAAATTATCCATTTACAACACTTGTGCCTCATTTAGGATATGTTTTGCACAATGACAAAAATTTCATAGTAGCTGACATACCTGGTCTGATTGAAGGTGCTAGTCAAGGTAAAGGCATGGGTACAACTTTTTTGCGCCACATAGAGCGTACTAAAATTTTAATTTTTGTAATAGACATTGCAGAGAGCCCAAAAAATCATTTTGAAATATTAAGAAAGGAACTAAAATCTTACAATTTAAATTTATTAAATAAAAAATGTGCAATTGCTCTAAATAAGATTGATTTATTTGACAATATTGATAAAAACAAATACATAAAAGAATTTGAACCATACGAAGTGTTTTTTATAAGTGCATTAAAAAAAACCAATATCAAGGAGATCCTTGATTGGATAAGCAAGAATATATAGATTTAGATAAATTTAAAAGAATAGTAGTCAAAGTTGGAAGTGCCAATATTACCAACAATAACAGTATCGATATTGACAAAATAAATCAAATCGCACAAGACGTCTTTTCTTTAAGTAAACAAAACAAAGAAATAGTTATTGTTTCGAGTGGTGCTGTAGCATGCGGCATGAAAATCCTCAAAATAAAGAAAAAACCAGACAATCTACCACTTAGACAAGCACTAGCAAGCATTGGTCAGCCCTACCTTATGAATTTATACTCAAAGGCATTTGCAAAATATTCAATGCTTACCTCGCAAGTGCTTATTAGCATAGAAGATATATTAAGTAGAAAACGTTTTTTAAATGCTAAAAACACATTTAGTGCACTGATAGGATTAAAAATCATACCAATAGTCAATGAAAATGACACAGTAGCTGTTCAAGAACTCATGTTTGGCGATAATGATAGTCTATCTTCACATGTCCTAAATCTTGTTGATGCAGACCTATTAATAATGTTGACAGATGTGGATGGTATATACAATAAAGATCCAAAACTTTACAATGATAGTGTGTTATTAAAAACCATAACACAAGAAGAATCGTGGATTAAAAGCTTAAAAGGCAAAAGCAAGCTTGGAGAAGGAGGCATTGCTAGCAAAATAAAAGCTGGATTTGCCGTATCAAGTGGAGGAAAAACTGCTGTAATTATTAACGGCAAAAAAGATAACCCGATAAAGAGTTTATTTTTGGATAAAGAGTTTCCTAAAACTGTATTTTTACCCAAAACACATGTAAAATCAAAGGTATATTGGATTGAAAATTGCATAAGTTTAGGCAAACTTCATATCGACAAAGGCGCATATGAAAGTATCAAACAACGAAAAGGACTTCTTGCAAAAGGCATAAAATCCATTGAAGGTGTATTTTCCAAAGGCAATGTAGTAGATATCATATTTGATAATAAATGCGTGGCAAAAGGTGTTGTAAATTATGATTCAACTGATATTGAAAAAATCAAAGGCGTACATTCTAGTCAAATTGATTCAATATTAGGCTATAGAGCTCAAAGTGATGTAATAAGCACAGATAATATCATACTAAAAGATAAAGGAGAAAATTTATGTTAGATTACATTGAAGCCTTATGTCAAAAAGCAAAAAAAGCCTCACAAATTCCTGTAAGCGAAAAAACTATAAATGCAGTTTTAGAAAAAATTGCAGATAACATAAAAAATAATAAAGACAAAATCATAGAAGAAAATCAAAAAGACATAAAGTCAAGCAACCTATCAAAAGCACTAACCGATAGGCTTACACTCAACGAAAAAAGAATCGAGTCAATGATTGAATCAATAAAAACTATAATAAGCCTTAAAAGTCCTGTTGGAGAGGTTATCAAGGGATGGAGACTAAAAAATGGATTAGAAATAGAAAAAATACGTGTGCCAATTGGAGTTATAGCTATCATTTACGAAGCAAGGCCAAATGTAACAGTTGATGCATTTGCTTTATGCTTTAAAAGTTCAAATGCGTGCATCTTAAGGGGCGGCAAAGAAGCATTTAATACAAATAAATACTTAAGCTCGCTAATTAGAGATGCGCTAAACTCATACAATGTGAACCCTGATTTTCTAACGTTCATAGATAGAGCTGAAAGACAAGCGATAGATTACTTAATAAAAATGGACAAATATATCGATTTGCTTATACCAAGAGGCGGCGAGTCTTTAATCACACATATATCAAAAAATGCTACTGTACCTGTCATCCAACATTATAAAGGCTTGTGTCATCTGTATGTGGATGAAAGCGCAAACATTGATATGGCGCTTGATATTGCATACAATGCAAAAGTTCAAAGACCATCTGTTTGTAATGCAATTGAAACATTGCTAGTCCACAAACAAATAGCTATAAAATTCTTGCCTAAGTTATTTGAAAAATTAGGCAATATTGTTGAGTTAAGAGGCTGCATTGAAACACTAAAAATTCTACCACATATTAAAAAAGCCACACAGCAAGATTGGGAAACTGAATATTTAGATTACATACTATCAATAAAGATTGTTAATGACACAAATGAAGCGATAGATCATATTAATCAATATGGTTCTAAACATTCAGAAGCAATTATTACGCAAAATTATTCAAATGCAGAAATGTTTTTAAACTTAGTCGATGCAGCATGTGTGTATGTAAATGCTTCAACGCGTTTTAGCGATGGAGGAGAATTTGGTTTTGGAGCAGAAATTGGCATAAGTACATCTAAATTGCATGCGAGAGGACCTATGGCATTAGAAGAGCTAACAACATACAAGTACAAAATTAGAGGAAATGGTCAAATTAGGCAATGAGGGTAGCTTTCTTTGGTGGCACTTTTAACCCTATACATATTGGCCATTTAATTAGTGCAATAGAAATAAAAGAGTATTTTTTTATTGATAAATTCATATTTATACCAACAGGTGTACCACCACATAAAAAAAATTTAGCCTTAAGTGCAAAAGACAGATACGATATGGTAAGCGTAAGTATCAATGGCTTAAAAGATCCGCAAACGCGTTAAAGAAAATAAAATTATTAGGTATTTTGTTCCTCAAGATGTAGAAAAAATGATTTTAGAAAAGGGGTTTTATTTGAATGAATAAGATTTTAAATGTTTTATGCGAAAAAAAGATTGAAAATATCAAAATTATTGACATGAGAAAAAGCCAAGTCCTATTCGATTTTTTTATCATTGGCACAAGTAATTCTTTAAATCAATCACTGGCTTGCGTTGAAGAGATTGAAAAACAACATTTAATAAAGCATATTGAAAGTGATGAAAAAGGGGATTGGGTCTTAATTGACTGCGATAACTTTATAATACATTTATTTAGTGAATCAAAAAGAAAAGAAATAGATTTAGAATACTTGTGGAAAGATATGCCAATTAGCGATTTTGAATGCACATAAAGTTTATTTTTGTTGGAAAAAGAAGCGAGCTTGATAAATTTTGCGATGAATATATAAAACGCGCCAAAGCCTTTTGTGATGTAGAAGTTTCGTATGTAAAAGAATCTTTATCACCAAAACATACTGTGCCTGAAATACAAAAAAAAATAAAACAAAATAGTTTTGTTATCATACTAGATGAGCATGGAAAACAAATGAGTTCTTTTGAATTATCTAAACTAATTGGATCGATAAATAAACCTATTGTATTTATTGTTGGCGGAGCATTTGGTATAGATAGGGAATTTTTCAAAAACAGTTTTTTATTATCTTTATCAAAATTAACACTACCACATGCTATAGCACGCTTAGTTTTATGTGAAAGCATCTATAGAAGCTTTACAATTTTAAATAACCTACCCTATAGCAAAAAATGATTTACCCAGTAGAAACATTACTTGAAACAAAAAAAATAGCAAAAGATTTAGCACAAAAGATAAAAAACACGCAACGCTTAGTAATTTTTTTACAAGGAGATTTAGGCAGTGGCAAAACCACATTTACACGATACGTGTTCAATTATTTAAACATAAAAGATTTTAAAGGAAGCCCATCATTTGCGTTAGTAAATGAATACACAATAAATGGCTTAAAACTTTTTCATATGGATCTATACAGAATAAAGTCAAAAGATACTTTAGTTGATATTGGAATTTATGAGTATTTTGAACAAAGTGCAATTTTTTTTATTGAATGGCCGAATTTACTTGAAATCAAACCAGATATTGTGGTAAAATTTAGCCTAGCAAACACATATAGGAGTATTGAAATTGATTGGTGCTAAAACTAGCGTATATGGAATTATTGGCAAACCAATAAGTCATAGTCTTTCGCCTAAACTTCATAATGCTATGTTTGAAAAGTATAATATCGATGCAATTTATGTGGCATTTGAAGTAAATAATTTAAAACAAGCAATTGAGGGTATTAGGTCTTTGGGTATCAAAGGCATTAACATTACACTACCATTTAAAAATGAAGCATTAAAATTAGTAGAAAATTTAGAAGAAGAAACAAAGATTATTGGATCAATAAATACTATTAAAAACATCGATGGTGAGCTTTTTGGGTACAATACGGATTATTTAGGTTTTTTTGAAACCATCAAAGATATAGATTGTACAAAAAACATATGCATTTTGGGCGCAGGCGGTGCAGCCAGTGCTTGTATTTGGGCATTTTATAAAAAAGGTGTTAAAAAACTCAATATTTACAACAGAACATTTGGAAACGCACATAAACTGAAAGAACGCTTTGGGGATTTGCTACATATAAATATTATAGACAAAAAAGATATCTATCAACATGATATAATTGTAAATACTACATCTGTGGGTTTGAAAGAAAATGAGTTAGTAATTGATTTAAACCTATTGAATAAAAATACTCTGTTAATAGACATTATATACAATTCGCCACTTATAAAAAGCGCTAAGTCTTTTGGAATAAATGGTATAGATGGCAATAAAATGTTTATTTTTCAAGCCTACTATGCATTTAAAATTTGGACTGGCATAGAATTTGACTTAGACTATTCATTTGAGGTTATTAATGGTTAAACGCAATCAACAACTACTTGGAACAATGCTGCTATATGAAAACAAAATCACACAACAACAACTTGATAAAGCCTTAGAAAAACAAGCACAAACAGGTGAAATGCTAGGCAAAATACTAATAGATGAACATTTGATTACAGAAGACGAATTAGTACAAATTTTAGCAAAAAAATACAGTATAGATATAGTTAATCTTAAAAATATTCAACCGCAAAAAGAAGCCATAAATCTTATGCCCAGTGAGTTAGCTCGTAAAAACAGTATATTTCCATTTTCAATAGAAAATAATGTTTTAAAAGTTGCTTTCTGCAATCTAGAAAACATTTTTCTAATTGACGAGCTGAGGTTTCTTACAGGTAAAAAAATTGCGGCTTACCTTGCAAAAGAAAGTGAAATAAATGAATACATTACAAGATACTATGGTACAGCAAAAGATTTAGAAGTGCTAGTTAAAAGCGTAACAGACAAGATGGATAGCTCAATTGAACAGATAGAAAGCATTGACTTTGATGAAACAAGCAATGTCGATGATGCACCAATTATAAAACTAGCAAACAGTATACTTGAGTCTGCAGTAAAAGAAGGAGCTTCGGATATACATTTAGAGCCATATGAAAATTCTTTTCGCGTAAGATTTAGAATAGATGGTAAAGCTAAAACGGTAAACACGCCACCAAAAACTATAGCAAATAATTTAACAGCTAGATTTAAAATAATGGCAAAATTAGATATCGCAGAAAAACGCCTTCCCCAAGATGGACGAATTAGAATAAAAGCGCTTGGCAAACTGATTGACCTAAGAGTTTCAACAGTACCTACTGTATTTGGCGAAAAACTTGTCATGAGACTGCTTGATAGAGAAAACATAAGAGTTTCGCTTGATAACATAAATATGAGAAATATTGACTTAAAACGTTTTAGGGACACAATAAATCTACCAAATGGCATTGTTATAGTAACTGGTCCAACAGGCTCTGGAAAATCTACAACGCTGTATGCTGCTCTAAATGAGCTAAATAAAGATGATAAAAACATTATGTCTGTTGAAGATCCTGTTGAATATAATCTTGAAGGTATTAATCAAATACAGGTAAAAGAGGATATAGGCTTAACATTCAGCAGTGTTTTGCGCGCATTTTTAAGACAAGACCCAGACATTATTATGGTAGGCGAAATAAGGGATAAAGAAACAGCTGAAATTGCAGTTCGCGCTGCACTTACTGGACATTTGGTTTTAAGCACTTTGCATACAAATAACTCAGTATCGGCCATAACAAGGCTTGTTGACATGGGTATAGATAGGTATCTAATTGCAAGCTCGCTTAGGCTAGTTTTAGCGCAAAGATTGGTTAGAAAAATATGCTCAAAATGCAAACAGCCATTGAATTTGCCAAAAGAGGTTTTATTAAATGCAGGATTTTCTGAAAATGATTTAAATGACATAAAACTGTACAAAGGCGCTGGATGTTCTTACTGTTTGGATAGCGGATACAAGGGCAGAATGGCAATATTTGAAGTGCTACTAATTAATAATGAAATAAGAGAGATGATAATAAATGGCAAAGACGAAAATACAATTATGCAAAAAGCACTTCAAGAAGGTATGTTTACATTAAAACAGGATGGTTTACAAAAAGTCAAACAAGGCTTGACAACACTTGAAGAAGTTTTAAGTGTAGCAATTCAATAAAAAGGAGTTTGTATGCAAGCAAAAGATTTAGTTGAACTATTAAAATATATTTGTTCAATAAAGGCTAGCGATTTGCATATTAGTGTAGGAAGTCCCCCAAGAGCCAGAATTCACGGAGACCTTGTAAATCTTGATTACGATCTTCTAACGCCCAATGATACAAGAAATTTATGCTACAGCGTAATGAATGAATTCAATAGAAAGCGTTTTGAAGAAAACTTCGATGTGGATTTTTCTTTTGGTGTACCAGAGCTTGCACGATTTAGGGCAAATGTATTTATGCAAAGAGGTTCAATTGCAGGAGTATTTAGGGTAATTCCGCAAGAGATACCAGATTTTGATACATTGGGCTTGCCAAGTATCGTTAAAGAGTTTGCCAACCTGCCAAAAGGTTTAGTTTTGGT
>JABEBX010022062.1_pt1 | contig 15889 bp, 11 predicted proteins | sample 7245971 | NCBI WGS metagenome assembly JABEBX01 (sample SAMN14506365, study PRJNA622280) | hot springs metagenome | biome: hot spring [ENVO:00000051]|acidic hot spring [ENVO:00002120]; feature: spring [ENVO:00000027]|sediment [ENVO:00002007]; material: sediment environment [ENVO:01001048]... | reverse complement strand
TGGGGTGTACCACTTATCGATGGCGGAACAATCAGATTACCGCGTTTAATAGGCTTGAGCAGGTCACTTGACATGATCCTGACTGGCAGGCCTGTGAAAGCAAACGAGGCGTATACAATGGGGCTTTCAAACCGTGTCGTTCCAGACGGTACAGCAAGGGAGGAAGCTGAAAAACTTGCAGCGCAGATTGCAGAATTTCCCCAGATATGCATGAGGAACGACAGACTGAGTGCACTTGAGCAGTTTGATTATGGATTTGAAGAAGCTATAAAAAACGAATTACGTCACGGTATTAGTGCATTGAACAGCCCTGAGATTAGCGAAGGTGTGAATAAATTCAAAAAAGGCAACGGCAGACATGGGTTGTTCTAAAATACATGCTTATTGCTCGAACTCGAACTCGTCCTTCATTGCACCGCATATAGGACATACCCATGTGTCCGGAAGGTCTTTGAAATCTGTACCAGGTGGTATATTGTTTTCAGGATCGCCTTTTGCAGGGTCATAAATATATCCGCATACCGTACATCTGTATTTATTCATTTCATCCCTTACAGTATATTCAGTTCACGATGCTTCGTAGCTATTTCCTGTGCCAATCTTTCTACAGCTATGTACGCCTGTGCGTCGGGTTTGCCCTTTATCAGTACAGGCTCAAGCATCTGTACCTTTAGATTCGGTATCGTTTTCTGGATATCCTCTATCATCTTGCCGCCCCATCCGAAAGAACCGATAATCGAAGCAAATTTTAATTTTGGTCTCAGCGCATTTGCGAGAAATGCCGCGGATATAACTATTGGATGTGCTCCTGTAAGCACTGTAGGTGAACCTATTACCATGGTTGCAGTGTCAACGAGTGCTATAGCGAGTTTTCCGAGGTCCGTTACAGTTAGATCAAATTTTTCCACTTGAATGCCTTGAGCAGCAAGTGCATCCGTCAAGTGATCCACCAATAACTGTGTACTGCCATGCATGGATACATAGGGTATAATGACTTTATTGCTCACATCATCGGAGACCCACTTGGCATGTGATTTTAGAATCCACTCGGGATTGTTATACAGAGGACCGTGGCTCGGTGCAATAATCTCTGTGTTGTATTTTGCGAGCCGCTCGAGATGTTTTTTTATGTTTGTCCGGAAAGGCATCATTACCTCCGCGTAGTACCTCTTGGCTGCTTCGGAGACCTTCCATTCTTCCTTACAATAAAGTCCGGATGTAGAAAGATGAGAACCAAAGAGGTCGCAGGTAAAAAGTATTTTATCTTCATGAAGATAACTGACCATTGTCTCGGGCCAGTGTACCCATGGGGTATATATAAATTCCAGTGTTTTACCGCCGAGTTCCAGTTTAGCACCGTCTTCAACCGTAACGATACGGTTATCGGAAATGTGAAGATGGTCGATCAGCATGGGTTTACCTTTTAATGAAGTAACCACCTTTGCGTTACCATATTTTTCCAATACAGCGGGTATTGAGCCTGAATGATCCTGTTCAGCGTGGTGCGATATGATAAAATCTATGTTTTTAATCTCTTTGAGGTTGTCCATCAGCATGTGAGTCATGGATGGATCTACCGTATCCAAAAGTATTGTCTTATCTTTACCATAGATCAAGTATGCATTATAGGTTGTACCATCCGGTATTGGAATGAGAGAGTCGAACAGCCTTCTGTTCCAGTCAACAGCCCCTGCCCAGAATACATTATCTTTTATCTTCTTTAATCCCATACAAATCTCCTTTGCTGATTTTATAAAATATAAAGCATATTTAAAATTTATCCACTGGCCGTGTTTCTTTTGCATATTATCTAATTTTATGGTATACTTGCAAAAACTTAGATATAAAGTATATAATAATTATAATATATTGAAATAAAGTATTCTTTATGTTATAAAGAAAAAAAATTGTGGAGGTATTGATGAATATAAACAATTTTAGAAGAATTGGATTATTGGTGGCTTTTATTCTGTTAAGTTCATGCGCCAGAAGTATCGTTGCACCGCCGGGATTAAATTCAAAAATTATTGATATAAAAGTAAAAGATACGGATAACGCAACTATAATAACTATAAAAACCAACAACCTGCCGCAGTATGCAGTCTTTAAAGTAAAATCACCGCCGTCTGTCACTGTTGATCTTGCATCTACTGATGCCTCAAGTGTGTCAAAGAGTATTAGCGTGAATAATGGGTTTGTAAAAAAAATATTTGTTAAACAGCTTGGTGAGAGTACAGGTTACTCATCAAGAATAATAATTGCGCTTGATAAGCTGCTTTCTTATACTTCATCTATTGACGGTAATAATATAGTGTTAAATATATCAAAGACCGAGGAACAACAGGTTTCGGCTTTACAGGGGTTACAGTTAACTACGGTAACACCATTGCAGAGTGGATTAGTGTTGTCTCCGTCTGCAGCACCCGAGGCTTTGGCACCGATGGGTATGGAGGCAAGCCCTACGACGTCGTTGGAGGTTGTACCACTTGCAGGTATTGGGACAAGTCCGTCTACAGCACCCGAGGCTTTGACACCGATGGGTATGGAGGCAAGCCCTACGACGTCGTTGGAACAACCTCAGGTGTCTTCTGTAACTGGAACATTACCAACCCTGCCTACAACGTCTGAGCAAGTGTTACCTGCTGAGAACATGCAAACCAACGTCATAAATGTTGCCCCTCCGGTACCTGTCGAGAAAAAGCATAAAGCAAAAGAAAAAATCGCAATGGTAACACCTGTTGCTCCTATTACCCCTGAAATACCAAGTATAAAAATCATACACGATATTATTATTACTCCTGTACCTCTTATTTTTAAGAACAACGAGGCTGTTCTGCCGAAAAATGCAGAGGAAGGCTTAAAACGCGTTGCAGATTACATGATTGAACATAGACAACTGAAACTGTTAATTCAGGGGTACAGCGACGCATACGGTCAGGAATCCTATAACAAGGAATTGTCCTATTACAGGACCCTGTGGGTCAAAATGGCACTCGAAAGATATGGTGTTCCTTCCGATCGTCTTATGATAAAGCCAATGGGTACGACAAACAAATTTGGTCATACAAAAGCCACTGAAGCGATGAATAGAAGGGTAGTACTTAGAATAGCAAAATAGATAGTTATAATCAACAAAAAAAAGACGACAAAAAACGGCGTATACCAATACGCCGTTTTTTTACATTGGTATTGACTTCATATTTATAATACATATTTTTCATAATCACGGAACAAAAGTCTATAGGCATCGTTTATAATAAGTTAAGGAGATAAAATTTTATCATGTGGGAATGTAAGACAGAACCAGGACATTCGCTTTGGGTGTTTTGGATGCATACATTGTTTGCGGTTTTCATTGCCATGCTTGCCGTCGTTTTCACGGGCTGCTCTACTATGCCGGGTATACGTTCAAATACATCCGGCGGACCGGCTGTTCCTTACATTGCGCCGGAAGCGATCATGAAGCCGATGGCATCCGAAGCCGAAACGGTGCCGTCAGTTTTGGAACATTTTAAAAACGAAAACGATTTGAGTCTTGAGGATATTATAAACATAGCCTTGCAAAACAGTACGCAAACAAAGTCCGCATGGCTTCAGGCACGTGCAGCAGCAGGAACACTCGGCGCAAATAGGGCGTCATATTTCCCGACGGTAACGGCGAATGCTGATTTTACCCGTTATAAGCAGACCCTCATCGGCTCTCAACTTTCATTTTTACAAAGCACCTACGGCTTTTCTGCAAGTATCAACTATCTTCTTTTTACATTCGGAGGTAGGTACTCCCAGGTAAAAGAAGCACGTTATGCTTTACTTGCAGCAAACCTGAGTCAAAATTCTACGATTCAAAATGTGATACTGCAAGTCGAGCAGGCTTACTATCAATACCTGGGTGAGAAGGCCATGCTCATGGCAGAACAAAAAAATCTCGAAAATGCAAAAACAAATCTGGAGGCAGCAAAGGAAAGAAACACTGCCGGGCTGGCAACCATTGCAGACGTACTGCAGGCAAAAGCAGCTTATTCCCAGGCACAGCTTGCGCTTGAAAACGTGCAGGGACAGATTCAGATCATGTACGGTGCACTGGCAACGTCAATGGGGTTCCCGGCGAATATTTCTATCCATGTAGGGAACCTTCCCGAACATGTGCCTGATAAAGAAATTTTTGACAATATTGATGACCTCATTAAAAAAGCGGAAGAACACCGGCCTGATCTCGCGGCTGCCAGGGCACAGGTTATTGAAGCAAAAGCACATATACATTCTGTACTTGCAGCAGGACTGCCGAACCTTTCATTGAATGGCACGGGAAGCCGCACCTATCTTTACGGTTCTCCTGGCAATCCATACTTTGACCAATATTCAGGGGAAGTACTGCTCGAATTCCCGTTATTCAACGGCTTTTCAACCGCATACAATGTATTTACAGCAAAAGAACAGGCAAAAGTTGCAAAACAGCAGTTAGAAGGTACAGTGCAACAGGTAGTACTTCAGGTATGGAACAGTTATTACTCATTTAAGACTGCACAACAATCACTTGAGACCAGCGAAGATTTCCTTGCCAGTGCCCAACAATCAGAAAACGTTGCCCTGGGTATGTACAGAGAAGGGCTTGGAGACATTATAAGTCTCTTGAGTGCACAGACCACCCTTGCCACTGCAAGGGCACAGGAGATTCAAGCAAGGACAACATGGTTTTTAGCAATGGCCCAGCTTGCGCATGATACCGGTGTTTTGACGCCTGATTTTTTAAATGAAAAGGTAACCACAAATCATAATTAAAGGAGAAAGGTACACACAGTATGAGAAATAAAAATAAAAAAATCTTTGCTATAATAGCAGCACTGCTTTTGTACGTATCTTTGTCTGCCTGTTCTCGTGAGAAAAAAATGAGCGGCTTTCAGCAGGTGGTACCTGTCACTGCCGCGTATGCAGTAAAAAAGGCAATGCCCATTCAGATCCATACTATCGGCAACGTACAGGCAATTTCATCCGTAAATGTAAATGCACTGGTAGGTGGAGAGCTTTTGAATGCGTACTTTAAAGAGGGACAGTATGTAAGAAAAGGTCAACTCATGTTACTTATCGATCCAAGGCCCTTCAAGATCGCCCTTGAGCAGGCACAGGCAAACCTTCTTCGGGATGAGTCGCAGTTAAGCTATGATGTGGAAAGCTTGAAAAGATACACAAAACTGGTAGCCAAAGACTATGTAACAAAAGACCAGTATGACCAGATAAAAACCCAGGCACAGGCATTAAGTGCTACAGTTCAAGCTGATAAGGCGCAGGTAGATAACGCAAAACTCCAGTTAAGCTATTGTTATATTGATGCGCCGGTGTCAGGCAGAACCGGAAGCCTTCTTGTACAGCCGGGTAACATCGTCAGTATCAATCAGCCCAACAGTACAACGCTGATCAATATACAGGAGATCCAACCCATTTATGTTCAGTTTTCAGTACCGGAACAATACCTTACTGATATAAGGACGTATAAAAAGAAAGGCACATTAAAGGTTGGTGCTTCTTTCAAAGACAGTGGAAACAACAGTAAAGTTGAATACGGGGATCTCACCTTCATCAACAATGCAATAGATACCTCCACCGGCACCATCATGTTGAAGGCACTGTATCAAAACAAGGACGACATGCTCTGGCCCGGGGAGTATGTCAATGTTACACTAACGCTGACGGAGATACCGGATGCGGTTGTTATTCCTACAAGGGCAATACAGGTAACGCAAGCAGGACAATACGTATTCGTGATCGGTAAGGATAACACCGTCGAGTCGAGACAGATTGTCTCGAATTACAGCTATGATGATGACAGCGTCATCGAAAAAGGGGTCTCAGCGGGAGAGATGGTCGTGACGGATGGCCAGCTTGAGCTTTTAAACGGATCAAAGGTCGAAATAAAGAAATAAGACGAGCATAATGAAGACACCTGTATAAGGAAAACATATGAACATATCTGATATATTTATACGCAAGCCTGTAATGACTACATTAATCATGCTGGGAATACTCGTATTCGGTATCATCGCCTATAATCTATTGCCCGTTGCCGACGTACCGAACGTTGAGTATCCTGTCATCATGGTCAGCGCATCATTCCCGGGTGCAAGCGCGGACGTTATGGCCTCATCCGTTGCAACGCCGCTTGAGAAACAATTTATGACCATACAGGGTATTAATGCCGTGTATTCTACGAGTATGACCGGTTTTAGTTCGATAACCCTTATGTTCGACCTGGACAAGAGTGTAGATCTCGCGGCACCGGATGTCCAGGCAGCGATCACTGCCGCTGCACCGTACATGCCTCCGGGCATGCCGACACCCCCGACATACCAGAAGGTAAACCCCGCGGACAATCCTATACTTTACTTCGCCCTTACGTCCAAAACCATGCCGCTTTACACGGTTGATTACTATGGGGAATCAGTGATGGCACCAAAACTAGCGATGATTAGTGGTGTTTCGCAGGTGCTGGTCTATGGCTCTCAGCAATACGCAGTCCGTGTACAGGTAGATCCTAACAAGCTTGCAGATCTTGGTATAGGTATCGATCAGGTTGCAAATGCAATAAATACATCCAATGTAATGATACCCACGGGTATTCTTTACGGTAAACACTCTCAATATACCATCTATGCGAACGGTCAGTTGACGGACGCAAGCCTGTACAATTCCCTCATAGTGGCTTATAGAAACGGCAGTCCGGTAAGGATCGATGATTTAGGCAAGGCAATTAATAGCGTTGTCAATGATAAGACCGCCGCATGGTATGAAAACAGCAGAGAGAACACGATCGAGAGGTCCATCGTCCTGGCAGTCAAAATGGTGCCCGGAAGCAACGTGGTGAACGTTGCAAAACGCGTAAAGGCACTACTTCCTGCATTGAGGAAGACTATTCCCGCAGCGATCTCCCTGCACACGCTATTTGACCGGTCGACTTCCATTAAGGCTTCCATAGATGACGTGCAGGTTACGCTTCTTATAGCCCTTATCCTTGTCATACTCGTTATCTTTGTGTTCTTAAAGAACGTGTCGGCAACCATTATTCCAAGCCTGTCCCTGCCGATATCGATCTTTGGCACCTTTGCAATTATGTATGTGTACGGTTTTACTATAGATAACATTTCCATGATGGCGCTTGTGCTGGCCATCGGCTTTATCATAGATGATGCCGTCGTTATGCTTGAAAACATCACAAGGCACATGGAAATGGGCGAGCCTACGTTAGAGGCTGCTTTGAACGGCTCGAAGGAAATCAGCTTTACCATTCTTTCAATGACCTTATCGCTTGCGGCCGTGTTTATACCCATACTCTTTATGGGCGGTATTATCGGCAAGCTGTTCTTCGAGTTTGGCGTTACCATTGCCGTGGCCGTACTTGTTTCAGGTTTTGTATCCCTTACATTGACCCCCATGCTGGCAAGCAGGTTTATTAAGCCCGTAGAAGCTGAAAAGCACGGAAAATTTTATAATTCGGCCGAACGTGGATTTAATGCGATGTTGAATTTTTATAAGAAGACCCTTACCTGGAGCATAAAGCATAAGAGAATTACCATGCTGTATTCCCTTATTATACTCATACTGACAGTGGTGCTGTTTAAAGTGGTGCGGACGGGATTTATACCAAGCGAGGACCAGAACATGCTTTTTGGCATGACCGAGGCCGCGCAGGGCATATCATTCAAATCCATGTCGAACCACCAGCAAGAAGCGGCGAAGATTGTAAAGGAAAACCCGAATGTAGCCGCTTTCATGTCATCCTGTGGTGCAAGCGGGGGACTGGCATCCAGTAATAATGGCGTGTTATTTATTAGATTAAAAGACAAATCAGACAGGGTGGGGAAGGTCACGCCCGAGCAGATTATCCAGCAATTGTATAAAAAACTTAGCAAAATCACGGGTCTACGTGTGTTCCTGCAAAACCCTCCCCCGATACAGTTGAGTGCAAGGTTTACGAAAAGCCTTTATCAGTACACGCTCCAGAGCTATGGCTCCGACACGGCTGAGCTTTACCGTGACGCAACGCTCTTGGAGAACAAAATGAAGGCATTGCCTATCCTCCAGGACGTCAATAGCGATCTTTATATGTCAAATCCACAGCTCAATCTTGATATCAACAGAAACAAGGCGTCGCAGCTTGGTGTTTCGGCAGATCAGGTAGAGAATGCCCTCGCTTATGCATACGGTTCGGCGCAGATATCAAAGATCTATGAGCCAGACAACGAATACTGGGTAGTACTGGAGGTTGAACCGCAGTATCAGGAAAACCCGTCTGACTTGTCCATGCTCTATATCATGTCGTCATCCGGACAGCTCGTGCCCCTGGACAGTGTCGTGAGCATGAACAAGACGGTCGGACCCCTGGAAATAAACCACACCGATCAGTTCCCGTCCGTTACCATCTCCTTCAACCTTGCACCCGGTGTGTCTCTCGGTACCGCGGTTGCCGATGTCAATGCACTTGCCCATAAGATAATACCGCCTACCATTGTTACCGGCTTTCAGGGTACTGCTCAGCAGTTCGAATCATCCATGGCAGGGATGGGCATGCTGCTGGTCATGACGATCTTTATCATATACATGGTGCTCGGCATACTATACGAAAGTTTTATCCATCCGATAACGATACTTTCTGCGCTTCCCTTTGCCGGATTTGGCGCATTATTGACGTTGCTGATCTTCCATGCTGAGTTAGACCTGTATTCATTTATCGGTATCATCATGCTCGTCGGATTGGTGAAGAAGAACGGTATAATGATGGTAGATTTCGCCATCGAGGCAGAGCGCAAAGAAGGAAAGAACACTGAGGAATCCATTTATGAAGCGTGTGTTATAAGGTTCAGACCCATTATGATGACGACCGTGGCTGCGATTATAGGGACCCTGCCCATAGCCATAGGATGGGGTGCAGGCGGAGACTCGAGACGGCCGCTCGGGCTTGCCGTGGTCGGAGGCCTCGTGTTTTCCCAGATCATTACCTTATACGTCACGCCCGTTTTCTACATATACATGGACTCGTTCAGCAAATGGCTGCCGAAGGCATTACGCATCAAGCAGAACGCAAAATCTTAAACCTTAGAATGTAATAGGGAAGACACAATGAAAAAAAATGTTGTCCTTCCCTTGTACTATCATCAAGATAAGACTTGACTGTTTATAACAGACGTCTTTATCATTCAAAATATCTAAACATATGAAAGGAGTTAGTTATGAGTAATTTGTTAGTAAATACACGTGATCAGCAATTCGTTCTTTTTGAACAGCTTGGTATTGAAAAGTTGTTTGAATCAGAAGAATTCAAGAGTTTTACCAAAGATGACATATTGATGATAATGAAAGAAGCCGAAAAACTATCTGTAAACGTTATTGCCCCTACACTTAAAAAGGGTGACGAACAGGGCTGTCAACTGAAAGATGGCAAGGTATTTGTGCCCGAGTGTTATCGGGAACCATACCATCAGTACTGTGAAGGCGGATGGATTGCCTCGATGGATTCACCGGATATTGGCGGCCAGGGAATTCCTGCTTCTATCGGCTTTGCAAATCTGGAGTTTTTCGGTGCGGCCAACTATACCCTTTCCATGTATACTGGCCTAACTCATGGAGCAGCAGGTCTAATCCATACTTACGGGACCGAAGCTCAGAAGAATAAATACATGCAGAAACTCTTCTCGGGTGAATGGACAGGCACCATGTGCCTTACCGAACCAGGCGCAGGCAGCGACGTTGGTGCACTTAGAACAACTGCAAAGCGCCTACCAGACGGGAAATTTCTAATCACCGGAACCAAGCACTTCATTTCTGCTGGGGACCATGATCTTACTCCTAACATTATTCATCCGGTTTTGGCCAGGATCGAAGGTGATCTCCCAGGAACAAAGGGTATTTCCATTTTCATCGTTCCAAAATATAGAGTGAACGATGATGGCTCTATAGGAGAGTTCAATGACGTTAATACAGGAGGCATAGAACATAAAATGGGAATCAAGGGTTCTTCAACAGCAACCCTTAACTTTGGTGAAGACGGAAAGTGCATCGGAGAGTTGCTGGGTAATGAGCGAGAAGGTATGAAAATCATGTTTCAAATGATGAACGAAGCCAGGCTTGGAACAGGTATGCAGGGTCTCGAGATGGGTTCGGCCGCTTATGAACATGCTGTAGCTTATGCCAAAGAGCGTATTCAAGGTACCTCTATATTGGAAATGAAAAATCCAGAAGCCAAAGCTGTTACCATCATAAATCATCCTGATGTACGCAGGAAGTTGTTGTGGATGAAATCTCATGTTGAAGGACTCCGGAGTATGTGTTACTTCACCGCGTATTGTATGGATATGTCCAGAGTGGCAAAAACCGAAGAGGAAAAGGCTAATTGGGAAGGCTTTTTGAATGTCTTAACACCGGTTGTCAAGGCTTACACCTCGGATAAAGGGTTCCTTATCTGTTCAACTGCAATGGATGTTTATGGAGGATACGGATATTGTCAGGAATATCCCATTGAGCAATACCTGAGGGATGAAAAAATCGCCACGATCTATGAAGGTACCAATGGCATTCAGGCGCTTGATCTCGTAGGTCGTAAGCTGGGCCAAAGAAAAGGCGCTAACATTATGAATCTGGCTGGTTTGATTCAGGCAAATCTTGCAAAGATAAAAAACAATCCCGAGCTTGGTAATGCCGCCGCTACTATGGAAGAAGCCTTCAATGCGTGGATTGAATTGACCATGTTTTTCTCTCAGGTCGGAAAATCTGGCGATTTCATTCTCCCCGTCCTCAATGCTACAAAATATTTGGAACTCTTTGGAGACGTAATTGTCGGTCACTTCCTTCTCGACGCTGGTGGTATTGCATTCGATAAACTGGATGCCATATATAAAGCTAAGGGCGCAGATTCGCCAGACAAAAAAAAGGCCCTACAAAAAAAAGACCAGGATGCAGCTTTCTACAGCGGCAAAATAGCATCCGCTAAATTTTTCGCGAACGAAATTCTGACCACTGTAAAGAGCCGTTGCGAAGCCATCAAAGCAGGCGACAAGAGTCCGTTAGAAATTACTGACGAAGCTTTTGCCATTTAAAACCAGTAATCCCAGTTAGAAAGGACGTGGCTTTGAACCACGCCCTTTCTATAGAAAATGCAACTTTCATATTCCTATGCAGGCTTTATGTTTTATGATGAAAAATTCAAGCATCTTGTTTGACAAAGTATAGCTGTATGCTTAAAATCTTTTTAAAAAAGGATATATTTTATGGATTTTCATTCCATTCATGGACGCCAGCACGGTAGTATAGAATTAAAATCTAACATTGCTGATCAGATATTAAATATAATGAACCTAACATCGTCAGATATAGTACTTGATGTGGGTTCTGGGGACGGCTATTATACATCAAGATTTTCGGTGCAGTGTAAAAAGGTTATTGCCGTTGATGAATATTGTGAAGGATTTGAAAGTGAGTTTTATAAAAAACCGAATGTAGAAGTACTATGTAAAAATGCATGTGACTGGTTTATTAAAGCGGAACTCAGCCAAATAACACACGTATTTTTTTCTAACTCCTTCCATGATATGGATTGTCAGAAAGAGATACTTTCCTCATTATCACAAAGGCTTCGGGTCAACGCACATATAGACATGATAGAATTCTTTCCTGATACGCCGTTTGGACCTCCTAAAAGTATTAGATTTTCACGAGAAGCATTAAAATCTTTCGTAGAATCATATGGCTTTAAGGAAAAGTCATATCTTGCTCTCAACACACATTACTTTATATCATTTGAAAAATGAAAAAATTCCCTTATTGTATTTTTTGGGTTAATCCTCTGAAAGGATGCCATTCTGAGGGCTGCCCTATATTTGATGCGCGACCATTCCGACCCAAGCTTCGGTCGTCTGCCCGGTAGGTACTTCTTCGCTCATTGCATAAACTTCCTTATTTTTAAATGTATTCCCGGGTTAAGTCTTACCACTGCTGTTTTGCCGCTTTACATTTGCTGTAACGACAGCTGACATATCCATATCCCCTTTACCTTCGGCCACCGCTATCGCAAAGACTGCGTCAGCTACTTTAGTTAATGGCAGTTCAATATGCAGTTTGTTAGCGAGTTCAATTATCAAATTCAGATCCTTGTACTGGTGCTTTAATGGGAATGCAGGAGTGAAATCGTGCTTCAGTATGTTTTGCGACTTGAGCGTGTAAAGTGGAGACGAAAGCGTGCTCGATCCTATCATGTCAAAAATAAGTTCCGGGGCAATACCATTTGCAACACCGAAATTAAATGCCTCGGATAAGGCATCCATCATATCTCCAAGGAGGAGATTCGCGGTAAGTTTTAATCGTGTACCCATACCTACTTTCCCAGCATAGAGAATCTTTTTTCCCATGGTGAGTAGTAATGGATAGTACATGTCTACCTGCTCTTTTTCACCTCCGCAGAGGATCAAGAGCGTGCCCTGCTCGGCAGGTATTTTGCTTCCGGAAACAGGTGCATCGATAAAAACGCCGTGCTGTTTTGTTAAAAGGTTATTTATTTTCATCACTATATCTAAAGAAACTGTACTCATGTTTATAAACACTTTCCCTTCCTTCATTTCTGGCAGGATGCCGTTCTCCTTAAATACAACGTCATCTAAAGCAGCATCATCACTTACCATAGTAATAACAACATCGGATATCCTTGCAAGCTCCGACGGCGTCTGTGCAAGGGGCACACCCATTGCAACCAGGGGTTGTGCATGAGATGGTGTCCTGTTATACACGATTAAAGGATAGCCAGCAGAGAGAATCCTCTTTGCCATATTAAACCCCATGGTACCAAGTCCTATAAAACCGATTCTGTAAAGGTTTTGGTGAGCATCTTTCATATCTAACTCCTTTCGTTAAAGTTTTAACCATCTACTTTCGTAAAGCTTTTTATAAGATAATAATCTGGCGATGCAATTGCCAGTCATACTTCTCCACTTGCATACATTGTCTATTATAAACCATCCTGTTGCATTTTTTGGGGTAAAGGTGGTATGAAATAGTTAAATCCTTTCAGGAGAGATTGGTAAATGAATATCAAGCCAGTATACAGAAAATTTAGCCGTAAGTTCGAAAATATGGATTCTTATGAAAGGGCAAGGTTTTATGTGATCAGTGCTATAAGCTTTTTGGCCATTGTCCTTGTCGTAGGATTGGTCATCTTGTTTTATATGAGGTACCTCAATGTCATTATCGGTGTTGATACTACAGGACTGCTCGGCAATCCTGCTGTTTTTATAAATAACATGTCTAACTCTTCAATAAAAGATGTCTCCGTAGAAATGGATGAGAAATATATATCTCATATAGATAAGATTAAACCCAAACAATCTATAGTTGTATATTTTACATCTTTTACCCCTTTACCGCCAGCAAACTATAAACCTCTTAAAATAACAGTCAAATCGGGTTTTGGAATAAAAACAAAATCTTTTCCTTCTGTGTCACAATAGTACATGTCGCATAAAGAAACATATATAGAAGTTTTTCTGCCAGTACCTGTTGACAATTGGTTTACTTATAAGGTTGATGAAACAACAAGGAAAAGTGGGGAGGGAGAACTTGTTGCAGGACAACGTGTGCTTGTGCCATTTGGTTCAAGGGTGCTTGTTGGTGTTGTAAGAAGGGTAGGGGTTGATAAACCGGATTATAAGACAAAAACAGTAAAACAAATTATTGACAGCACACCTTGTTTATCAAACCAACTTATGAAACTGCTTGAATGGGCTTCTCATTATTATTTCCATCCAATTGGCGACGTATTCAAACAATTTATGCCTCATAAGGATATAAAATTAGAAGCAAATAAGTTTTATAGATTATCTGGTTATCATATTGACTTAAATACCGTTTCTGATAAAGAAATTACAGTTATAAATTATCTTTCAAACAAAGAGTATGTATCAAAAAATACTCTTGTAAAAAGATTTAATCAAGGTATTATAAATAGGCTTTTAAAAAATGGTATGCTTGAAGTCGTATTTAAAACAAACAATCAAATATTTGAAAAGCCTCCTTATTCAATTGTAGATTATCATGATTCAAACACTCTGGAAACTTTTCAATCAAATATAATACTGACGGAAGAACAAACAAGTGTTGTTGATCAGCTTATAACATACTTACAAGCAAAGACTTTTCAGACTACTCTCGTAATGGGTGTAACTGGAAGCGGTAAAACAGAAATATATATGCATGTCATTGCAGAAGCAATAAAAAATGGAAAAAATGCAATCGTACTTGTGCCAGAAATAGCATTGACACCTCAACTTGTTAACAGGTTTATCGAAAGGTTCGGTATAATTGTAGGTATTGTGCACAGCAAAATAAAGCCATTAGCATTAAAAAAAACCTACGAGGATATATTAAGCGATAAAATTCGTATTATAATAGGTGTTCGTTCAGCTATCTTTGCACCTATTAAACACGTTGGGATAATTGTTGTCGATGAGGAACATGAGCATACTTACAAGCAGGAGGACAGGTTCAGGTATAATGCGAGAGATGTTGCAATAATGAGGGGCAAGCTTGAACAGGGACTTGTCGTACTTGGAAGCGCTACCCCCTCACTGGAATCATATTACAATGCAATTACAGGAAAGTACAAATTTTGTAGACTTGAACATAGGATACATAATCTCCCTATGCCAGAAATACATATTATCGATCTTAAGAAAGAAAACCCGCACAGGATCGGTAATGAAATATTAACAAAACCCGTTGTCGATGCATTATCAGAAACATTCTCAAAAAACAAACAGGCAATAATCATGCTTAACAGGAGAGGGTATGCCTCAAGTTTTATTTGTGAAGATTGCGGACATATTGAAAAATGTCCGCAATGCGATATACCTCTTACTTATCACAAGCCATTGCAACGTCTTATCTGTCATTATTGTGGCTATTCCGAACCGATCTTTCTCAAATGTCCTGACTGTGGTTCCTCAAATGTAAAACTCGTCGGTATCGGTACCCAGAGACTCGAAGAAGAAATAAAAAAAATATTCAAAAGTATTAAGTCCATCAGAATGGATAAAGATACAACAGGAAGAGCTGGGTCACACGAGAAATTTATTGATATGTTCGGGACCGGGCATGTAATGATACTGCTCGGCACACAGATGGTCTCAAAGGGTCTTGATTTTCCGAACGTTGACCTCGTATGTCTGCCATTGCTCGATATAGGTTTAAACATACCTGATTTCAGGAGTTCTGAAAGAGTTTTTAATATCATAATGCAGTCTGCTGGAAGGGCCGGTAGGTCAGAAAAAGGGGCAAGGGTGTTTATACAAACATATAATCCTGATTACTATCCTATAAAATATGCTGTAGATTATAATATAGAATTATTCTATAAAACAGAGCTTAACTATAGGAAACAATTACTATATCCACCATTTTCAAGAATAGCTCTTATTATATTCAAGCACAAAGATCTTAATACTCTTCAGTATGCTATGGAAAAGATTACAAAGATACTTGCCAATGGACTTGGCAAACCTGAGAATGTGTCTAATGAGGTAGTTTTTTTTGGCCCTGTTCCGGCTCCTATGACAAAGGCAAAGGGTGTTTATATTTACCATCTTTTACTTAAATCTTCAAAAACGAATCTTTTGTCTGATACCATTTATCATCTCATTAATGAATTTAAAGAATTAATTCCGGATATTAAATTTATTATAGATATGGACCCGCAGCATTTCGTTTAACCCAAAAAATGCAATAAGGGAATTTTTTCATTCGCTCAATCCTACGATCCATATGATATCGTTAAGTTTTCTTATAGAAACGAGGTTTTAGTCCTTTGTATGCTTATATGCTATTACCCTGTGTTTTTTCCTCATCGTATTTTCGAAGAATA
>JABEBX010017958.1_pt1 | contig 15895 bp, 15 predicted proteins | sample 7245971 | NCBI WGS metagenome assembly JABEBX01 (sample SAMN14506365, study PRJNA622280) | hot springs metagenome | biome: hot spring [ENVO:00000051]|acidic hot spring [ENVO:00002120]; feature: spring [ENVO:00000027]|sediment [ENVO:00002007]; material: sediment environment [ENVO:01001048]... | reverse complement strand
TTTGCCATGATCTCATCAAGCATATCAAAAAAACCCTTCCTCTTCTCAAATGAGATCCCTGATGCAATATCTGAATATATTGCATTGATTGTGTAACCGTTCATGAAACACCACTGCTTCATCTGATCAATCTGGTCCTGAAGATCTGCCTTCTGTTTCGATGTTAATACACGTGCATACAGAACTGTTTTTCTCTTTACATCCTTATTGAGTATTCTGTATACGTCTTCTTCACTGTAATCATATCTCTTATTAGGCATCACCGTGTAATGTATCCTGCCCGCCTTTGCATATACGTGAAGCGTTTTTCTGGATATCTGAAGCAGGTTCAGTACCTCTTCTGCTTTCATAGTTATTATCTTAAACTACAATGGTATATAAACTTATCTAGTTCATCTATGATATCTTTCTTTGGCGCAAATTCAGAAATCAGGGTAACATATGTACTGTTCCAGCCTATTGCAGTCATTCCAAGGAAGAAGGTGATCATACCTGACACAAGTATGGGAAATTCCCTGTGAGAAAAAGCAAAGAAAAGTATTCCAGCCATGACCATCAGCAACGATATCATATAAGACCTGTTCTTCGGAAAGATTATCCCGGACAGGTTTACCCAATGATCAACGATACCGCTGCAATAACAAAAAGCGCAGCTTCAAGCGATACATGGATTGCAATTAAAGGAAGCGATACAGCTGCCATTGCAGCGCCTAAGGGAACACCGGACTGCTTTATGCCCATTGCACGTGCATGCCTTGGATAGTAAGCGCCCATAACCAGGCTGTTTGTCGAAGGTGTTACTATGCCGTATCCAAAACCTATTGTGAAAAAACCTGAAATGAGTTCGGCATAATTTCTTGAAATGGCAGCTATCAGGGAACCTGCGGCCATCAGGACAAACGAAATTTTGATCGCGGAATTCTTCCCGAGCCGGTCGACGAAGAAGCCTGCCAGTGAGGACATAACGAAGGAACCGGTGAATATTACGCTTGTGATGAGGCCCAGTTCCGCAGAGCTGAGCAGGAATCTTGATTTTATGAATGGAGCCAGTGGTGAATATGCTGAAACGGCAAAATTCCCAAGCGTCATGAAGAGCAGTGACAGGAGGGCTACGGATGAAAGCTGCCCGGATAGCTTCATGAAAGGCGTAACATCAATGGCCTTATGAATTAAACCGTCATAGATTGTAAGGCGTTTACACTTCATTTCGCTATGTTAAAAATCGCCATCCTGAAGTTTGAATGATTTCCAAATCGTATAAAAGCGTAAAAAATATTATATTCATGTTCATATTTCATATGGATTGATCATAAGGAAGCCGGATGGTCTTGAAACTTCGTTCATTCCTGAAAAACTGCTTTACAGGGACAATGAGATAGAAACTTTCAGAAAGAACCTCGTATATCCTATGATGAACGGCATAATGTCCAATTTCATAGTCTATGGGGATTCCGGGACAGGTAAAACCGTTACGATGAGATATATAATAAGGGAAACAAAGACCCCCCATGCAGTCTATGAAAATGCAATTTCATACAGATCGATAAAGAGCGTCCTTGCAGACATACTTTCAAGGGAGGGTGTTATTGTTTCTGAAAGGGCCTCATATGCAAACATATTTTCAAGATTCGCAAAAATAACTGAAAAATATGGAAAAAATATGATCATTGTCATTGATGAGGCATCCAGCATACTGAGGAATGATCCGGAGGGCATCTATTACCTTTTAAGGGCCGATGATTCTTTTGGCGTCAATATTTCCACAGTTTTTGTCATGATGGAGGACCCCATCCTGTTTCTTGATTCAAAGACCAGAAAATCCTACGGGATCTTCAATGAAATAAAGTTCAGGAGGTATTCAAAGGATGAACTTTATTACATTGCGCAGGACCGCGCCGGAAGATCCCTTTTTGAAAATGCATATGATTCTTCCATTATTGATTACATTTCAGAGATATCATCAGAATTCGGAAGTGCAAGATATGCGATAGATATCCTTCAGAAGGCTTCGTATATAGCTGAATACAGAAAGGCGGACCGCGTGGAATACGATGATGTCCGTGCTGCCAAATCCATGATGACCCCGTTCGTAACAGAAAGCAGGCTTGCAGAACTGGATGCGGATGGCCTGATCACGTTGCTAGCCGTGTGCCGCTGCCTTTCTGACAGCAGCAGAACCGATGTTGCGTGCATTTCCCATTTTAAGGGAATAATTTCCGAACAGTACAGTTATAATGGAAAATCGGAAATCTACGAGGGCCTAAAAAATCTTGAGAGGATCGGGATCATAAATTCAACGCTTGAGGGACGGGGCAGGGCGAATGGAGTTTCAAAACTTATATCTATATATGATGTTCCTGTAAGCGTTCTTATACGGAAAGTTGAAAATCTTCTAAACGAACTTTTTTGATCATATTTCTGTATATAAAATCAAATGGCTCAAATGCCCTTACAAGGTACCGCCTGTAAAAGTTGTAGTCCACATTTGAATCCCGTCCGAGGCCGATAATTTTTCTTTTATGATCCGAAACAACATAGCTCACCTCTTTTCCCGGGTATACATTGCCACTCTCCATGCATTTTTCGATTACATGTTTGCCGATTGTATCCACAGCATAATATTCCGGATACCGTGATACCTTAAAATTTATGGAGAAGTACTCCGCCGGAAAATTTCTGATATTAAGGAGGTACCATGATTGCAGATCCTTTATATTCCTGTATTTTTGATATATATCGTATTCATTTTTGCAACTTTCAAGTATTTTCAATGCGTCCATCTGGAATTCCCTGGATATTGCCGGTACATCATTTCTTCTCAGGTCTATGCCCCTTATCTTGTATTTTCCATCGTAGCCAAGGCCAAAATATCTGGACGGTGATCCTGTGCCGCCATGTTCCGGAAGGAAAACGATCCATCTGTAGTGTCCGCTCACAACTATGTCGATCCCTGTTTCCGCTTTTATTTCCGATAATACCCTGTTTATGTCTCCATCACCCTTTATCCAGAGGGAATCAACTATGCCATGGAGTATCTCAAAACCATTTTCATGAGCTATGCGTATTGCCTCAGCCAGTATTTTCCTTCCTGTTCCGGTTATCTTCTCATGGATCTCTATCTTTCCAAACTTTGCGTTTTTGTATCCAGTGTATCCGAATGACGTCAGAAGCATCCATTTGAGCGCCTTATTCCTGCTATGGTATATTTCGCCGCTTTCATCCATTGCCTTATACAGAAGCCTTTTTTCCAGGTTTTTCGCCGGAACGAGTATACCTTCTGCCAGTGCATCCGCGATCTCCATGGATGATACCGCCGTGCCCGGCGTTATTATTGATGCCTGCAGTGGCGGGATCCTTGACATCCTGGACAGCTCGATGACACCGCTTATACCGCTTTCCCTGTAGATAAATGAAGATGAGTTTATGGCTATCTTGCCATATATATCGACGTAGGGTTCCCTGTAATGAACCTGGCCGTATGATGTGAAGCTTTTCCCTCCGTAGTAATGTGATGGGATTCCCATGTCCCTTATTTTCATGAAAAAATTGTACGGGTTTGAATAAACAATTATATCCGATGTCTTCAGTTCGTTTTCAATATCGCTGTTCGTGGCTTTTTTGCCTCCTATCGTGCACATACCGTCTCCGCATTCAAAAAAAACCGTTTTTAAATCGGGGTCTCCTTCGTACGGGCTCTCTGTTTCAAAAAAACTCAGCCCGTGAACAGCCATGAAGCGGAGAACCGGATTGATATCGGCGTTGAATATCCTGTACTTTCTTCCCATGCCTATTCCGTCGTATATTATTCCTGCAATGCCGGGTATTTTTGAAGGCCTGGCGTATACTGTTATCCCATGCATTTCTCCGTAAACATCCCTCCTTCTGGAAAAATCATAGCCAAATCCGGTTTCATCCAGCTGCCTTACAAGAAAATCAAGATCATACGTATCGCCGGTTACAAAAAACCATGATCTGTTTTCATAAATTCTTCTATTTATCCTTCCATTTTCCAGGGAGTAAAGAGTTATTTTATCTGTTCCTCCAGCATTGATATACGTTTGACCACCTCAACCAGTACGGAAATAATGAACCCTGTGTCAGGGTCTATGGTTGAATAGGTTATGCCGGCAGAATTGGTCTTTCCGTATCTTATGATATCATCAACAATAGAGGAATCACCTTTTCTCATTATCTTCTTCATTTCCTCAATTTCTGACACAAGTGAATCTATGCTTTGCCTTGCGCTTGGTGTGCTTCTGCCCATCTATCTCACCGGCCTGAGTATGAAATTATAGAAATTGTAGTTGCCAACGACATTAAAATATATGTCACAACCACGATAATAGCTTTTTATCTGCATTATTTCGCTCAGGGACACTATATCCTTCACAGGCCATGAATTGACAATTTCAGCCGCTACAGATATTATGAACGGCATGTCATCGGCTTCCATGAGTATCCTCTTTAGCTGGTACACGGTAAGTATTCTCTGTATTTTCGTATTGAAATTCCAGCCCCTGAAATCAATCATTATCCCATCGGATATCAGAAAATGCGATGAATAGTATTTTTCGAGCAGATCTTTCAAGCGGTTCTCATCAATTTTAGGTGTCTGAAATACTTCAAGATGCCCGATCATGCATTTCCATAAACAGGATACTAGAAGACTGTTTCTAAAACAAATAAAAATGTAAAATATACTGGAAAAAGGCATTGATCAACGAGTTTAAAAAGTTATACAGCATTGATTGCGCATGCACCCGAATATATCCGGCATCGGGCAATTAAGATCAAAGTGAGAAAATCCCGATCTCCGGGCCTGAGTATCCCTGAAAATGCAAATATAACTGTATATAATTAAAAAGTGAAAATAATTAAAAGGTTAAAAATAAATTTTAAAGGATCAGAGAGACGAATAATAATCCACGTCGTATGGCTCTGGCCTTAATCCCTTTCTTTCCCTTATTGCTTTCACAACGCCATCAAGAAGATCGGGCGGAACTTTCTGGTATCCTGCGTTTTCAAAGCTCCAGAGGACTTTTCCTCCAGTGGCGCTCCTTATTGCGGAAGCAAAGCCAAACATTCCGGACACGGGTATTCTGGATATGACTGTAACTTCTTCCCCTTCCTGCTTCATATCCTCTATTATTCCACGCCTCTGCTGGACTTCGTTTATGGCGGCGCCCATTTCCTCCTGAGGCACGGATATGAATACGCGCTGTATTGGTTCCAGCAGGACACGCTTTGCTTCGCACATTGCGCCGTATAATGAGTTCCTGCCTGCGGGTATTACCTGGGCAGGGCCCCTGTGTATACTATCCTCGTGAAGCTTTGCGTCAACCAGCCTTGCCTTTATGCCGTATACCTTTTCATTGGCAAGAGGACCCCTTACCATGACCTCTGTAAAAGCCTCCATCAGGAGTTCCATTGTCTCGTCAAGGTACTGTATTCCCTTTGTTACGTCAAACATCATGTTTGTCCCGTCAACGCATACAAGACCCTTTGCCTCATCCCTGTCTATACCCTTTCCAACGAGTAACTCAACAAGTGCTTTTTTATCCTTGAATTTTGAACCCTGTGGAACATCGCCATCCTCGATTGCCTGTATTACTTCCGGTTTCAACGGTTCAATTTCAAAGTAGAACCTGTTATGTTTGTTCGGTGATTTTCCTTCAAAAGGACCACCTTTCTTTTCAACAGTTTCCCTGTAAACGACAATTGGTTCTGATGTTTCAACTTCCACTTTATAATCATTCTTTATCCTGTACAGTGTGACATCAAGGTGTAGCTCACCCATACCGGATATAAGATGCTCTCCGGTTTCCTGGTTTATATCAATTTCGATCGACGGATCCGCTTTGGATATGTCACGGAGAACATCTATGAGCCTGGGAAGATCTGCGGTGTGCTTGGCCTCTATTGCAAGAGTCACCACAGGATCTGAATAATGTATCATGGGTTCGAATGCTTCCATGTTATCGATAGAAGATACTGTAGCTCCCGCAATTGCACTTTTAAGCCCAACCATTGCGGCTATGTTTCCTGCGGTTACCTCATCGACCGATATACGGTCCGCGCCAACCATCATAGCTAGAGTCTGAACCTTTGCCTTTCCGCCATTCAGTATGTAAAGATCGGTTCCTTTCTTAACCGTTCCGCTGAAAAGCCTTCCAATTGATATTTCCCCTGCATGCGGATCAATTATTATCTTTGTTATCATCATGCTTACAGGGCCCTTATAATCACAGGTCATCATTGCTTTTCCGACCTCAGAATTTATATCACCTTTCCATATGGACTGAATCCTGTAGGCCTGTGCAGTCTTGGGGTCTGGAAGGTGCCTGATGACCATGTTGAGTATTATTTTATGAAGCTGATTTCTCTGGGCAAGTTCCTTCTGCTTTCCTGCCTTGACATAATCAACAATGTCCTTGAAAGTTACCTTGGTTTCTGCCATGAATGGTACAGAAATAGCCCAGTTATTATATGCAGATCCAAAAGCAACGCGCCCATCCTGGACTGATACCTGCCAGTCCTTGACAAATTCTTTTGAAGCGTATTTAACAATAAGCCTGTTGACATCTGATATAATTTTCGTGAATTTTTTCTGCATTTCATCGCTATTAAGGCGAAGCTCGTTTATGAGCCTGTCAACTTTATTTATGAACAGAACCGGCTTTACATGTTCCCTCAGGGCCTGCCTTATAACTGTTTCTGTCTGCGGCATAACACCCTCCACTGCATCAACAACAACAACCACTCCGTCAACTGCCCTCATTGCCCTTGTTACATCGCCTCCGAAGTCAACATGGCCAGGTGTATCTATTAAGTTAATTAGATAGTCTTCTCCCTTAAAAGAATGGACCATTGATGCAACAGCTGCATTTATTGTAATTCCTCTTGCCTGTTCCTGTTCATCGTAATCCAGGACCAGCTGTTTTCCTGCAAGCTCTTCGCTCATCATGCCTGCGCCGGCTATAAGATTATCACTCAGCGTTGTTTTACCATGATCAATGTGAGCCACGATACCGATATTTCTGATCATTTCGGTATGCTCAACAATCTTTAAGGCTTTCTCTATATTATCTTCTTTTCTTCCCATAAATAAACACCATCTTTTTAAATATTAAAAATAAAAAAATTAACTCTTTATCTGTATTTCGATCTGAACTCCATCTGGAATCGGTATTCTCATAAGCTGTCTTAATGTTCTTTCATCCGCGTCTACATCGATCAGACGTTTGTGTATTCTCATTTCCCAGTGATCCCAGGTATTTGTTCCCTCGCCATCCGGACTCTTTCTGACCGGAACAACAAGCTTCTTCGTAGGAAGAGGCATTGGACCATGAATTTCAACTCCGGTCCTGCTTGCGATTTCCCTGATCTCACCGCATACCATGTCAACGACTTTGTGTTCAGTGCCACTCAATGAAATTCTTGCTTTGTAAGATGCCATGGGATTACCTCTTTTCTACGTCAATGCACTGGCCAGCTGCAACCGTCTGGCCCATATCCCTTACCGCAAACCGGCCGAGTTGCGGTATTTCGGATATTTTTTCTATTACCAGCGGCTTATCAGGTACTACTTTTACAATAGCGATATCTCCCGTCTTGATGAAATCCGGTTTTTCCTTCAGGGTTGTTCCATCCTTTGGATTTATTGTTTTTACGATCTCCTCTATCTTGCATGCAACCTGGGCTGTATGCACGTGGAATACCGGCTTGTATCCCGGAGCAATAACGCTCGGGTGATTGAGCACCACTATCTGTGCTGTGAATCCCTTTACGACTGTAGGTGGAGTGTCAAGATGCCCGCATACATCTCCTCTCTTTACGTCATTCTTGGCTATTCCCCTTACGTTAAAACCGATATTGTCTCCAGGCTCTGCCTGGGGCATAGATTCATGATGCATTTCTATTGATTTTACATCTCCCTGCTTATCAGCTGGAAGGAATATAACCTTATCCCCGGGTTTCAGTACGCCAGTTTCAACTCTTCCAACCGGAACAGTCCCAATTCCAGTGATTGAATATACATCCTCAACAGGAACGCGGAGTGGTTTCGTGGTAGGCTTTTCGGGTACCTTGAAAGCATCAAGTGCCTGAAGCAGTGTCTGGCCTTTGTACCATGGCAGGTTCGGGCTGGGTTTGGTTACATTGTCGCCTTTATATCCACTGATAGGCACAAATGTTGTGTCCTTGAATCCTATTGATTTCAGGAGCTTTTCTGCATCAGATTTTACCTCATTGAATCTCTTTTCGCTGTAGGGTGGCTCAGTTGCATCCATTTTGTTTATAGCAACTACGAGCTGTGGAACACCAAGAGTCCTGGCAAGAAATGCATGTTCTCTAGTCTGCTCCATTACACCTTCTCCTTCACGAGCTGATATAACCAGTATAGCAGCATCAGCCTGGCTGGTACCGGTGATCATATTCTTGACAAAGTCCCTGTGTCCCGGGGCGTCTATAAGCGTAAAATAATACTTGTCTGTCTCAAATTTCCGGTGGGCAAGATCTATAGTTACACCTCTTTCCCTTTCTTCCTTGAATCTGTCCATAACCCAGGCAAATTCAAAGGTTGCCTTTCCTTTCTGCTCAGCTTCTTTCTTATACTCTTCAATTATATGTGCCGGAATCTCACCGTGCTCAAAGAGGAGCCTGCCCACGAGAGTTGATTTCCCGTGATCTACGTGTCCGATCGTTACCAAGTTTAGATGTGGTTTTTGAGATGCCATTATTTTCACCTTTTATCCATTTGGAGAATCATATCATGTCTCCTAAGCTAAACCCTAATATATTGATCCTTATTTAGCTTTTTCTTAACGGTGCGTCAATATTTTTGATATTCCATACTTATAATCATTCAGGTTTGCTGATACGGATCGGACATTCCCGGGAAAACCGGGCAGGATTGAGCTGTCACAGGGTCCTGGAGATGCAGGATAGACACGAATATAAAACGGCATTATCGATCCGCCAGCAAATGCCCAGATCGCCCTGGCTGTAACAAAAGCAGAAAATACAGATATGTTACAGGTTGACCGGATGCCTTTACAATTTTTCATTAAATTCATGGATGTTCTCAGGTTGATGAAATTAATGCTCACGCTTCCCTGAAGATCACTAGGAAAATTCAAAGACCACTAATACAGAGTGCCAGATAGCCAGATCGTATAATTTGCTTCCGGTTTAAGGGATATATCCAGATTCCTCTTTCGATGTTATCATGACTCATATCTGGAAGCATGCATTCCTGTTACAATAAGCTTATAATTCTAATCGAATTATTGGTCGTATATGGCGATTTACGACAACTATGGGAGACCGGTCATTAGCCTCAGGATACAGGTCAATACAACATGCAATTTCAAGTGCTTTTTCTGCCACATGGAGGGGACGGATATAAATGGCGGCGAATTAACGGCTGAAGAGATAGAGAAGGTCGTTAAAGCAGCTCATGACCTTGGCGTTAACAAGATCAAACTTACCGGTGGAGAGCCAACACTCAGGAATGATATAGTTGACATCGTAAGAAGGATACGAAAGCATATCAGCGGAAACATTTCTATGACAACAAATGGCACGATGCTCCCAAAACTTGCATCAGAATTAAAGAAAGCCGGGCTCGACAGGGTTAATATCTCCATGCATTCTCCAAACGAGGAAAGGTTCTATGTTATAACGGGAACTCCAATGCTGGACAGAGTCATAGATGCGGTTAAGGCCGCGAACGACGTCGGTCTTGTTCCTGTCAAGATAAATTTTGTTGTATTGAAGGATCTGAATGTGAATGATATTCCAAAAATGATTGAAATCGCAGCTGAAAACAATGCAATACTCCAGCTTATAGAATACGAAACCGACAGGGAGGGTGAAAAGACAGAGGACTACAAAAAATACCATATGCCTCTTGACGTGATAGAGAGGGAAATAAGTGCCATATCCATTGGCGAAGAGAGGAACGCACTTCATAACAGGCCCAGATATACTCTTATAACAGAGCATGGAAAGGTAAAGGTTGAATTTGTAAAGCCGCAGCGTAATCCGGATTTCTGTGCAAACTGCACACGTCTAAGAATCACTTCAAGAGGAGAATTCAAAACCTGCCTGATGCGATCTGATACGAATATAATGTTCAGGGGAATATCAGATGAGGCTGAACTCAAGAACCTGTTCAAGAAGGCTGTTTCACTTCGGGAGCCTTACTGGAAGCCCGGAGATGAAGAAGCTAAGGATGAAAAGGATACTGGCGATACGATAATCGAATACAATAGATATACCAGAAAAAACTGACTTAGAGAAACTACGCGTTCTTTATGGCTTGAGTTTCGTAACTATTCCGGCAGTACTCCAATAGGTATCCCATTCTGGAATATTCCCATGCATCGAACCTTACGGGTCCGATTCCCGGCAAAAAATGGAGGTTAAGTATTCATGTCTTATGTTTTCCGTCTTCTCCTTAATTTCTGGCAATACCATCATATTCCGGCGTAGCGTGTCCTGGCCCTTTTTCTGAGGACACCGGAAACCAATGCGTGTGCATGAATGATATGAAATAAGGAATACCCATGGCGTATGATCCCAGTTCGTTAAAAGAATAGCATAAGACCAATTACAAGGTCAAAAATAAATAACAAAAACAAGATTTGAAAAATCTTCCGTAAAAAATCAGGATCCTCGATAAATGGATCAGGGTAAAAAAATATTGGAAATTAAGTATTCCAGAATAACAGATCAGAATATCTGCAACTTATTAAATAACAAAAAATATAAAAATTTTGATTTCAGAAATTGAAAATTACATCCTGGGCCAGAGGTAGGGTCTGCCCCCAGTTCTTGGTAACAGTTTGCCGCCTCATATATGCTTTCCATGCATCACTGCCGCTCTCCCTTCCGCCTCCTGTTTCCTTTTCTCCGCCAAATGCGCCTCCTATTTCAGCACCTGCAGTACTGGTATTTACATTTGCAAGACCGCAATCAGATCCATATGGGGAGAGAAATGCTTCCTCCTCCCTGAGATCCGTGGTGAATATCGATGAGGAAAGGCCCTGCGGGACATTGTTGTGTATTTCAAGTGCCTCTTCGATGGTTCTGTATTTCATTACGTATATTATGGGTGCAAATGTTTCCTCCTTCACAATTTCCATATCAGGATTTGCTTCTATGATCGTTGGCATGACATAATATCCAGCCTCATGGCCCTCAATTTTTGTCTTCCGGCCGCCATATGCAACCTTGCCGCCCTGTTTTACTGCGGTTTCGACGGCCTTCTCAAAGGTTCTGACCGCATTGTCGTCTATAAGGGGCCCGACAAGAACACCGGGATCCCTCGGATCTCCAACCCTGATTGTAGAATATGCATGCACAAGCTTCTGAAGGAACTCATCGTATATCTTTTCGCTTACGATTACCCGCCTTGTAGTGGTGCATCTCTGCCCGGCAGTTGCAAGTGACCCGAATACAACACCGCGAAGCGCTATGTCCATGTCACTCCTGTCCGAAACTATGGCACCGTTGTTCCCGCCAAGTTCAAGTATGGTTTTTCCTAGCCTCTTTCCCACATTTTCAGATATCCTCTTTCCGACCGATATTGATCCTGTGAATGAAACCAGTGGTATTCTGGAATCGTTTGAAATCAATTCACCGATCTCTCCGCCGCTGCCGGACATGAGAAAGAATATGTTCGGCATATCGTTTCTTTTGAGAACGCGATCGATTACCTTCATGACCGCAACTGCCGTCAACACTGCCTTTGATGATGGCTTCCATATAACAACATCGCCAGTAACAGCGGCAATGAAAGAATTCCATGACCAGACGGATGCTGGGAAATTGAATGAAGTTATGACAGCTATCGGTCCAAGTGGTATCCACTGCTCGTACATCCTGTGGTATGGCCTTTCACTGGCAATAGTCAGGCCGTAAATCTGCCTTGACAGCCCAACAGCAAGATCGGATACGTCGATCATTTCCTGTATTTCACCTTCTCCCTCTGTGGGCGTCTTTCCGGTTTCAATTGTCACGATCTGGCCAAGTTTCTTTTTTTCTTTCCTTAGCTCATCGCCTATTTCCCTTATTATCAGGCCTCTCTTCGGTGCAGGTACCATTCTCCATTTTCTGAATGCATCCATTGCTTCTTTCATTACAGTTTCGTACTGATTCTTTGTTATTGCTGAAACCTCCGCTACCTGGGTTCCATCTATGGGGCTGAACACCTTGATAAATGATCCTTCTGGCTTCTTCCATTCCCCGTCGAAAACACCGGAGTTCGAATGTTCTAGACCGAGATCAGAAAGTAGGTCTATGTTTGTTTCAGATTTCATAGAGGCTACAGATCAAAGAGATATATTAATATTATAAAAATGTTCATAAACATGATAAAATACTATATTTTCTGATTAGCGCTTCAGTTATTTTATATTTATTTTCTTAAATTTATCCTTATCACTTTCCGGCTTCTTCTGTTCAGAATTAAATTCGCTGACAAATCGAATAAAATTCAGTGGAAGAAGGCCAAAATAATAAACCCTCTTCAATGCTTCATATTCCTTTTTTGGAATGCTGATCTCAATCTTTATGTCAAAATCTTTCTTTGCCATTTTATATCACTCCAGAACTATGTTCAGGTACCCATTTAAATATTCCGCCGATGTTGGTCGTTTATCAGATATGGATTCCGGCAGGTAAAAGACCCTCTTCCAGTTAGATATCTCAACTGTCAGCTCTCCGCCATGGTTGAACAGATTCACCTTTTCCTTAGACGCAAAGGGCATTTTTATCTTAAGTATATATTTATCACCGGATTTTAGATATTTTATCGGAATACCTTTATAAAATGCTTTATAAGGGTCTTCACCGTCGTATATTCGTTCCCCCAGTTCTTCGAGTTTTTTCAGGCCGATGGGCTCCTCCTGGAGGAGCTCGCATTTGAATCTCTTGAGATCGATAAACGCGCTTTCCATCTCCTGGATGATTTCATTCTGGGAATCCCTTAATTTGCCAAAGAACTCACCCGTATCCTTTGAAAGTATCTTGTTGATGATCGCCGTGTCGACCGGATACCCGTACAGCAGCAGATATGTGTAGGCGCGCTTTGTCTCGCTGAAAGACATGTTATCCGGGTTGGTAACAAGCCTGATCGATGTAACTTCGCCGTTGGTCAGTATCTTTCGTATGTCGCTGAGTTCCTTGTATAAAAGATCGATATTTTCAAACACTTCATCATCGGGCAGCGGTATATTCATGAATGGCTTCATTAAAGGCCTGGCTATCTTGGCAGTTTTCCTGCTTATGGGAAACAGCTTGTCCATGTACCATGTCATGACCTCAGGAAAAGAAAGCAACTGGAGTGCTGCACCTGTAGGGGCGCTATCCATCACTATGGTGTCGTATTCCTCATCATAATAATAGCTTCTTAGATACAGCAGCTCAGAAGCCTCCTCAAAACCCGGGAGCGTCGCTATCTCATCTGCAGAAACCGGATCGAGCCCCTGGGAAAGGAAAAGCGACTTAAGATACTCCTTAAGTTCACCCCAGTGCTCGTTTATGGATTCTACAACACTTACCTCCTGCCCGTATAGATTGTCCCCGATCTGCTTTATGGTGTGCCCTATCTCTATTCCAAGAGCATCCCCCAGGCTGTGTGCTGGATCTGTGGATATTATCAGGGTCTTATGGCCCTTCTTTGCAAGAAAGGCTGCAGTGGCAGTTGCTATGGATGTTTTACCAACACCGCCTTTGCCGGTATATAACAAAATTCTAGGTTGCATTAAAATCACACTTCATTCAAATATCTCTATCCTCTCGATGACTATTAAGGCTAGCTCCATCAGGAGATCTATATCTGGAGATTTCTTTGCGTTCTTCAGATAACCCATCGCTGATTCTATGAACTTCTTGGCAACGGAAAACGAATAGTCGATCGATCCGCTTCTCAGGAAAATTTCCTTTAGCCTCTTCTTGTCTATCTCTTCCTTATTGTTCAGCATGTTAAGTATAGTAGTCCGATCATCTTCTCTGGAATTTTTCAGGGCGTATATTATTGGAAGGGTGAGCGCATCGTGTTTTATGTCCACAAAGGTCGGTTTTCCGGTATATTTATCGTCACCCGTTATGTCAAGGATATCGTCCGTAACCTGGAAGGCCATACCCAGGTTAAATGCAAATCTTGAAAGCGATTCTACAGTATCTTCTTCCGCGCCTGCAGCAACCGTAGCTCCCAGGGCGCATGCTTCGAAGAAATGTGCGGTCTTATCCTCTATGATCTTGTAATATGTTTCTTCCGTAATATTGAGGTTTTTAAGATTCATGGCCTCAAGAATCTGGCCTTCTGCAAGGCGGCTGGAAGCGTCTGCCATTATCTTGGATACTTTTGGGCCGTATCTGGAGCCGAGTTCATATGCCTTCGCAAAAAGGTAATCTCCAACCACGTTTTAAAAGAGAAAATTATAATATTAACGCGCTAAGGTTATCTCTATTGAAGAGACATTAGAATCTCCACGATCACCGTGCAGTACTTCTGTATCAAGCTTGATCTCCTCGTACTTGGCGTCTTGAATAAACTTGTGCTTTGTAATCTCTGCAACATCGACAGCTTTACTGATCGTTTTACCACGCGCTTTAATGACTATCTTGCTGGCACTGTTGTTAAATTGTGTAACTACGGCAAGAACATAGTTCATTGTTGGTTTTTTTCCGATAAAAATTGTGTTCTCCTCTGCCATTCAAATCACTGTAACTTCTACATTTCAGTTTGATATATAATTATATCGCAGCCTTTTCATTGATTTTTTCTTTAAATTGATCCATTAATCCATTTTCATATAGGTGTGTAAAACCTTTTATTATAATCTTTTGAAAGTATAAAAACAAATTTAAAATTTAAATTAAAATATAAATATATTTTTTAAAATGCTTATATCACTGTACTGGCGTGGATCCGATTTTATCCTTGACCTCCCTGTGTCTATTTATGTATATTTTTAGAAAGACACCCAGAACAATCATAAAGACAACTGCTGTTATTATAGATATATCCTCTGGATACGTTATAGGGAAGAAACTGTAGTATATCCCTATTATCAGGAATACAAATGAAACCGCAGGGAATATTGCGTGCTTTGAGATTGCAAATTCCTTTACTTTCTTATATTCCAGCGGAAGAGAGAGATCAGTCATCATATGGCCTATAAACAGCGCAACGGCGGAAGCAGTTACAAGGTACAGAAAACCGTTAAATGGCCCGAATATCAGACCGGCCGCAAGTGAAATCAGTATTCCTATCACCGCCAGAAAGAGTAGCGCTATATGTGGCGTCTTGAACTTTTTGTGTACGCCGAAGAAATATTTTGGCGCTATTCCGTCCCTTGACATTGCGAAGAGCATCCTTCCGGAGCTGTTAAGCGGTGCCAGTGATCCAGTATAAAGGCTGTTTATTACGAATACCATCATAACTATTGCCATAGGCAGCCCTATGTATCTTTCTGCCAGAATTATCCCCGGAACTCCCTGCCCTGTCCCGGCGCCGGTTTCCGCAAATGTAAGCATATTGTTTATCCCCCATCCTACTGTAAGGGCATATGATGTTAGTACGAATACGACTCCCGTAATCAGAAAACTTATCAACAGGGCGTTTCTTATATTTTTCTTGGGCTGTTTTGCTTCCTCTCCAAGGGAAACAACTGCCGATGATCCGGACATTGAGAATATTGCGAGTATCATACCAACGAAAACTGGACCGAAACCATGGGCGAGACTTGGAGTGAAGGGTGCCCATGTATTGCTCGAGCCTTTAATAAAAATTATGACAAGGGAAAGTATAACCATGAGCGCAATCTGAATCACCGATGAAACAAGGCTGTAACGTGTCGAACCCTGAATGCCGAGATAAGCGGGG
>JABEBX010000590.1_pt1 | contig 15910 bp, 12 predicted proteins | sample 7245971 | NCBI WGS metagenome assembly JABEBX01 (sample SAMN14506365, study PRJNA622280) | hot springs metagenome | biome: hot spring [ENVO:00000051]|acidic hot spring [ENVO:00002120]; feature: spring [ENVO:00000027]|sediment [ENVO:00002007]; material: sediment environment [ENVO:01001048]... | reverse complement strand
GAATACGGCTAGACTTTTCGGCATGTACATTCAGGAAACCATCAACAGTCTGCGGCTCGATCTGCTGGAAAAGTATCTACGAGAGAATGGACAGAGCCCCGACCGCCTGGATGGGCGCGTCGATCACCTTTCCACCCGCATGGACCACTTGGCGGAGCGCATGGAAGATGGCTTTGCTCGTCTGGATGCGCGGATTGACGCCTTGGGGTCCGGCATCAATGCCCGACTGGATGGCCTTACTTCCGCCGTTCTGAATATGCGGCAACCAACCTATCCCGACGCCGTACTTACCCGCCTGGAAAAGCTGGAGCGGGAAATAGAGAGCCTGCGCAAGCAGCCTTAACGTAGCCGCGCGTATTCCCATCCAGCTTGACCAATGCCAAAGGTCGCCTGTAACGCCGGTGTAAGCTTGCTTTCCTGGCGCAGGGGGATGGGTAGAAAATCTCCAATCCAAAGGGCACAATCACAAGCCATGACGACGATCAACGACATTCTCTCGCAGTATGAGTCCATTGCCCGCGACGATCTCCACAAGGGACACCTCTTCGAGCGGATGATCCGCCAATACCTGTTGATCGACCCACAGTATGCGGCAGATCTGGAAAATATCTGGCTATACTCCGATTGGCCCGACCGACCACCGCATTGGCCGGCTGACAACACGGGGATTGACCTCATCGCCAAAACCAGAAGCCAGGACTTTTGGGCCATTCAGTGCAAGTTCTACGACCCAGACGCGACCATCAATAAAGATCACATCACCAGCTTTACCAACGATTCCAGCAAGATCTTCAAGGCAGACGGAAAGGAACAGACGTTTGCTTTCCGCATGTTTGTGTCCACAACGTCCCGATTGGGAAAACAGGCGGACAACGCCATCCAGGATCTGCCTAGCTTCGGAGTGCTGTATCTGAAGGATCTGGAATCCGCACCAGTAGACTGGTCGCAGTTTGTCATTGGTCGCCCGGAAGATACCTTACGGCTACAGGCGAAGAAGCGCCTCCGGGACCATCAGGAAGATGCCATTCAAGCCTGCACGGCTGGTTTTTCCGACCATGACCGGGGCAAGCTCATCATGGCCTGCGGGACCGGCAAGACCTTTACGGCGCTGAAACTGGCGGAGCGTCTAGTTGGTGCCAGCGGATCCACCCTATTTCTAGCCCCCTCGATCACTCTGCTTTCACAGACTTTGCGGGAATGGAGCGCGGAGGCGGAAACCCCCTTCGACGCCTTTGTCGTTTGTTCCGACACCAAGGTAGGGCGGGAAGAGGAAGATATCCGCACTGCTGATCTCGCCTACCCTGCCACCACCGACGCCCGCCGACTGGCCCAGGCGTTGCAAAGAAAAATAGGAGATCGCCGACAGGTCGTATTCTCCACTTACCAGTCCATTCAGGTGGTCATTGACGCTCTGCGATCTGGACACCTGCCTGATTTTGACCTGGTGATCTGTGACGAAGCGCACCGCACCACGGGCTTGACACTGCCAGGAGAAGATCCATCGGATTTCGTCAAGGTCCATGAGAGCCATATCCTGCGCGCCAAAAAACGGTTGTATATGACCGCGACACCCCGCATCTATGCCGACGCCAGCAAGACCAAGGCCGGAGAGAAAAGCGCCGTCCTGTATTCCATGGATGACGAGGGGACCTTCGGGACCGAGTTTTACCGCCTGAGTTTCGGCCAATCTGTCAGCCAGGACCTTCTGGCCGAATATAAGGTGCTCATCGTCGCCGTGGACGAAGACCGCATGGCTAACGTCGCCAACAGCTTCAATAAGGCATATAAGATCGACGACAAAAAAGCCGTGGATATTGGGTTCGCCACCAGGATCATCGGTAGCTGGAAAGGGCTGTCAAAGCAGGGACTCAAGGTGATCGATGAGGAATCGGTTTCCGATTTGGCGGAAGACACCGCGCCCATGCGCCGGGCCGTAGCATTCTCCAAGTCCATAAAAGCGTCCCAGCAGGCAACGGAAGTATTTGCCGATCTTGTCAATTTGTATACGCACGAGCACGAGCACGGCGGCGGCGGCATGGTGAACGCGACGCTGCACCATGTCGATGGCGCCATGAACATGGCTCTGCGCAAGCAAAATCTAGATTGGCTGAAGAGCGATACCGACGGAACAGAGTGTCGGATTCTCTCCAACGCCCGTTGTCTGTCCGAAGGGGTGGATGTGCCAGCCCTGGACGCCGTGATCTTTTTCGACACGAGGGAATCCATCGTAGATATCGTCCAATCCGTAGGGCGGGTCATGCGCAAGGCACCGGGCAAACAATACGGCTATATCATCCTGCCGGTAGCCATACCCATGTCCAAACTCAAGGACTACAACAGCTATATCGAATCCGACGCCCAGTTTAAGGGGATCTGGAAAGTCATTAAGGCATTGCGCGCTCACGACGAACGTCTGGTGGACGAGGCGGAGTTCCGCCGCAGGGTCAACGTCATCGGCGGAGGGGAACGTACCGGAGACGGGGACGGATCGGGCGGCGAACAAGTCTTAATCGACTTCCCCATGGTGCCCGTGGACGATATTCAGCAGGCCGTATATGCCGCCATTCCCAAGAAACTGGGAGACCGTGAATATTGGAGCGAATGGGCGCGGGACGTCGCGAGAATCGCCGACAGACTTACTAACCGCATCCGCGAACTCATCACCCGTCGCCAGGGGCAGTCCGCATTCAATGCCTATCTCAAGGGTCTGCGCAAGAATATCAACGCAGGCATCAGTGAGGATGAGGCCATTGAAATGCTCACCCAGCATGTCATTACCCGCCCGGTTTTCGAGGCGCTGTTCGAGGGCTATGCCTTTTCCCGCGAGAACCCGGTAGCGGTCTCCATGCAGCGGATTATCGAGGTGCTGGACGAACACGAGGTCAATTCCGAAGTGGAGGGGCTGGAGAAGTTCTACGCCAATGTGCGCGAGCGGGTGTCACTGGCAAAGAGCGACAAGTCCCGTCAAGAAATCATCAAAAACCTCTACGACACCTTTTTCAATAACGCATTCCCGCGCATGGCCGAGCGGCTGGGCATTGTCTACACGCCGGTCGAGGTCGTCGACTTCATCGTGCATAGCGTGGACACAGTGTTGAGGAAGCACTTCGGGCAAAGCGTAGGATCCGACGGTGTGCAGATCATCGATCCATTTACCGGGACCGGGACTTTCCTGGTCCGGCTGCTCCAATCGGAGCTTATCAGTGATGAGGATCTCCAGCGCAAGTTCTCCAACGAGATCCATGCCAACGAGATCGTCCTGCTGGCCTACTACATTGCTGCCATCAACATAGAGAGCGCCTATCATGCCCGCAAAGGCGAATATCACCCCTTTGACGGCATTGTGTTGACTGATACCTTCCAGATGTATGAGGCTGAACAGGGGGATCTAGAAAACGGGTTCTCGAAGGAGAACGCCCAGCGTGTCGAGCAACAGAAGCGACAACCCATCCGGGTGGTGATGAGTAATCCGCCGTACTCGGCACAGCAGGACAGTCAGAACGACAACAATCAGAATCTCGCCTATCCCAAGCTCGACGAACATATACGTAAGTCGTATGCGGCGCAGTCAAGCGCAAGTAATGTCAAGAACCTTTATGACTCTTACATCCGCGCCATTCGCTGGGCGTCGGACCGCATCGGCAATCAGGGCGTGGTGGCATTCGTCACCAACGGTTCGTTCATTGACGCCAACAACATGGATGGTCTGCGCAAGTGCCTGACCGGCGAGTACAGCCACTTGTATGTGTTCAATCTGCGGGGAAATCAGCGCACATCGGGCGAGCTGTCGCGCAAGGAGGGCGGAAAGATTTTTGGATCAGGCTCGCGCACCCCAGTCGCCATTACTGTGATGGTCAAAGACCCAGCCCATGTGGGGCCGTGCGATCTGCGGTACCACGACATTGGTGACTACCTCACACGCGAAGAAAAACTAGCCATAGTCGAGCGATTCAGTTCCATTGACGCAGTGCCGTGGCAAACGCTAGTGCCCAATGCTGAGGGGGACTGGATCGACCAGCGCAACCCAGAATTCGAGGGATTCATTCCACTCGGGAACAAGGAATCCATGGTCGGGAATGTTATGTTCGCCATATACTCTCTAGGAGTAGGAACGAATCGCGATGCATGGGCATACAACATGAGCCATCATGCGCTTGAAGAAAATATGCTGCGAACAATTGACGTTTACAACTCCGAGGTGGATCGCTATCAATCTGTTTGGTCGCTGATGAGGAAGGAACAGCGGCCCCCCATAGAGGATTTCGTTGAAAGAGACCCGCGCAAGATCAGTTGGTCAAGCAGCTTGCTGCCAGAAGTAGCCCGTGGCCACAGTGTCACGTTTGACTCTGCGCGGATCGTGATATCCATGTATCGGCCTTTCGACAAAGAATGGCTATATTTCGACAGCACTATGAACCATCGCGTGGGTAAGTGGCCCCGGCTGTTCCCTACCCCCCAACACCGCAATGTGGTGATATCGGCAACGGGAATCGGAGCAACGAAGGCGTTTTCAACGCTAGTCAGTTCGACGCTTCCCGATTTGGAGATGATCTCCAAGGGCCAATGCTTCCCCCTCTACTGGTACGAATCCGCCGAAGATGCCGCCATTCGTTCCAATCGTTCCGGCCCAATGAGCCTCTTTGCGGAAGAGGAAGCAGAAGCCCAGGCCGATGTGTACGGCTACATCCGCCACGAGGCAATCACCGATTGGGCGCTCAAGACATTCCGTGAGCGGTACACCGATACCACCATCACGAAAGAGGACATTTTCTGGTACGTCTATGGCCTGCTGCACTCCCCGGAGTATCGGGAGCGGTTTGCTTCTGACCTCAAGAAGATGCTGCCCCGTATCCCTTTTGCGCCTGACTTCCGGGCATTCAGCGAGGCCGGGCGACGGCTGGGCGAATTGCACCTGGACTATGAAACGGTCGAGCCTTGGCCGCTGGAGGAGATTTGGGCCAAGGGGAAGCAAGGAGACTACCGCGTCGAGAAGATCCGTTTTGCGGCCAAGAAGGAGAAGAATGACGAGGGTCGGACGGTCCAGAAGAAGGATCGCATAGCCTACAACCATGCTCTGACCCTGGCCGGCATCCCGGATGAGGCCTACGAGTATGTGGTCAACGGCAAGTCGGCTATCGAGTGGGTAATGGAACGGTACTCGGTACGGGTGGACAAGGACAGCGGCATCGTCAATGATCCGAATGCATGGTGTGAGGAACATAACGATCCAGCCTACATTGTGGGCCTGCTGAAGCGGATCGTTAGGGTTGGCGTGGAGACCGTGCGGATCGCCAAAGAGATTGGTGAATTGCCGATCCAGTAAAAAAATAAGACGGCCAAAGAATCCTGACGCCAGGCCGTGTAAGGTTACTGAATTCAATTCGTCAGGTTCTTGAGGATAATGAGTTGGTCGCGGATCCCGGCATGGCAACTGAAATTATTGATACAATGAGCAAGCTTGGTTCATTCTGCGGACTATTATCGTTGCCGTATCTTGTTTTTCAAAATTTGCGAAGACGCCCAAAATTCATCTTTGATTTCTATGGGAGCAGCGGCAAGCACGCCCAGCGTCACGAGTCGCATCAGTACAGGTTTGAGGTTGATGGAATGTTAAAGAATCAGAGCCTAGATCCGAACGCTATCGTAAGAATTTATCTTGTAGCTTGGGCCAACAAAAACAAGACTGCATACCTACGCTATGGCTTCGGTGGTCTTACCGTGTACGACTCCGATTCGAAACAGCCAGTTCCGCTGCCTCTTCACTTTGAGGCAAGAGAGGCGAAGGGTATTCAGGTGGTATTTGAAATCCCTGTGGTCGGAACGGCGGACGAAAAAATCCTGTCCGAGCATGAGCCCGTGATTCCCGGGTCAAGCGTATTGCGTCAAAAGAATGAATACGAGCTATGCTTTGAGGATGTCAATGGAAATTTATTCGATGCAACCGGTTCGCAAATCAATAGGGCAGTGGCGGCGCTTTATTGGACACTCCCAAACACAACCTGCCAACTTCAAGATGGGCACGTATGGCCGTTTATTAAGCACTTCGCACAGATCCTGCGTGCAAGGATGAAATTCAGAGCCCGCCTCGTAGCGCAAGCACTTGGGTTATGGCGGTAATATCAAGTTTCTGCGACGGTCTCGGATAGTAGAACCTACTTGTTATGTATGGAGCAATATCTTGTTTATTGCCTCTCGGTATGCGGGAACATATTTATTATATGCTGATGATTTAATCGATAATGCTGACCAATACTCACTTTCCAGAGGCAGACATGAAATTGGGGCCGTTGATAGCTCTTCTTTGAAGCTCGTATATACATCTTCCAGCCGATCGTACAAGTTGTAAATCTCAAGTAGCCTACTTACCTCAGTGTCAGCGTACAATGAACCAATATCATTCTTATATGCACTCCAGGCGTACCTTGACAACGTGGGCATGTGAGCACTCATAAGAGCAATTCCAAGAGCGTCACTTTCATATTCTTCGCTCTTTGCCATGCTGGTGGCGTTAGCTTCCACCTGGCCCCAATAGATACGTAGGCCTTCCCTATTGGCTTCAATCTCTAATGCCAGAATCCGATCTGCAGCATTCTTCAGTCGGCCTTGTTTCCTTTTTTCTTTGATCCGATCGTAGACTATCGTAAGAAAAAAACCAAAAGCTACTCCGACAAGTGGGACGATCGCGTTTTGTAATGCGGATATATTGCCATGAGAGCCTGCAGGCATAGGATCAAAGCAGATTATGCGGGAGTAAAGCAGGTCGAGAGAGAACGCCGTGCCAGAGTGAGAGCGTTGTTCCGCTTACCTTTGAGGAGAAATTGTTCATCTGAAAATTCAACCTTCCTGTCTCTTTGCTTCTATTGCCTTCCCGACAAAGCTACCACGGTCAAGTGACGCTGGGAAGGTTTCTGATGGGTAGCTATAAATACACATAGGGACCCATCAGAAACCCCAGGACCAGACAAATTGCAAGGCTTGCGGGGTCACGACCTGCCAACGGCAAAGGTGGCCATTGGGCATGTTTACCAGGAAGATAGGCCAAAAGCGAACGAAACCACCGGCTCGAGGGGGGTAACAACGGGCAACGCCGAGGGGAAAGCGATAGGATTCGGCGGCGGGCAAAAATGCCCCCGCCCCGGCGAGCGGGGCAATGTATTCAGAGAGGGCTTCTACCGGAAGATTGGGATTGGGTCGTCAGTATCATCTTCGCCGGGGACGTATTCTGCTGGCCGGACCATTGCCCCTAGCAAAATCCGCGCGGCATCCCTGTTCGGACCAGATGGGAGCAGGTCAACGCGCTCTGCCGCCAGGTCGAGAGGGTCGACCCCCTGGTGATGGGAAGACCGAACAAGGCGATCAAGAGCTGCCCAGATCCGGTCAGGATTGAGCGTGCGGTTGACCGCATTGCGCAGCGCTTCATATTCTTTGGCATTGCGCCCCGTCGTGGACATCCACCGTGCTAGGTACGGGGCCCGAGAAGAGATCCACTCTTGTATACCAGCCGGGTAACCCCCGATGATCTCCCGGATCTTGGCCTCGGTGACCTTTTCACCGGCAGAGATCAACTGAGCAGCCGCAGCATCCATCCGAGTGAAGTTGCCTTGGCGAACTTCCGACTGGGAATCAAGGTATTGCGCCCTGTCCTGACCAACGGGCGAATCGAAATACCCAAAAACGTCCACGCCATAGTCGCCGATCCCGGAAAGTGGAAGCCCTCCAAAGGCATGCACATCAACATGATTGGCGAGGTTCATTCCTCGAGCGCGGCCTTGGGCTTGGACCGCCTCGGCTGTAGACCGACTCAGAACAAGCCGCCGCAGTCCCCCATGGACCGGGAGCGGCATACGAGACTGGACCTCGTGGCCAGTCTCTGTAACCCATGCCCCATCCTCTTTTTGAATGTCCCCGCCGGGTAGAATGGGCCATGCTGCCGGATCAACGCCGCATGATAGGGCTGCGACCCTCGCCACTTGATATTCTTGCTTCCAAAGGTTGACCCCAGATCTTGAGTCCAGTTCTGGGACATAAAAACCACCAAGGATTACCAAATGGTTACCTGCCCAGCGGTTTTGAGCACGCTGGTGCAGACCCCACCAGCCAGCTTGGACTCCGTGGGTCAAACCATCCTCAAACAGAAGGTCAAATGCCCTTTTGTGCATCAAAAATGCTACACATTTAATTCCATACTTTGAAATAAAATGATCGATTATTTGGCGGTAGCGCGCTATCTCTTTGTTAACTTTCTCTTTTCCGCCCTTGCGCGTCTCGTCTAATGCGCCAAGGCCGAAAAACTTTGACGGGTACCGATGGATATTGATTTTTTGTTCAGCAATTGCGTTTACAACGATTCCATCATTGGCGGAAACAATATCCTGAAGAACAATGTCTGGAGTGGCATCGAAAAATACGGTAGGCAGACCTTGCTTTATCCGTTGAAAAATTGGATTTGATGCTGCAACAATTATCTTCCCGCAGTCTACGTAACCGCCGCCATAATGCAGAGTTTCGGCAATTGCAAAGGCCGCCCGCAGGGGAGAAACGCGAATCGACGCGCCTTCCCATTCCAATTTTTCCCATCCAGCAACAACGGTGGAATCGTCCGTGCCGAAATCCTCTTGAGCCAAGAGATCGCTAGCCATGCGTAGTATTTCATCGCTCAGATCGAGGTTCCCGGTCTGTCCGACAAGCCCCGCCATTTTTTGGGCCAACAGAGAGAACAAATCGTCGATTTTTTTGCGGCGGGCCAGGTCGGCGGCCTGTAGTTCGGAAAGTTCACCATAGCGGGATTCATATTCTTTGATGCTCTGGATCGTCTTTTGGTTCTGCCTCGCCCAGAGGTCCAGATCTTCAAGGCCAATTGAAATAGTTTTTCCTACTGGGAACCCCTCGTCGCAGATGAACAATGCGTCTTTGGCTAGATTTGGAGAATATGAGCCCGAGACCATAACGACGAACTGGGTATTTTTTGCGTCTTCTGCATGATCTAGATAGGAGCAAGGGGCAGGATTCGATTTTAAACCCATTGATTCCAATTGAATGTTAAGGTTATAGAGTTTGCCCTCTAGTTCTTCTGCTCGCTCAGAATCATCACAGTCGATCAGTTCTGCCTCCGTGTCCCGGATCGCACGAGCAATGCCATTTGGGCAAAACCGGCAAACCTCGGGCCCAGACAAATGATTTTTGTTGGAAGTTTCTTCGATATAATTTTCCCATTGCAGGCAAACCGCATCGTCAAAATATTTTGATGCGGCCTGCGTTGCATTCTTTTTTTCTATTGACTTTTCAGGGTGCCGGCCCCAGAGGTGAAACCATCCCGCACGCTCGAATTCGAGAGCCTGATCGTGGTTTTGTACTTGAACCACAACGGGAATGTCAGCTTGCAACAGCTTGATATCGTGGATAACCTGCCTGATCTCGCGGGTTGTTTTACCGCTACCCATCGTCGATTTGATCAATCTCGGTTGGTAGTTGCCACGCTCCGATTTGGGCTTCTGATAGAATGAAATAGTCGCCAATTTCGCATCATTAAAGGCGTTGCGAATCGTCTGCCTGGCCTCGTCCGGGGTGACGCACAGGGCGATCTCTGCCGGTTTTTGTGCCGGGCGCCACGGCCTGAATGCGACGGCAGGATTTGGAAGGTATTGGCGAATCTCGCCCCATCCCTCAGACGCCATGCTCCCCAAAAAATGGGGAAGGATGCCGATGCCTTGGGTTGGGTAATCATTCCAGTCTGACCCCTTGTCTCCCTGGTCAGGGCCGCCATTTTCGTGTGCTGCGGGTAGTGCAATCTTGGCATCAATGCCCGCACCGGAAAGCAACGCATAAGATTTTGCAGCCGCTTTTTGTCCGACCCCTGATACATCACGGTCGGCGGCGATCACCACGACTGGCGCGGCAGCCACGACTGCAGGATCCAGCTTCGCTGCGTCAGCGGCCCAACGACTAGCCAAATCGACCATCCCTGCAGCAGAGTAGGAGCAGACCAACGGAATGCCGACTTCTTGAGCGATCGATGCGGCGTTAAGGAAACTTTCCGCCAGCCCGACAATCTCCTTTTCAGGGGAATTAGGCAATGCGACACGGCAGGGGACCCCGAAGGGAGGATTTACGCGGAAAGAAGCGCCTTTAGAGATACCAAGGAATTTTCGGTCCAGCTTTTTGCCCTCAGTGCTTATCCACGTCCGTTCAACCCCTGTTACAAGTCCACCGGACAGCATGGGGGTCAGCATGATGGCTGCTGCATAGTTGTCACCTGCCTTGGGCAGGGCGATGCGGACCTGGCGCATCCAGTGGACGAGGTGCCCATCGCCGAGCCGCGCGGCAAGATATGCTGAGGTCGCAGTTTTTGCGGATTCTAGTCTGCGCCGCCGGATCCCCTTTTGCCCTGCAGAAAGCCCCGAATCCCAGCCGAGAGGGAGCACGGTGCCTGAAAGATCAAACCCAGAATTCCAAAGATACTGCGCGTTGGCGATTCGCTGCGCTTCCTGAGCCATATCCGGGGAATAACGGATTGGCCTGGGCAGGTCTACCGCATCATCGATGTGGAGTAACCGGGCCAGGTCCTGCCACGAGCCAGCTTCACCTGTGGCAAAGTCATGCCAGCCGCCGCTTTCGATATTAACCGAGACGTTCAGTCCGTCACCACCGCGCCAATCGGCCCGGATGCGAGCCCATTGCCCGCCAGAATGCTGAACATTGGTGACGGTCCGTAGCGCGTCGAGAACATGGTTTGTTTTGATTTTGGGGGAGATCATGCAGCACCCCCTTTCCCCTGCCCAGCAATACGCGGACGGCCACGAGGGCGGGGGGCTTCAGGTGCTGGAGTGGTGGTGCCAGCAAGAATCTGCTGGACTTGCGCTAATGTAAAGCGAGGTCCGGCGATGGTCTGGATTGGGTGCGGTAGTGCTCCGGCGCAAACTTTGTTGCGCAGGGTTTTGACTGAGCAGTCAATGAGTTGGGAGAGGGAACCGTAAGAGAATAGCTGCTGTGGTCGCTCCGGGTCTGGGTCGGAGCCGCCGCCATCGCCATCATCAGACCCCCCTGATTTCGCAGGCATTGATGCACGGCGGCGGCGGGGGGACGCTTGGCGGCGATGAGCCGCGAGGGAGACATTAAGGCCAATGGATCCCACTTCCCTCAAATTCGAGGGCATGGTGAAATTGTTGAAGAAATTCCGGACCCTCAGTTTTCTGTCGCGGGCAACCTGGCACGGATCCTGTAGGTTAGCCGGCACCCCAATTTTTCGGATGGCAGAAATAAAGCCTACGCTAGACAGGAACTGGATGGCCTTCAATACCCGATCTTTGGAGCCCGAATTATCGTCTGCAGACCACAGCAGCCAACCGATCCAAATCGTGCCAACTCCTGCCATAAAAAGCAGTGAGAAAAGGAGGATGCGAATTGATGCAAAAAGAAAGATTGTGGACAGCATGGATTGGCCCCTATGTTAAACGATGTATGAGCTGCGTTTCGCTCTCCTGTTTGGCTTAAAGCATAAAGCGGTGGCGTCGCCAAATAGGTCACAGGAGAAACCTATTTTCTACCAACCTAACTTCAGGTCGGGTCGGCAGCCATACAAACGACGCCACAGATCTATAATAGCCCTTCCTGAAGGCATGCGCAACCCCCTCCAAACCGATCAATGTGAATAAATGGGTGAAATGGCATGTGGATAACACAGGCACATCCTAAATATCCCGCTCCGTCCCGAACAATCGCAACGTACTGATTAAGCTAGCTTTCCGTTGTTACCGATGCGAGCGGACCCGTCTGCATGGTAGCCCCTCATGCATCATGATCTCCGTTATTTCCTGCCCATGTAAATACAAGAGAATAATCCATAACCAGAGATAGCGATTTCCGATAAGGACGCCGAAAACACCGACCAGGGCGATTGTTTTGGTGGATGAAAATCAATCAGGGCCAAGATTGGAATTGTGCAATAAGAGAGTAAAACCGCCCAATGGGGTGTCGCATTTAGCGACACCCTTCCAGGTCAAAAAATAGATAGTTGGTTGCCGGTTTGCTTTGGTTGTTTCTGTTGCCGCCCCCCTCCACGATGATGGGCAGAGTACTTGGACTGGTCAGCAGTAACCTTGCGCGGAGTAACCCCATGTTGCATAAGGAAAATGTCGTCGCCGCTAGCCAAATCTTCCTGCAATTTTTTGACAATCTGCTGAGCCCGACGAATCGTAACCCGCTGTTTTTTTGCAACAATTTTCGGGTCGAGGCAGGCGGTCATGTCTTCGATGCTAAGGCCGCCGGTAGCGGCCTCTGCCTCTGCTATGCATCCCTCGCGGTCTGCCTTGTAATGAAGTGAGTCCTCAAGGTCTGCCATGAGGTCCCCGCCCAGACGGTCCCACCCGGAGGCCCCCTCTGCATTCGTAGCGTCCCCGCTAAAAATTCCAGAGACTGGGGGAGACTCCTGGCGCCGCAGTGCAGACCATGCGGCAGACGCCGGGTCAGGGTGACCCATCTCCCTCTGGACCCAGATTTCTGAATCTGCGGTCTGTATTGCGTCTTTTTTTGAGTAGCCAAATCCTGTCAGCATATTAACAATTCGCTGCCTGATCATGGATTCGTGAGCTTGGGTAAAGGTGTCCATTGGTGTCTCCTGTGATGTGTGATGTCCGGTGCTCTCACAGGGATTATATTTTTGAGTGAAATCGCCCCTGTCGTGGCGGTGATGTGCTTTGGAATCAACTGGTTATGAAAATATGAAGCCAGGTCAGCGCAATCGGCGTGGAGAAAACGATTGCCGCCGGGCAGAAGGTTGCTGAGTGGGCGGGGGTAAGCGATGGGGGGGGTTATTTGATACCCTCCCCCCGGAAGAAAAGAGAATAAATAAAGCAAGAAACAGCCCTGGAAGCCTTATTTATAAGGGGGCTTGATGATGTGTTGAGATGGTTATGGGTGGGCCTTAGCATGTCGTTGTTGGGCCGTTGTTGGGTCGTTGGGAGCGTGTTGTGTGGGCGTAGGGCTGGCGTTGTAGATGCGTAGGGCTGGTGTTGGGCGGGCGTAGGGGCGGGGTTGAATGGGGGTAGTGTGGTCTGTGTGGATTTTCGGTTGGTCATTGTGGTGGATGGGCTCTAAAAAATGGAGGCCATCCTTGGATGGTGTCCATTTTGTGGACCCCCCCGATGGGATGGGGTAACGAATGGTTACCCCGTCTGGATGGCGTCGCGAAAAGCGACGCCATTGGCAATGAGGGGCGGCACTACTTCCCAGGTCGAGGTCGGGGAGGGACCAAGGCGGGGGACCAGGGAAGCTGCCGGGGTTCTCATGCGCTCCCCGGTCGAGGTCGGGGCGGACCGGCGGCGGGGGAATAGGGAAGCGGCTAGGCGGATGGCGACGGGTGGAAGCCGTTCGCTCCCATGTGCGGACCAGGCACATTCTTGGATAGCCAACAAGGGCCAGAAATGGCACCAGGGCACCCCCCGAAGGACAGAGGTGCCACCCATGTACCCCGCCCATTCTGAACCGCCACACTGGGCCAGAAAGGGCGCAAGGACCCCCCCCAAAAGGCCAGAGGTGCCCCCCATGTACCCCCGCCCTTCTTGGGTGCCTCACAGGAGGGATGTGAGGCGCGGCGCATGAACAAAGTGGCTGGCGGCAGTGAGGTCGCAGCCGTCACAGTGACGGACGGCAACAGCTGACAGGGTGACAGGGTGACGGGGGGGGGGCGAACCCATAAAGTTCTCTTATGGTAAAGGCCGAACCCATCAAAAAACTTTCATGGAGAAAGTGCTTGCATGATTCCTCGGAATCTGTATAATGAGAAACATGGACGGAAGGCGAAGGGCCGGAAGCCAAAAAACAAGGAGCAAGACAATGAATCCAGGTTATTTTGCAACGAAAAAAGAACTGAAGACGATGATCAGCGATGAACTGAAAGGCGCGGGCATCCCCAAGGGGTGGAAGATGTCGCTCTCGGTCCGTGATGAGCGGCGCGTCAACCTCACAATCCAAGCCGCCCCGTTTGATTTGCTAAAGAAAATCAATGAGAAAAACCTGCGCCGATTTCAGCTGACAGGGCGCGGGGAACCAAACCCGGTTAGTTATGCCACTATTAGCCACGTTGCACCGGATGACTTTGAGGGGGAGGCGCTCGACGTTATGAAGAAGATCTCGGCGGCCCTCAATAAGTACAATTATGACCACCCGGATTACCATGATTATAAGTCAAGCTTTAACTATTTGACTGAAATAAATTTAGGGACCAACTTGGTGCCGTTTAAGGTGACGGCAGCAAACGTCACCGCGTAACACCGCCCGCATCTTCACAAGGCGCCCGGCTCATCCCCGGGCGCACTTATCCGGCAGCCGTCACAGTGACGAGCGGCCCAAGGTGGGAACTGTCACAGTGACGATAGGGATCCAGGAACACACCCCGGATACGAGCCCGGCCCATTCTGGGATAGCCAACAAGGGCCAGAAATGGCACCAGGAGGCCAGGAAATGCCACAGGTGCCACCCCCCCCCCATGTACCACCGGCATCCATGCACAACCCCACAAGGGCCAGAAAGGGGCGCGGCGGCGGGCAGCAGGTGGCGCAGCGGCCGGAAATGGGTGCGGGTACTGGCTGGGGTCTATAGGTTTTGATTATGGCAAGGCAGACCCACATCAAAAACTTTCATGAAGAAAGTGCTTGCATGATTCCTCGGAATCTGTATAATGAGAAACATGGACGGAAGGCATGGCGCCCGAAGCCTGGCAGAAAAGGGGCAAAAGATGAAGACGACAAAAGGAATTTTTTCGAGCAAGGAACTGAAGGCCATGATAAGCGAGAGCCTGAAAATGGCGGGGATCCCGAAAGAATGGAAAACGGCCTTGAGCGTCCGAAAGGCCGGAGATGTTGAGCTTGTGATAAAGTCGGCCCCCGTGGATCTGTTAGCGAAGATAAACGAGAGCAATCTGCGGTTTTTCAATTTGAATGGATATGGAGAAAGCAGGCCATTAAACCATGTAAGCCTGTACCACGTGGAAGATCGCGATTTTGAGGGAGAATCGCAAGAAGTGATGAAGAAAATCATCCTGGCGCTGAACGAGTTTAACTATGATAATTCTGACATCCAGTTTGATTATTTCGATCGTGGGTACTCTGCCTGTATTTCCATAGGGACCAGCGACCGGCCGTTTGTTGTGCAATGAAGGAAAACGCGGGGAGAAATCCCCGCACACGTCACCATGAAGAAAAGGAAAAGCAATGACAACGGAAAAGGAGAAACGCCTGCAGCAAGTTAGAGAGGCAAAACGCACTTACCGAGCAAAAATGCGAGAAAAGGGGCTGCGGGAAATTTCGGTTTGGTGTGACAGAGAGCAGGAGGAAAAAATCAAGGAAATGGTGAAGAACAATCTGGTTTCGTGATGGAAGCATAATCAATCCATATCTACTGACAGAAGGAACGCAAAAATGGAAGAAGAAACGATCTATGTTGCAGTGCATGAGGATCCCTATGACCTGGACTATTCTGTAAACTTATGGAGGGTGCCTTCCCATATTGAAAAGATGGAGGGGGTGCGGCTTTATGAGTGGAAGGGTGGTGGCGTTTTGCGCTGCGAGCATATAGCCGGGGAGCTGGTGAATCGATTCGAAAACCGCGAGGATGCTTTAGAATTTGCTGCGAAGTTCTCTGCTGAAAATGGGTATGTGTACTTAGCCGGTAAGCCCATGCCGGAAGAGGTGTGCAACTGTGAGATGTGTAGGTAGTTTTTGGCCGTTTTGTGGTTGATGAATCAAAAAAAAACGGGGTCCCATCCGGATCCCGCTTTCCGTTTTTTGCCGAGCGCCTTATCCACAAACTCCACCGCCTTGTGGACGGATCCCAGCCAAAAAATGGCAGGGAGCAGCCACGCCAGGGCGCGGCTTTCCGACCACAACCCAGCCTGCCGCCGGGGCCTGGTTGGCCC
>JABEBX010019854.1_pt1 | contig 15912 bp, 10 predicted proteins | sample 7245971 | NCBI WGS metagenome assembly JABEBX01 (sample SAMN14506365, study PRJNA622280) | hot springs metagenome | biome: hot spring [ENVO:00000051]|acidic hot spring [ENVO:00002120]; feature: spring [ENVO:00000027]|sediment [ENVO:00002007]; material: sediment environment [ENVO:01001048]... | reverse complement strand
TGAAGGCGGGCTGGTCTATGCCATTGTGCCCGTAAAGGAAAAACAATTGGCTGGAATATGCTTTGGCGGTCACGACTTGCAGACCCTTTATGTGTCAACGGGAACGGAGATCTACGCTCGCAAGGTGCAGGCTGTGGGTGTATTGCAGCAGACGATCGCGATTTGCAGCATGCTGCTAAACCCAGGTTTTGAATCACCGTCTAGCAACGGCAAGGCGGATCAGGGGCCGGCAAATTGGGAGTACTTCGGGAACGGACCCAAGAACAAGTCTTCCATCCATGTAACCAAACAGGCCGCTCACTCGGGCACCCAATCGCTGAAGTTTACCGCCTCGACGGCCAATGTCTTTGAAGGTTATTGGCAGGGCCTCAATGCTCCGTACACCACCGCCGAAACTGTGACCTTTTCCGCCTATTTCAAGGCCGATCCCAACTCGCCTTTGACGGGCGCCGCCCAAGCTCAAATCGGTGTCGAATTCCATTTGTCTGACGGCAAATACCTCAATCAAAAGTATTTGACGATTCAGCCCTCGGAGCTTTCCACCACCCATTGGAAGAAATTTACCGTCACCGTCTCGCCGCTGAAGGATATCACCGGCGGCAGCATCCACTTCGTCTTATGCATGTCCACCGGAGCTTCTCCGGGAGGGGCGTTTTATGTAGATGACGCCGCGGCTAAAGTTTCGGGTTAATCAAACTGCATGCGATGGCGAACCGGCCGTCCAGGAGATCATGGCCATCGTGGCTGCATGCGGCATTATCTTGCTTCTTTGCGTATGTTGCTGCTGATCAGACAGGATTCCGTTTCCCCATGGAATGTCACAACATCCTGTATATCCAGAACCTCTCCATGCACCCGCGCCTATCTGTGGATCAATTTCAACTTTGCCAACATATCTCTTGTAGCTCATCATGATTTTACTTCAATTTACCCTCCACCACCGGTGCGCCGGCTTCAAAAGTGAAGCGTCCGTGGCGGTCGGCGTCGATGCGGACGGAGCTGCCTTCCGGGAATTCTCCATTGAGAAGTTTTTCCGCCAATGGGTTTTCAATCCGCTGTTGAATCAACCGCTTGAGCGGACGTGCGCCGTAGGTTGCATCATACCCCTGCTCGCCAAGTTCATGCCGGGCCTTGTCACTGACCACCAGTGAGTGCCCGCGCTCCGCCAGCCGCCGCTCCAGGTGTTGCAGTTGTATGCCGACAATCGCGGCCAACTGTTCTTTTTGCAGGGTGTGGAACACGACCACTTCATCCACGCGGTTGAGGAATTCCGGACGGAAATGCTGCCGGAGCACTTCGCGCACACCGGCTTCAATTTCCCAATCGCCCCCTTTCTTGCTGGTGATTTCCTGAATCAATTGCGATCCAAGATTGCTGGTCATGACAATGAGCGTATTTTTGAAGTCCACCGTGCGGCCCTGTCCGTCGGTCAGGCGGCCATCATCAAGCACCTGCAGGAGCACATTGAACACATCGCGATGGGCTTTTTCAATTTCATCAAACAAAATCACACTGTAGGGCCGGCGGCGCACGGCCTCGGTCAATACACCGCCCTCTTCATAACCCACATATCCCGGTGGAGCGCCGATCAGCCGGGCCACGCTGTGCTGCTCCATGAACTCGGACATATCAATGCGGATCATGGATTCTTCAGTATCAAACAGAAATTCCGCCAGCGCCTTGCACAGTTCCGTTTTGCCCACGCCGGTGGGGCCAAGGAACATGAAGCTGCCAATGGGCCGGCGCGGATCACCCAATCCCGCCCGGCTGCGCCGCACCGCATTGCTGACCGCCCGTACCGCCTCATCCTGTCCGATGACCCGCCGGCGCAGAAATTCTTCCATGCGCTGCAAACGCTGTTTATCGCCTTCGAGCATTTTAGAAACGGGGATGCCTGTCCATTTGGCGACAACATGGGCGATTTCCTCCGGTGTGACTTCTTCCCGCACCATGGATTGGCCCGATTTGAGAATTTCATCCAGTTGCTTTTGCCGGGCCTGCAAATCCGATTCCAGTTGCCGCAACGCGCCATAGCGCAGACGGGCGGCTTCCTCGAGTTTTCCCTGGCGCTGGGCTTCTTCAAGCTGTGTCTGGGTCTGCTGGATTTTTTCCCTGATGGCTTTGATGCCCCGCAGTACGCCGGATTCCCGTTCCCACTTGGCGGTGAGTTCCGAGTTTTTTTCATTAAGATCAGCCAGAATCTTCTGATTTTTTTCCAACTGCTGACGCGACGCCTCATCTTTTTCTTTTTTCAGCGCCTCGCGTTCCACTTCCAACTGCATAATCCGTCGGCGCACATCATCCAGGGCCGCGGGCATGGAATCATTTTCAATCCGCAGTCGGCTGGCCGCCTCATCCACCAGATCAATGGCTTTGTCCGGCAGAAAACGTTCGGTGATATAACGCTGACTTAATGTCGCCGCCGCCACCAGAGCGGAATCCTGAATCCGTACGCCATGATGCGTTTCATAGCGTGATTTAAGCCCGCGCAAAATGGTGATCGTATCCTCCACCGATGGCTGCGGAACCAGCACCGGCTGAAAACGCCGCTCCAAGGCCGGGTCTTTCTCAATATATTTACGGAATTCGTCGAGCGTGGTGGCGCCGATGCAGCGCAATTCACCGCGCGCCAGAGCGGGCTTGAGTAAATTAGATGCGTCCATGCTTCCCTCCGCCCGGCCCGCGCCCACCACATTGTGCAATTCATCAATAAACAATATCACGCCCCCCGCGGCCTGCTCCACATCCTTGAGCACCGCTTTCAGGCGGTCTTCAAATTCACCGCGGAACTTCGCCCCGGCAACCAGGGTGCCCATATCCAAGGCGATGAGTTTTTTATTCTTTAGCCCCTCCGGCACATCACCAGCCAGAATGCGCTGCGCCAAACCCTCCACAATGGCGGTTTTGCCCACGCCCGGCTCGCCAATGAGCACGGGGTTATTTTTGGTCCGCCGGCTCAGCACCTGCATGCACCGGCGAATTTCCTCATCGCGCCCAATGACTGGATCCAATTTGCCCTGCCGGGCGGACTCCACAAGATCCCGGCCATATTTTTGTAACGCCTGATATTTATCCTCCGGGTTTTGATCCGTCACGCGCGAATTGCCGCGGATGTCCTTCAATGCGGAAAGAATCGCATTTTTGTTGACTCCCAAAGCGGTCAGAGCTTTTTGGGCGGAAGAATTGGAGGCAATTAATCCCAGCAAGAGATGTTCGGTGGAAAGATATTCATCCTTCAACCGGTCCGCTTCTTTTTGGGCTGCGGCCAGAACTTCACTGACATCGCGGGCCATGCCCAATTGCGCTCCACCGGAGACACTCGGCAGGCGATTGAGTTCTGTCTCCACCACGCCTTCCAATTGCCCGGCATCCACTCCCAGCCGCGCCAAGAGGGGGCGGATGATGCCTTCCCTGTCCGCCAGCAGTGCCCCCAGAATATGCATGGCGGTTACTTCACCATGTTGTTTTTCCGCTGCCATGCTCTGGGCATTGGCCAGCGCCTCCTGGGCCTTGACGGTAAATTTATCCAAGCGCATAAAAACTCCTTCTGGGAAACCTTGTAGGGAGGCCCCGTCAGCGCTTATAACAAACGCCGTACCAGTGATGATATGCCGGAAATGGGGAGGTTTTCACGCATTTTTTTTGGTAACGCCAAAAAGCACTGCCGATATGGCAGGCTGTTGGAGAGTGCTCATGATTGTTTGAGTATGGGGTTCAAAATAACTTCCGTATTCGCGGTGTTTGTATTTGAGAGCACCGGATGAAATTCGGTGGTTGGTTTAGTAATGTGAATCCATCACCGCATTATCATGCAGTGCTCTTTGGATCTCAATGCGCCGCAAGCACCGGATGAAATCCGCGATTTGAGAAACTGTCTTTCGGGGGCATTCATTTTTCCCAGTGACTTAACAACATGGCGCCGCTGTTACGAGCCTGCTGATAGCGCTTCACCGCCACGATCCTGCCCACTTTATAGCTGTGTCCGTAAAATTCTATGCCAGCCGGCACGGTACCATCATACCCTTTGGGTAAGGGATCCAGCGTGACCCAGGTGCGGACGGTTTTTATCAGGCGCGGCGATGAGGGCAATTTCCACAGTTCATGCAGCATCGCCAATTCCACCGTTACACTCGGATCCAAAAGCAGCCGATGCACCAGCCATGCGCGTTGAACACCGTGCAATTTTGGGGCAATGCCGGCGGCACGCAACCGTTGTGCGCGCCGGCGCGACATGGCCATGCGCATAAGTTCCACATCCTGCGTGCGATAGCGGGCCCAATTGAAAATGACTTGACCCCGCGCCGGGGGCAATTGGGCGATGCGATAAATCCACTGCGACATTGCCTCGTTAAAGCTCATGATTTTTCTCAATTCACGTTGCCACGGCATCACGGCCATCACACCAATTAATGTTTTGTATTCTGCGGTGATGGCGGTGTTGGCTTGTTGTGCCGATACATGGCCATTCATCACCGCCGCGATGGCCTGCGATACGGCCCGCATCTTTTTTTGCATTGCCGCCTTGGCGAATTGGGGATCGCTGAAACGGGATGTGCTGTTGAGAGGTCCGCCGACAAGCGGGCCGCCAGATAGGCGAGTGCCGGCGATGGGTGGCTTCGGGGTAGTTGTTTCCTGCACGCCAGGAATTTTTGCCAGTTGCCGGGCGGCGCTGATGCGATCTGCCGGCCAGCGCGAAAACGCCAAATTCATCACCGGCAGGATTTTCTTCTGCACACCCCATGCGAACATGTTAACGCGGGTGGAGCGCGGCATCGTCATCACCGCCGCGGTCCAGCGGCCCACTTGAGTATTGAAGTGCATCACTTGCCGCAATTGCGCGAGCTTGGCCGCATTGGCCCCGGCCGCCGCATCGCTTAACTCTCCCAGTTCCGCCGCTAACACCCTTTCAATAATGGCGGTTCGCGTGACGCGGCCAGTTCCCGGCGGAACCGCATTGGATAACGCATGTTGATATGTAAGCACAGATGAGTCCGGCAGATTGTAGGCCTGCCGCACCTGCGGCCAAAGCCATATCGCCAATGCTATCAGGATCATCGGGATGATGATCATTGCCGCCGCGAGAACCGGCGATTTCTCTTCCTTCATTGGTTTCATTTCCACCCCATTGGTTATAAACGCATACGATTTTAACCAATATCCGCCGGCGGTTGCGGCGGAGGGACGGCGGGGCTGGGCGGCGGCCCGGCCCGCGGCGGTTGATTTGGCCCGCGGCGCGGTGGCTGTTGTTGGGACCGCCGATTGCCGCGGTTGTCATCGTTTCCGCCATGATTGCGTGGTGCCGGCGGAGTACCTGGCTTTCCAGATTCTCGGCGCGGACCGGTGTGCGGCGGTTTGCCGGGCGGACCGCCGACCAGGCGGTTTTGTGGACCTGGAGTTGCAGTATGATGGGGGCCGCGTTGTCCTGCAGCACCGTCTCCCGGCCCGCGGCGCGGAGCTCCTGCGGCGGCTTCATCACCATCGCCGGGGAACTGCATGGCCCGGCCACTGCTATGGATTGGCTTCGGCAGGTCAAAAGCCTCAATGCTTTCCATCGGCACCGCCGCCTGTTTGCCATTATCGTATTGTACCAGTACCAACTGTGTGAGAATCTGGCCTTCCATCACCCAAGCCTCGCCATCCGCGGTGAGGACACGGGTATTTTTCTTCGGCAGGCGTTTACGTAAATCTTCGTAGGTTTCATCTTCATACCGCAGGCAGCACATCAGTCGGCCGCAGCGTCCGCTGATCTTGGCCGGATCAAGTGTCGCTTTTTGCACTTTGGCTGAACGCATGGAAATGGGGGTCAGGACTTTTAAGAACTGCTTGCAGCAGCAATGCTGACCGCACTTTTCATAATCGGCCACCAGCCGGGCTTCATCCCTGGCGCCCACCTGCCGGAAATCAATGCGGGCGTGAAGCTGATGGGCCATATCCCGCACCAGGGAACGGAAATCCACCCGATGCTCACTGGTGAAATAAAAAATGACCTTTTCACCGCCCAGTAGAAATTCCACCTCCACAATCTTCATTGGTACGCGATGCACTTCCACCATGCTTCGCGAGATTTTCAGATATTCGTCCCGCTGGCTGTCCAGCCGCTGCTGCTCCGCCATATCCTGCGGGATCGCCAGCCGCAACACCCTGCCTCTGTCGGTAAATGGAAAATCTTCGCCCCCGGACTGTTCAATGTAATCCAGAAGCCGGTCGCGTGTAATCGATTTGTTGCAGCCGCCATTGCCACAGACCGTGGTGAGCATTTCCGCCATTTCAATCCCCCGGCTTGTGCGCACCACCAAGCGTGAACCGCATCCCACTTTTTCCCGGACATCGCTCTGAAATTCACCAATGAGTTTCAGATATCCATAGCGCACCACCATGGTTTTCGGAGGCGGCGGCTCGGGTGCCACCGGCTCCAAAGGCATAATCTCCAAAGAAATCGGCATGGCTTATCGTCCGATCAAAATGACACAATTGCGGGCAAAATCAATCTGCCTGCACTATTGTAGTCGCCATCCGGCAGGAATAAAACCCAAACTCCCGGATGGCCTGATTTTTAGGGCGTGGCAATTTTTACGGGCAGTCCTGGGAGCGCGGGTGTCCCCACCCGCTATGACCGTTAAAAACGTCTTCGCAATGCGGCTAATTAGCCTCATTTTGCGTGGATTTTGGGGATGCCCGGAAAAATTGCCACGCCCTGATTTTTATCGGAAGCAGGCAAAATGCCGTCCAAAATTTTTTACGCTATACAACTTCCCCCTGTTACCCTTATAATTACATAAAGGTAATCGAGATTGATATATTTGCGAGGAAGCCGATCATGCGGAAAAAACAAATAGCGGTGTGGGCAACTTTGACAGCCATGATGCTTGGTTTGGCTGGATGCAGTTCGATCAGCAGCAAGACGGCGTTGTCCAATCCCCAGAATTATTCTTCCTGGCGTGTGATGAAAGATGAACCGCAGATTTCAACTTTTGCATCGCTTGTGAAATCATCCGGCTTGAAATATGGCCTGAAGACCGCCGGTAATTACACGATTTTTGCCCCCACCAACGCCGCGTTCAAACAATTGCCCAAAGGCACGCTGACTGATTTGACCAAACATAAGAATCGCAATGAACTGCGCAGTTTGCTCTGGTATCATATCGCGCTGACCCAGATCACCGCGGCTAGTTCACCGGATCAGAAAATGGGCAATGGCGGTCCGGATTCGGCTGCCACCATCAGTTCCAATGGCCGGAAAATCCTGACCATCAACAACGCCAAAATCATCGGCGGCCCCATCTTCACGGATAACGGCACGATCTATATGATCAACCGCGTCCTGATGCCCGGCGAGGGAAAATAATTCCGCCGGGTTTCGATAGGTGCGGGCAAGTAGGGGCGCGATAGACCCTTGACCAGGTATCAGCGCCGTGGCTTGGAAGCCCCATCATGGCTTGACCTTTCCGCCATAAAGACCGGCGGATATGGCTGGAATCTCGCAGATGATTAAAGAAATAAAAATATCAAAATTCAGGGGAATTCGGGAAGGCACTGTCAGTGGATTCACGCCACTGAATGTTCTGGTCGGACCAAGATCTGATCGACAGCCTGATTGCCGAAGCATCCGATGATGTGCTGGCAAAATTGACAGTCTTTCAAATGCGGTGTGACGGCGGAAAACTTCGGGTCAACCCTGTTGCCGGTCCCGATGTGAAATTTCAGCGGACGGAACTTGAAGCGGAGCTGCGCTGATGCACCGGCTGATTTTGTGCGAGGGGTACGACGACCGGTCCTTTTTAAGCGGATTGCTCATCCGGCATTGCCAATGCCATGAACCGAGCCATGATCAGCGGTATCCCTCAAAATATGGGAAAGGAGCTTATGTTAACACCCCTCTGGACTGTGAAGCGCATCGATCAGCCGGAATTTTTTGTTGCGTTGTTGCACGTTCGCACGCAACATCGGGAAAAATCCCAGGCCTTCCTAGAAAACAAACGCTTGAAAGGCTGGTTTGCCGGGCCATCGCTCAAGCTTGCCCCGACCCGCCCGGAACTTGTCACTCGCTGGCTGAATTCACGGTAGGACACCCCGCCTCGCTCCGCCCGGCAAGATGCTAAGGAACACGCCTACTCTTATCTTGCCGGTTGGTATGCCACAGACGGGTGCGATTACTTCTTTCGGCATGTCTGGGAGCAGGAGGAAACGCGGAAGTGCCTCATTCAGGAAATGACTGCAACGGGAACGTTGCAACCCTTTGAATCCCTTACAACATAATCGCCGGGTTGCATTGATCCACGTTCCCAGCCAGTTACGGGCCGATGACCCAATTAAATCAGCATGGCCAGGGGATTTTCCAGAATGGCCTTGAGCTTGCTTAAAAATTCCGCCCCCATCGCGCCGTCAATCACGCGATGATCCGCGGACAGGCAAACGGTCATTACCTGGGCTGGCACGACCTGTCCATTTTTAACAATTGGTCGCGCTTCCGTTGAGCCTATCGCCAGTATCGCCGCCTCCGGCGGATTGACAATAGCCTGGAATTCCCGAATGCCGTACATCCCCAAATTGCTGATGGTAATCGTGCCGCCGGTCATCTGATCGGCCTTCAGTTTGCGGGAGCGTGCAAGCTGCGCCAATTGCTTAATTTCTTCCGAAATCTGCCGAATGTTTTTGGTCTGTGCATCACGGAGCACCGGCACCACCAATCCATCCTCCACCGACACCGCAATACCCAGATGCACGGTGCCATGGCGAATAATGGCCGCATCGGAAAAGCTGGCATTCACTCCCGGCACCTGCGACACCGCGCTGGCGACACCACGGGCGATGAAATCGGTCACTGTCAGCTTGGTGGACGCAAGTTGTTCATTGGCGGCTTTACGCAAATCCAGAAGAGCGTCCATGACCACATCAATGGAAACATAAAAATGCGGAACCGTCTGCTTGGCCTGCAAAAGCCGCCGGGCAATGGTTTGCCGCATGTTACTTAACGGTATAACCTTGGCTTCCAGTTTGGCGGCGATGGGTGCGGTGGCCGGCGCAGCGGTCACCGCGACTTTTGCCGTTCCCGGCTGGGCCGTCAGCACGTCACGTTTGATAATGAGGCCACCCGGGCCTGTGCCTTGCAATGCGTTAATGTCAATGCCCTTTTCCGTTGCAATTTTCCGGGCCAGCGGTGAACTGCGGGCCGGACGCGAACCATCCTCCACCTCAACCGCTGCTGCGGGTGCAGGAGCCGGTGCAGGAGCCGGTGCAGGCACGGCTGCTGCCGGAACTGGGGCTGATACTGGCGTTGGGGCCACCGCTGGTTGCGCTGCGGCGGCTGCTGCGCCTGCCGATGCTTTACCGCCGACGGCTTTTGCAATAGCCGCGACATCCTCATCCGGTTTTGCCAATACCACGATCAATCCGCCTACCGGCACTTTATCGCCTTCTTTGGCCACCAGTTTTGCCACCGTCCCGGGTTCAAACGCCTCCAACTCCTGCGTGGCTTTGTCGGTTTCAACCTCGGCAATCACATCGCCGGGTTTGATTTTCTCATTCTCTTTTTTTAACCAGCGCACCAGCGTGCCATCGGTCATGGTGTCGGAAAGTTTGGGCATTGTGATTTCAATCGGCATTGTTTCAATCCTTTATTACCAACCGGCACGGGTATCCCCAGCCGTCGTGTACCAGTATAGTCTATTCGCCCCGGAGCAATTCGTTAAGCGCTGGAGCCAAAAAAACCCGAAGTGAAACTCCCCTCCACCCAATACTTCCTTGTCCAGTTCAACGCCAGATAATATGCCACATCCAGTTCCAGTGACGCCAGTTCCAGCGGATAATCAAACAGACCATGAATAAAAATGCCCACTAGCGCAATGCGGGAACACCAGAGGAGAATTTCATCGGATGAAATTTTCGGTCTTTCTCCGCCGCTATTTGGCCCCGGCCACACCGGTCGGAACGCCCCCAGCACCAGCGCGCCCCATAGCAGCAGACCCGCCGCACCCCATTGAATCAATGTTTGCAGATAGTCATTGGACGCATAACACCAGCGACTGATCCGATGCCCCGGAACGTAATAGGTCAGCAGCCAATGGCTGTAGAGTGCGGGAATCCAATGGTGAGATACGGAAAACCTGATCTTAAAGCTCCCCGGCCCTGAGCCAAAAAGCGGATGCACGCTCGCCATGCCCCAGCCCACCCGCCACGCCAGCAGCCGGCCATTATCATGCCACGCAAAATCCTTATGAAATTTCTCCCACCGCGCTAGATTATGCCATACCGCCAAACCGCCGGCCAGCAATATCACACAAGTCCCCGCCAATACCATCCACTTCCATCTTGCCAGTACCGCGGCCATTTTCGCATCATGCCGATACATCCAGATCAGCAATATCGCCAGCAGAGCTAACTCCCCAACACAAATCAGCGCCGCGCCGCGCGATATATTGACCATCACCCCGGTGATGGTGATCAGTGCCGTTGCCAGCCAGAAAATACTCCAGCGCCTGCCGGCGGTTTGCCGCAGATACACCATCGCCATGCCGCATTGTGCCGGAATTGCCAGATTCAAATACGCCCCAGCCACGCCGTGATAAACAAAAGGTCCAAATACCGATGCCTGCGCGCCGGGCACCTTGAACATGGCGGTAAATATTCCCGCCTTGGCACCCAGTCCATAAACGGCAATCGACGCACCGGTGAATGCCAGAATTTTCCAAAACCTCATCCGCCATTGGGGATAACGCACAAAATCGCACGCCATGAGAAATGCCATTAAAATCGCACTCACATGCAGCATGGACGCAACCGCAATGGTCCTATCCGCCGCTCCCGGCAGCAATGCCAGAATCGGATGCCCTGATGAAAATTGATGGGTTATCGCGTTGTACACGCGGTGCGCATTGAATGCCATCCACCATCCCTGCAGCAGTAATAACGCAACGGCCACCAGCGCCAGCCGGGGCAATACAGGCCGGCATTGTGTTTCAATCGCCGCGATGAGCCAGAACATCGCGGCGGCCGCAAGAATAATTTCCAATCCCAGCAGTCCAGCCGGTTTCACCGTACCCCATGCCCATGGTGCAAAGATCAGCGCGAATGCAAAAAGCCAGCCGGAAATCTGTCGGCAAAGAATCAACACTGTTTTCACGTACCGCAACTCCGTACCATCAAAGGCAGTATACCCGGCGAAGCAATCATCATCACAATTAACCCAAATGGTCGAAAATCTTTTATGATGTCGGCTTGTGAAGGCCACCGCTTAGGGATCGTGAAAGGATAAATTCGCATTTTATGGCGCAGGAGTTTTGGCCGTACATCGCCGATATCCATGGTTAGCCGCGTGGCCCTGGCCCGCGCGTCCCCACGTTTAGCGCTGCCGCCAGGCGGCAGGCGTTCACTCCGCGAGCCGCGGGGTTTATCCCCGCGGTACGACACCGAAGGTCAAAAGAACCAGGTAAGAAAGTGTGAAGTTATTGTTTCACGTTCCCTTAGGGATCTTGCGCGGAATGAATGTGAAGAATATTGCTGACAACGACCGGCCGTCAACCAACCCCGCCCCCGCCCTCGGCGGCGGCGCATCGCGCCTGGCGCGGCGCAGCCTCGGCGGTGTGGCTTGGATGATCTTTCAAACCCTGGCTTCAAAAGGTTTTGGCTTCATCGGGCAGATTATTCTTGCCCGCCTGCTGACACCCCATGATTTCGGTCTGGTGGGCCTGGCGTATGCGGCAACCGCGATTCCAAATATTCTCCGCCAATCCGGTGTGCCACAGATACTGGTGCAAAAACAGCGCACATTTGTCCGCTGGGTAACCGCGGCTTTCTGGATGGAAATCGCCTTGGGCATCGCCGCGGGAATCTTGATGCTTGTGGCGGCACCTTATGCGGCGTTGGCTTTTCACGCCCCGCAATTGGTGCCGATTATGGAGGTGATCGCACCGGGCATCGCCATCACCGCGTTATTTGCCGTTCCCACCGCCCGGCTTACCAAAGATATGCGATTCCGCGAGCTGGCCCTGATCGGGTTAGGGTACAATGTTCTTGCCATGGTGCTTAGTATTGTGCTGGCGGCTATGGGGTGGGGCGTATACAGCTTTGTGATCCCGCTGCCGGTGGTGGGGGCGTTACGGGCGATTGCCTTATGGATTGCCGCGCCCACACGCATTGGTCTGAATCCGCACTTTCGCCGTTGGCCCGCATTGGCCGGTGGATCAAGCCTGTTAATGGGATCGGTGGTGTTTCAAACCATCAGCCGCATTGCGGAAATGTCCTGCCTGCGGGCCTTTGCTCCCGTGGCTGTGGTGGGAGACTATTTTTTTGCATCCAACTTATCCACGCAAATCACCCAGGTATTCTCCACCAATGTGGCCGGCGTGCTGTACCCGGCGCTGACCACTATGCAAAATGAATCCCAGCGGCAGACCAGTGCTTTTCTTCGTGCCGCCAATCTCGTGACACTTGTGGGAATGCCACTGTGCGTGCTGGAATCGCTGTTGGCCGGTCCATTGCTGACGTTGGTGTATGGCAATAAATGGCATACCGCCATTGCGCCTCTGGAACTTCTGGCTTTGGGGGCGGCGTTCATGCTGTTAATGGAACCGGCGCTGAATTTTCTTCTGGCCCAGGGCCGCTTTGGATTGCAACTGGCCTGGGCTTCGGGCAGTGCCATGATCTATGTGCCGCTGGTGTTTCTGGCCGCATGGCTGGGCGGTGCCGTGCTGCTGGCCGCGATGGTCGCAATTTATTGGGTGATAGCCGCTCCGCTGCTTACCCGCCTGGTCATCCAAGCGGGTGGTGGCACCTGGCGTGACGTGGCGGGCATATTCCTCCCTCCCGCGGCCATGTCCGCCGCCGCCGCCGCACCCTGGCTGGCCGTGCGGCTGCTGGCGGGAAGGCTGGTTGTCCCCGCCTGGCAAAGCGCATTAAGCGGCGGAATATCCTTTCTCCTCATTTACGCAGCATTATCCCTTTGGTTCCGCCGCACTGAGCTAACCGCCCTGTGGCACGCCACACGCCAGCGCAGATCATGAGAAGCCAAACCAGTTGCTTTCACAATCCCTAAATCCAGAGTTTGCCGGGATTTTCAATGGTAAGCTGATCCAGAACTTTCTCTCCCACCAGTACTTTCGCGCGCTCAAAGCCGTTAAGACGGGTGCGGGCGTGTTCCAAGCGGTGGCAATCAGAACCGAGCATAAAATACCGGCCATCCTGGAGGAATCGTTCCGCCAGCAAACGTTGCGGCTCAGGTTCAGATCCACCCAGAGGGCCAAGATTGCCCTGAAATAACAGACCGCGATCCGCCAGGGTCACAATAAATTGCGGATTCTCCCGCATAATCATCATGCGCTCAGGATGCGCCAGAATCACCGTCAAGCCATTATTTTGCAGCCAATCCACGCATTGATCGGCCCATGCCGGCCAGTCCGGCTCCCATAGATCGGCCAGCACAAATTTTGTATTCATACCGAATGTCGGAACGCCTGATGTGTCTTTCCATTGCGCCATTTCCGGGGAAAGCCGCAATTCACCGCCGGGACGGAATTCCGCGGTGATTTCGGCCAGCGCCATCTGCCGGCGGAATTCAACAATGGCCGCCAGCGTTGCCTCCGGCCGGATGTCGCACATATCCGTAGGCCCGGTGTGTGGTGTAAGAAAAAAGCGGCTGTATCCCTTTTTCATGAAGGCCCGGATGCACGGAACCGCATCCGCGTAAGTCCGGCAACCGTCGTCCATGCCGGGCAGATAATGGTTATGTACATCAATGCGGCTCATGGTGTTTTTCCTGGCATTGTTTCCATGCTTCAGCAGGCGGCGCATCATCCGGATACCGCTTCCATGGACGCATCAGACCGGCCCATGCGCTTGCGGTCATTTTCCTTGAGATAACGCTTGCGCAGACGAATGGTTTGGGGCGTTATTTCCACAAGTTCATCATCCTCAATGTATTCCAAGGCGATTTCCAGGGACATGTCCCGGGGCGGCTTGAGGATAATATTCTTATCGCTGGACGTGGTGCGCATGTTGGAAAGTCTCTTTTCACGGCATACATTGACGGTAATGTCGGTGTCTTTGTTATATTCACCCACGACCATACCTTCATACACTTCGTCGCCGGGTTTGACAAACATGACGCCCCGCTCCTGGAGGGTGTCCAGTGCGTAGGCGTTGGTGGCGCCATTTTCCATGCTTACCATGACGCCATTCTGCCGGTCCGGCAATGCCCCGCGGATAAATTGATAATCATGGAAGGTATGGTGCATGATCGCTTCGCCCTGTGTGGCGTTGAGCAGCCGCGTCCGCAGGCCAATCAGGCCGCGGGCCGGAATGGTGAATTCCAGGTGCGTCATATTCCCCTTGGAATCCATCCGCACCAGTTCGCCGCGACGGTTGCCGATGGCTTCCATCACCGAACCTACATGCTGTTGCGGCACGTCAATGACCAGATTTTCCACCGGCTCGCATTTGTGGCCGTTGAGTTCTTTGTAGATCACCTTGGGCTTGCTGACCTGCAGTTCATATCCTTCACGCCGCATGTTTTCCAGCAGCACGCCCAGATGCAGCAAGCCGCGCCCGCTGACCCGCAGCGAATCCGCTGATGACGTATCTTCCACCCGCAACGCCACGTTGCTTTGCAATTCACGATACAGCCGGTCCCGCACGTTGCGGCTGGTGATGAATTTGCCTTCACGCCCGGCAAATGGTGAATCATTCACGCTGAAAATCATGCTCAGAGTCGGTTCGTCCACATCAATAAGCGGCAAGGCCACCGGATGCTCCACCGCCGCGATCGTATCGCCAATATCCACATCTTCTATGCCGACAACCGCGCAGATATCGCCGGCCTCCACATGTTCGGACTTTTCCCGGCCCAGACCGGCAAACAGATAAAGTTCGGTAATGCTGTGGGATTCAATTTTGCCGTCCCGTTTTATCAGGGAGATATTCTCTCCCTTGCGCAGATAACCGTTGAATACGCGGCCAATGCCGATGCGCCCGACATATTCGTTGTAATCAATGTTGGTAATCTGCATTTGCAGCGGTTTTTCCAGATCGGCGACCGGACCGGGGATTTTTTTGACGATTGTTTCCATCAATGGCCGCATATCGGTGTTGGAATCTTTGGGGTCCAGACGGGCAAAACCGGCGCGGCCGGAGGCATAAATCACCGGGAAATCCAAGGCGTCATTATCGGCTTCAAGTTCCACAAACAGATCAAAGATTTCGTTGAGGACTTCATCAGGCCGCGAATCAACGCGGTCAATTTTATTAATGACCACAATGGGCTTGATATGATAATGAAACGCCTTCTTAAGCACGAAACGAGTTTGCGGCATGGGGCCTTCAAAAGCATCCACCAGCAGCAGCACGCCATCGGCCATTTTCAGCACGCGCTCCACTTCGCCGCCGAAATCCGCGTGGCCGGGGGTATCAATAATGTTAATTTTCCGCGATACCCCCGCGGAATCCAGGTAATTCATGGCCACATTTTTGGCCAGAATGGTAATGCCGCGCTCACGTTCCAGTGGATTGTTATCCAAAATCAGCGTGTCTTCGGACATTTGTCCTGTGCGGAACATGCCCGATTGACGCAAAAGGGCATCCACCAATGTGGTCTTGCCGTGGTCTACGTGGGCGATAATGGCGATATTTCTTAATTCATCCCGGCGTTTCATTGTTTTTTGTTTCCAGTTTTTCAAGTTCACCCGGCAGCTTCATGCCAGCCGCCGTCAAATCCGCTCCGGGCGGTTACAGCGCTTATGTGGCCCAACAATGGGCCGCAATGCCAAAGACCATCATTATACCGGAATCGGTCCTGGCTGACCATCCAATATTCTTTCGCGCTTTAATTGGGTGTGCCCGTTTTTATCGGGAAACCGCAAACTAATGGCAACGGCCTGTGATCATGGGCATATCTTGCACGCATTCAGGGCAGGCGTAACGCCT